>Ga0209228_1000780_pt1 | contig 16396 bp, 14 predicted proteins | sample METZYME_3_150m_FD_187547 | JGI IMG/M metagenome (GOLD analysis project Ga0209228, IMG submission 187547) | Marine microbial communities from oxygen minimum zone in mesopelagic equatorial Pacific - METZYME_3_150m (SPAdes) (version 2) | ecosystem: Environmental > Aquatic > Marine > Oceanic...
AATAACATGGGTAGCATTCAATCCATGGATACATATAAAAAAACGATGGCTGCCTAATTTTTCATAAGTTGTTGACAATGTTGCCGTCACTGCTACACCTAGTAAGTGAGAAGAATCTACCTGTGGAGCTAATTTCTTTGATCTTGTGAAAGCAGTAACAGCCATATTTATAGTAGTTTGCAAACCGCAGTAATAACTAGGCTTTATCCCAAGATATTCATCCATTGATTCTCTTGAATAAGGAATATAAGACTCAAGAATAGTTTGACTGGCTCCAGGAACCTTTAACAGGTCTGAAATTGCACTGCTGCCTCCACCGCTAGAAACAAATACTAACTTAAAAGGTCCATCATGGATGGATCGAATATCATCTCTATTCATTATTTCTCAAGATCTTTTTCTAGAGGGAGCAAAATTCTTTTCAAAAGCAATTGTCTTTTCTCTTTTCTTTGCATCACTACATCATCACTTGGTACAAAATTATCAATATCTTCAAGACTAATCGTCTCTTTTTCTGCTAATAGAACCTCTATAGTGTCCAATCGATCCCGTAAAACAGAAACTTCTTGAGTTAATGTCATGATCATTGCCATCAGGTTATCGATTGAACGACCATCAAGGTATATAGGTTTTTTCCCTTTAGCAATTCGTGATAATTCTACTTTCGAATTCATGCTGTTTTAGGTTTCTGTGCTAAATATATAGGGAGCTTTAGATAAAAATCACCTGTGTAGCCTTTAGTGTATTGAGCAATAGCCTCAGCGGATGTGAATTCAATAGTCTCTTTACTAAACCCAGCATCTTCAAATATTTGTTGAAGATTCATATTCCTTAATGCACCTGAAAAATTCTCATTATTATTAGTAACCTCCCAGTCTTTTAGAAAATCATAGAGTGGCTCTATGGTTTCCCTATGAAATGGATAAACATCTAGATGTATCATCCAACCGCCAGGCTTTAATAACCTATATGTCTCATAAATAATCTTTGGTAGAGCATCATGCGAGGTTTCATGTAGCAATAGACATGAAGTAATTAGGTCGAAAGTTGCATCTTCAAACTTTGTTTGCTCCGCATTTTGTTGACTAAAATGGGCAGTCACTCCTAAAGCATTAGCTCTAGCATGAGCATATCTTAAACAAGGTGATGCTACATCTATTCCATGTATTTCTGCACTTGGGAAAATTTTAGCAAACGGTAATGTGGAGTTTCCAATTGCACACCCCATATCAAGAATGCTTTCTGGTTCTGGCATCTTAATATGCTTCTGCATATGACCAATAATAGCCTGTGAAAGCAAATCATTCTCATCGCCCATAGAATTTCTAGAATATATTGGAAGCGAAATATCATAGACTACGCCAGGTGCAATATCATCTTCAATTTTTTCTGTGTGATATCCGCCCGGTTGCTGATGGATGTCATATGCAGTCAGATATCTTGGTACTTCAACTTTATTATCTAATTCAAGGGTACCTAAACTAGTATGGAGTTTTGAGCGATCAATTAAATCATTGAGTGTTCTTTCTACGGTGTCAATTACTGAGGTAAACATCATCTGCTGGCTCAACCTTTGAAGCAAACTCCAACTTTGATAGGATTTATCTTTAAGCATTAAATCTCGTACTTCAGACTTATCTTTAGGTTTTCTACTTTGTTCTTTTACAAATTCTGGTTCAACATTTTTTTCATAGTACGGAACGATCTTTGAAAATATTTCATCCGTCAGAAAAGCTCTGAGATCAGTGACAAAATCTTGCCTGACCGATTCATCGTGATTCGGTTGAGGTTGCATCGAATGTTTTTGTTTGTAACTGGACATTTTTTCTAAGCATATTATAAGCCAAGATAGCGAGCTTTAAGCAAAAATTGTAAGAGAAGCTTGAGTAACTCAAAATATTCTAATAAAGTTAAAATTATCAGTAATTGGAGGAATAAAAGATGAGAATCGTATTAATCAGTCTTGTCATCACTAGTTTTTTAGGTTCCGTTGGTGAACTGAAAGCTGGTGGTCACAATGAAGACAAGAAACTAGTGGCCCCAACAAGTGGTTATGAAGGGATGGAAGATCAATTAGCTAGGGCAATGAATGTTGTGTTGATGACTTTGAATGAAAGGAGCGCTTATCAACACGATATTAACGATGCTTTAGTTAAGATGATATTAACCACAATTCAGTTTGCAAAAAATAACGACATGATCGATGAGTTAATTGCAAATGAAGTTGAAACCACTAGACCACTTTTGGAGAGAGTTAGAAGAAATTACTTAAAGACAGGTCAACTAGAAACAGCCATGGTCGGCATGATTGACAGAACGGCTTGTTCTTATCAGTTATATCTTAAGATAGATAAAACTGATGCTGAAAGAAGCTGGGAGTCGCCGTTTGGTCTCGTGCTTGAACAAACCAGAAGAATGGGTCAGCATGACCTTACCGAACAGGAAGTCCATGACATCTGGATCAAAAAAAGATATCACGCGTTTGCAGAAGTCATAGGTATAGAGTTATCAATTTCTGATATAGATGAGAATGGAAAAGTCACAATTAAAGCCCTAAAACCAACGACTATAGCTAAGAACTAGGAAAATGTTCGAAAATAATGTGACTGAATATACTGTTTATGCGGTCGGTGCACCGATTGTTATCGCATTAATACTTATTGAAGGTCTTGTCTCCTCTTCTAAAAAATTGGGTTACTACAAACGTGGTGACTCTATGGGAACAATTGGTTTAATTATTGGTAATGTCATAGTTAATGTGCTTACTAAAACCTCCATACTTGGGTTTTATTTATTTTTATATCAATACAGACTCTTTGATGTTTCCTCTTTCTCATTATGGATCCAAATTATATTAACTCTGATAGTAATTGATTTTATTTACTATTGGTTTCATCGAACTTCACATCGTGTACGTTTCTTCTGGGGTATTCACATGAATCACCATTCTAGTGAAGAAATGAACTTCCTTGTGTCTCTTAGGCAGGCTTGGTTTAACCCATTGTTCAGGGTTCCTTTCTTTTTTATTCTCCCGCTCATAGGCTTTAATCCATTTCTCACATTTATAGTAGGAGCGGCATCAACTCTCTGGGCTGTCATTCAACACACACAAACTATAGGGAAGCTTGGGCCTCTAGAATGGTTCATGGTCACTCCTTCTGCACACCGAGTTCATCATGGTGTTAATGAGGAATATTTGAATAAAAATTTTGGTAATCTTTTTATTGTATGGGATCGTATTTTCGGAACTTATGCCGAAGAAAAAGAGGCAGTTATTTTTGGCCTAACTAATAATGTTAAAACCTTTAATCCCTTTAGAATAACTGCTTTTAGTTGGCTCCAATTTGTTAATGATTTTAAACAATCAAATAATCTTAGTGATAAATTCATGTCTTTCTTTGGTTCGCCTGAATGGAGCCCTAGGTCTAACTAACTAATAGTCTAGTTTTATATTGAGGTTATGAAAAAAATTCTGATTCTATTGTTAGCAGTCATGGTCACGATGTTTATTTTTTTTCTTTTGAGTATCCTCGCTCCGTATGTAGTAGATTATATTACTGAAATTTTATCGAGATAAGAAATTAATAGAAGCAGTAAATAATGTGTAAAAAGATATGCTTGAATTTTAAAAAACTAGACCTATATTTAGTGTCGTATCGGTAATTACATAAAACATAAATCTGGAGGATAATATGAGTTTAACAAATAAGAAGTGGGTTTTAAAAACAAGGCCAAGAGGATTAGTTGAAACATCAAATTTTGAATTGATTGAAGACGCTGTGCCTGAAATAAATGAGGGCGAAATATTGATTCAAACAGAATACCTGTCAGTGGACCCTACTCAGAGAATGTGGCTTACAGATATACCAGGTTATCTTCCACCAATACAAATTGATGAAGTGATTCGATCAGGTGGAATGGGCAGGGTTATACAATCCAAAAATCCAAATTTTAAAGACGGCGACTTGGTTAGTGGATTCGTTGGTTGGCAAACACATCTCATATCTGATGGACGAGGCTTTAGAGTTATACCAGAGCTCCTTCCAATTCCAACAATGTTGAATGTTCTAGGTTTGACTGGAGTCACTGCATACTTTGGATTACTTGATATTGGGGAGCCAAAAGAAGGAGAAACTGTTGTGGTATCGGGAGCATCTGGAGCAACTGGCTCAGTCGTTGCACAGATTGCGAAAATTAAGGGTTGTAATGTAATTGGAATTGCTGGCGGTGAGGAAAAATGTGGTTGGCTTGAGGATTGTGGCCTTGATCATGTGATTGATTATAAAAACACCGAAGTAACTAAAGAATTGAAAAAAATTGCAAGTGCAGGTATTGACATCTATTTTGACAATGTTGGCGGTCCATTACTTGAAGCGGTCTTATATCAAATTAATCAGAAGGCAAGAATTGTCATTTGTGGTTCAATTTCTAATTATACAGGTCAAGAAATGCCAGTTGGTCCTAGGAATCTAAGTAGTTTGATTATTAATCGAGCAAAAATGGAAGGGTTCTTAGTGTTAGATTATTTTGATAGGATGGATGAAGCGATACAAGAACTTTCAAAATGGTTGATGGAAGGTAGAATTAAACATCGAGAAGATATTCAAGAAGGAATTGAAAACTGCCCCAAAACACTGAATCGTCTTTTTACCGGTGAAAATAAAGGTAAACAAATTTTAAAAATATAAATGAAGAGATTTTATCTCTTAATATTTTAATTTTTTTATTACAACTAATGTGAAAGCTCTATCGAAAGAATCCTTTGTACCAGATGACTTTGAAGTTCCATTGACTCTTGTAACCAATGAGTACAAATTAAGAATGTTATCTATTGACGATGTGGAAATAGATTATGAAGCAGTGATGTCTAGTGCTAAACATGTAAGTCAAGTTTGGCCGGATAGTGATTGGCCAGAGGGACTAACTTTACAGCAAAATCTAATCGATTTAGCTTGGCATCAAAAAGAATTCCAAAGGAAAACATCTTTTGCTTACACGATGGTTACTTTAGATGAAAAGAAAGTTATTGGTTGCGTCTATTTTTACCCTACAAGAAAGAATGGATATGATGCTGAAGTATTCATGTGGGTCAGAGAGAGTGAATTAAGTACTGGTTTAGATTCTAGATTATTCGAGAGCGTTAAGGTATGGTTGAAAGATGATTGGCCATTTAAGAATCCTGCTTTCCCTGGAAGAGTAATCTCTTGGGAGGATTGGGATAAACTACCTCAAACAATAAATGAAAGAGCTCTTTAAACGATTCTTTGATCATGATATTTCTCGGAGAGATTTTTCTAAGAAGCTATTAGCAATAGGCTTCAGTCAAGTTGCTGTAAACTCATTAATAACCTCTGTTGCTGAAGCTCGCGATGTGATTCCTAGAGAGGGGAAAAACATTGTAGGTAATGGAGCAGATATTCTAGCTGAATCGCTAAGAGCTGCAAATGTAGAATATATTTTTGGCACTAGTGCTACTGGCATGAGTCCATTTTTTGACGCACTAACACTGAACAATGACATGCAATACATTGCTTCGATAGCAGAATCACAAGCGACATCAATGGCACACGGTTATGAGCTAGTAACAGGAAAAACTTCAATACTTTTTCTTCCGGGTGTAGCCATTCCTAGTGCTATGAATAATTTATACAATGCTTGGAAAGATCGATCATCAATTGCGGTTTTATCGGATGGTTCCAGCTCTAACTTTGCAGGGAGAAACGGTTTTCAGCAAATGGATGATTGGCTGGAAACTATGACCCAGTTTACTAAGTGGCGTTGGCAAGTTGATAACCCTTTACAGATTAGTGAAATGTTAAGGAGAACAATTAAGCTCTCAGAAACACCTCCCGGTGGACCTGTATATTTAAGATTTCCTGGTAGTTTGTTAAACAAAGATAATATTAAGCAAACTATTTACCCTCAAAGTAAATTTAAGATTCCCATGGATCTTCAGCCCAAAACAGAGTTAATCGAAGCTACTGCAAAAGCTTTAATTGAATCAAAGTCACCTATGATTTGTGTAGGCCATGAGGTAACTCGAGCTAAAGCAAACGCACAAGTTGTTAATTTATCAGATCTTTTAGGAATAAAAATGACACAAGGATACAGTGTGTTTGGTGACATTCCATTTCAACATGAGTCGTTTGTTGGCTTTTATGGTATGGGTGTTCCAAGAGGACTTCCAGGAACGGATGTTTTTCTAAATCTTGGTGCTCCTATGCCAGACCCTACAATATTTACTGCACCAGTACCGAGAAAAGCAAAGGTTATCCACGCCAGAATAGAATTTGATGATATAGCTAACACCTACCCTACAGATATTGCAATTGCTGCTGGCATGAAAGAAACAGTTATTGCTATTGAAGAGGCAGTTAAATCTCTTGCGACCAAGGACAAACTCAACAAAATTCGTGAAAAACGATTGGAAGAAACAAGTCAAATTAATGCAAAATTTGAGGCCAGAAAAGAAAGGAATGCTAAAGCCCACTGGAATTCAAGTCCAATTTCATGGCAAAGAGCATCTTATGAGATTGATAAACAATTGGATAAAAACGCTATCATAGTTTCTGAGTTAGACACTAGAACTCCATTTGAGTGGATAGATTTAGGCCCTAATAAAAAATCACTAATTGGCGGCACAACAGGCTTTGCATTGGGTTGGGGTATCGGAGCAGCTTTGGGAGTTAAGATTGGTGAACCAAATCGACAGGTCACTTGCCTAGTTGGTGATGGTGCAATGTTATTTGGACAAATTGAGTCATTATGGTCTGCTTCAAGATATGACATCCCTGTCAATATAATTGTCTTTAATAACTTAAGTTATGACGGAGAGAGAAACAGGATTTATCTCAATTCTCCTTTAATAAGGAAACAAGAAACCAGAGATCTTTGGAAAGATATTAGCTGTTTTTTAGGAAACCCTACTGTTGATTTCGTTGGTCTAGCTAATAGTTTTGATATCAAAGCTTCTCAAGCAACCACCCCAGAAGAACTGATTAAGTCACTTAAAAATGCAAACAGGGTAACTAGAGAGGGACGACCTTATCTTATTGATTTAAGAGTTATGCAACTCGATCTTGCTAAGAAACCTACCACACAAACTTGGTATCCAGAAATTTCAATTGCTGAGAAAAGGAATAAGAAAGTTTAAACATATATCTAAGAATTTTTCATTATAGGGTCTTTATTAAAATAATTTAATAGCTTATTTATTGTTTTTGTTGCTCAGTTTCATCGCGATGCTTTTTGAGATATGACATAAAAGGAGTTCCACCAGTTCCATGGATAGTTGAGCCTCCTGCACCAAATGGGTTTTTCTGTTTAGATTGATTATGTATATATGTTCTAGCATATTTTAAATGCAATGCTCTGAAAGCTCTTATTTGTTCCAAACAATCGTTATAAGAATCAACTAAAAGACTAGATTTCTTAACTAATTTTTTAGTCATAGAACTGGTTTCAACTTGTTCAATAAATTGCCTATGGTCTTTGGGCATATAATCTCTCATCTCGTTTAGATAATGTCTCAAGCTATCCTTTGTGTGTTCAATCCCCAGTGCTCCATCTAACGTCGGCATGATACTGCTCTGTGCGCCCGTTTCTCCTCTATAAAACTGTGGAACATTATCAAATTCCCCCTGATAAACAATGCCCTTCTTTAGATCTGGATTATCTTTTGAACCAAAAATAAATGGTCTAACTCGGTGATAGTAAACATACGGGTCGCATCTTTCCGGCATCCGTTCAAATATATTATTCACTTCTTGCATAGATGTAGAAATGCGTTTTAATAGCCCTTCTATATAAGATTCTTCTGACTCACCTGTACATTGTGAGATTAGTTTTGAGGCTTCCATTGCATCACTAGCAGCATCCTCAATACAAACATGGACAGTTACAAACCAATCTTCATCTATTCCACCCAAAAAATTATTAATGAGAGCTACATTATTGAGATTAATCGATTCTTCCGAATTCATAAGGTACCAATTATCCAAACAATAACTCGCATAACTCAACACAGGTGGTCTTTCTAGTTTCCTAGCAATACTAACCCAAGGTTTTGCTATCACTCTAGGTAGATTACTTTTAGGTTCAGATCCTCCAAGGATATAGGCATGTGCGATGAAACTCAGTTGCACCATCGCAAGTTTAATTTCCTCCAAAGAACCGTCTTGTATTAATGAATCAACTGAAAGATCATCATCTGCCATCATTGCAATGTTCTTTTCAAGCCTATCAGTAAGAAGTAACTTTGGAAGATTTGTCGCTAATTCTTGAAGCAGCGCTAATGAATTCTCATGAACTAAAGAGTAGCTTCGCAAAGGCTTATCTATCGGTAAAAACCCTTTCATAAAATTTTATAGAATATTAAATCTGTAAGAATTTTAATAGATTACCTTGAGATTTCGAACCCTGTTTGCTCTAAAATGAATCTACCCTCAGTTAAATTAGCAGCCTCTACAACTTTGTCATTATCATTAAACATTAAACGAGTAACAGTATAGGCATTGTAATTAAGATCAACCTGATAATCAGTTTGAGTTGCATTCGATAAAACATAAACGGTATTACCTTTGGATAATACTTCAATAATTCTGAATTCTTTTGCAGGCCACTCGTCAGCTTCACCAGAATTCATATTGTCTAGAACTTGAGATTTGTTAAGTCTTCCATTAATTATGCCTCTCTTAAAGGTGATATTTTTTTTCATCCCATTTCTTTCAATCACGGCTGCAATTTCTGCTCCTGGTTTACCCCTGAATCCAAGACTTTCAAAATTTTCAGGAATTGCTTTAATACCATTGACTTCAAGAAATAAATCACCGACCTTAAGAGTTCCATCTGCTGGACTATTTGGCGTGACTCGACCGACCCTCATTTCATTCTCCCGAGGATCCCATGTGAATCCAAAACCCACATATCGACCTTGTACAGATTCTCCATCCTCAGCCATGTTCTCTTTTACCATCGCTATTGATTCTGCTTTACCTGTATAACCAGCGGTCACCCAGTCAGCAGCAATGGCTTCAATTCCGTGGTAATGTCCATGATCATCCTTTTCATGTGCAGCAGAAAAACTCGAAGAAGGAATCATCAAGAAAATCCCAGTAATTATTGTTGTCATTATTTGTTTCATAAAAAATCTCCGGTTTAATTAAGAAAAAAAAAGACTCGAAGAGTCTAACTTTAATTAACATTGTATCAACTAATGCAGAATATTGAGTAAAACATAATTTCTTCATAAATAGACTAAAGTCATTATGCTATATTTATAGCATGAAGAATCAGAGTAAAAGTCCTAAAGATCATAGTATAAATATTAGAAAACCGAATTTTAATTTAGAAAAAGATCTTGGTCATGATTGGTTCAATGGGAGCCCATTTAATACTGCCTTTGAAAACTCCTTTTCTTTACTGTTCCCACTTGGTGAAAAAGCTTTTATTGAATCCGTTAAACATTTTGAGAAAGAAATAGAAGATCCAAAGTTGCTTCAAGAGATATATTCCTTCTATGGCCAAGAAGCTGCACACCGAAAATATCATCAAAAATACAATGAACTTCTCTGCGAGCTTAGAGGTTATGATCTAGAGAATTTAACGAAGTCACAAGTCAAAAGACACCAACATAGATATAGCCAATTAAATCCCTACCAAAGGCTTGCATCAACTGTTGCAGCTGAGCATCTAACTGCAATTTTTGCAGATGACCTATTGAGAGACAAGAACCACTTCGTAGATTCCGGAAAAGAAGTAGCTAAACTCTGGTATTGGCATGCTTTGGAAGAAACTGAACATAAAGCAGTCGCCTTTGATGTTTATGAAGCTGTTGAGGGCCATCTCAAAATGCGAAGAAGGGCCTTGCTTCTTGCCACATATTTCATCCTTAAAGATACATTCAGAGGGATATTCATTATGTTAAAACAGGATGGACAGCTTATGAAAATTAAAACTTGGATAGACGCAGTTAACTTTTTATTTATCAAACCTGGCATCTTAAGAAGAGCATTTATTCCATGGTTACAATTCTTTAAGAAAGATTTTCATCCTTGGCAAACAGATAATAGTGACATCATTGAACAATGGAAAAACTCTATTCCAATTAAAAATTAATCGCTCAAGTTTTTGACACTTGGTCTAATGTTTGATTAGATTAAAGAGCTTAGTGATAAGCTTACTGACAAATAATTTACTTTTTTTAGGGGAAAAGATATGTACATGATTAAAAGATACATCTCAGATTTTACTGGTATTGCTATTAGTTTAATCGCTCTAGGTGTTGTTGCTGGGGTTGTTTTTGGTGATGTTCCTTTTGTGGGAGCGATCTCCAACAGCTTTACAGCTACTGTATCTGCTTTGGGAGATGCAGGAGCAGTTGGTGTATTAGTTTTAGCAATATTAGTTGCTGTTACAGACTAATTAACCATATAAATAGATTAAAAGAGCCCTTAATTAGGGCTCTTTTTTTAATCTATTTTTGAGAATTTCTTATGACTTAAGACTTGAAAGCTATAGGATTAGATTAAAGATAAATGTTTTTAATGAGAAATAAATGAACATTAGTGAACCACAGCGTTATTTAGGAGAAGTTAATGTAAAAGCATTGAGTCAATGTATTCTTGAACAAGATGCAAGTGCTTGGACAGAACAATTAATTCGTCAACAAAGCTATGAGGTCCACCAAGACACTGAGTCAATTGTAATGCTGTTTTGTGATGAATCATGGCCTGATGGTGATGTGCATCGTGAGGTTGGCTGGGATCGACTAGCCAATGATGCGATGCCACTAATTAATCATATTATTGAGACATATTATAAGCCGGGAGGTATTGTATTAAGAGCAATGGCAGCTAAATTAAAGGCCGGTGGTAGAATCAATCCTCATGTAGATGCCCTTCAATCCTTTCACATGGGACATCGCATTCATCTACCAATAACCACTAATGAGGCCGTTAGATTCATGATTGAGGGTCAGCCATATCGATTTGAGGTTGGTAATGCCTATGAAATAAATAATCAGAAATCTCATAGTGTCATGAACATGAGTAAAGAAGATCGTATTTCATTTATTTTTGATTATGTTCCGCCCGAACTAAACGAAAACACATAAGATCCAAGTCATTAGTATGAATGAAGAGACCAATCCCAAGGATATAAGTATTGCTCAAGCAATTGGTTTTATGCGTTCCAATCGACCGCTACGAACGGAAGAGCTTTGTCGAGATTATCTTAACAAAAACCCAGGGTGTACCGAACACCTTCGCTTATTGAGCCACGCATTGATGAAACAAAACCGATTAACCGAAGCAGAAGAAAAACTCAGATTTGCCATATCTTTATCTCCTAATTATCCTCAGCTGTATGAAGATCTAGGCAGTGTTTTTGCAATGCAATCTCGCTTTGATGAAGCCATCCCTGAGTTGGAAAAAGCCATTCAACTTCAACCGGCGTTGCCGCTGGCACATAAAAAACTTGGACAGGCCTTGGCTGCGGTGGGGCGAGGAAAAGAAGCCGATGAAGAATTTCAAACATATATCAATAGTGACCCCAATCGAGAAGACGTTATAAAGGCCGCAGATCTATTGAATAAAGAACGAACCGAGGAAGCTATTAATGCATTGCGGGCTATACTCAAAAGCAAACCTGATGATGTCAATGCCATGCGCTACTTGGCTCTTGCCTATCGAAAGGACGATAAGAATCTTCAAGACGCAGAAGCCCTATTGCGAAGCGCTGTCCAACAGGCACCGGATTTTATCCCGGCATGGTTCGACTTAGGATCATTATTGAGTGTTCGTGACAAAAAAATGGAAGCCATTGCTGCTTATAAGAAAGTTGTGAAACTGGATCCAGAAAACGCTGCAGCTTGGGGCGGTTTAGGGAGTGCTTATGCCGTCGCTATGTATCCCGATAAGAGCGCTGAGGCCTATGCCAAATCCATTGCATTAAAACCTAATGTACCAAATGTACTGATGGGGCAAGCTCATGTACTCAAAACTCTGGGTGATCAGACTGAGGCTCTCAAGTCTTATCGTGCAGCGATCAAAATCAAACCTGATTTTGGCGAAGTCTATTGGAGTATGGCGAACCTCAAAATTTTCCAGTTTGAAGATGAAGAAGTGAGCGCCATGTTGCAGCAGGTAGAACAAGACAGTCTATCAAAAAGTGAGGAGATTCATTTTCGCTTTGCACTTGGTAAAGCCTTTGAAGACAAGAAAGATTATGATCAGGCTTGGCACTACTACCACACAGGCAATCAAGAACAACGGGCGATTGTAGATCACTATCCAGTGGAAATGGAAATGCGTCATAATCTCATCAAAGAGGTTTTCAATAAAGAGTTTTTAGAAGAACGTTCTGATGTTGGTTTCGATGTTTCTGATCCAATTTTAATTGTTGGTTTACCTCGCTCTGGTTCTACTCTAATTGAACAAATTCTTGCCAGTCACAGTCAGGTGGAGGGCACTTCGGAACTACCTGTGTTAGGCAAACTGGCTGAGTCTATAGGCGAGTACCGCACCGACGGGATTAAATACCCAGAAGCAGCCAAGGACCTTCGCAAAAAAGATTGGCGTGCTTACGGTCAGCAATACATCCAAGAAACCCAACGTTACCGGATTACAGACAAACCTTTTTTTACCGATAAATTACCCAACAACTTTCCGCTGGTGGGTTTGTTGAGCCTTATAATGCCCAATGCCAAAGTGATTAATGCTAGACGCCACCCCTTTGACAGTTGTTTGGGTAGTTATAAACAATTGTTCAGCAGAGGGCAGAATTTCACCTATGATATGCTCGATCTTGCACACTACTATCAACAATATGATGCAATGATTAAGCACTGGCATCAAGTGCTACCAGGTAAAATTTTGGATGTGCATTATGAACAGACAGTGGACGACTTAGAAACTCAAGTCAGACGTATTTTAGACTTTTGTGAATTACCTTTTGAGCAAAGTTGTATTGATTTTCATCAAACTGAACGGGCCATTAAAACAGCAAGTTCTGAACAGGTTAGGCAGCCTATCTATAAGGGAGCCCTTGGGACTTGGCGTCGCTATGAGCAATTTTTGGGATTATGGCAAGAACAACTTGGCGATATTATTGATGAATTGCCTACAGTTTCAAAGAATGCTGGTTTGTGAGTTTAGATAATTATAAGTTCAATCAAAAAGGCCAGACTTCCAAGCCATGAATGGCATTACGTACATCATTGCTTAATTGAACAGAAACCAGCATTTTATTTTGAGCTAAATCATACAATGACACTGTTGAGGGCGAAGCTCCTCCTGCAACCACAGAGCCAGAAATAGGACATAGTCCTCTGGCAAAACCAGGTCTAGCTAATTTCTGATCCTCTGTTTTATGTGTCAGCTTATCAGGATTGTATTTTGGCATAGCCATTGCACGATCTTCTTCACCTTCACCTCTTCCAGTATAACGAAGCACATTATCTTCAGAATCATTGAATAAAACACCGTCTCGGAAAGGTTGGGCGTTGTGTGTGCCCTGTGGTAATTCTACAGCCATATTGATGGCATTGCCGTTGAAATGAAGCATGCCTCCAGTTCGTAGTCCAGAGATATACATGCCATGGCGATTGCAAAAAACATTATTGATGTGCATTTTGTTCAACATCAAAGGGCCATTATCAGTCAGTGGATCAAAGCCCACCGGTTTGAATTTAACCCCCCTACGTTGAATGTTGATCCCCCAGTTAAAACAGTGCTGATCCAAATCAAAACCCAGTACACAGTCAAAACCAGTAGAGGTAAGAAATAGGCTCCGCTCAAATACAGTAATTTCATGACAATGCTTAAGATAAGGGTTGCGCCATGACTCTATTAATTGAAAGTCTGGTGTGTAGGCAAATAACTCATCACTGGCAGCAATAAAAACTTGTTCTCCATCAAAAGCTATCCCTCTTAATCCTCGATCCCAACCTCGTCCTTGCCAATCAATACCCGAGGTATTCCAATCAATAGTTTGATTGACCTCCTGAGTTTTAAAATCAATGATGTAGACTCCACCATGACTCTGGCCTTGCTGTGCTCCTCGCACCACAGAACTGGCAATAAGCTTAATCATGCGCTTATCCAGTAGCGATGTTAAAGCTATCTACTGAAGTTTTTTCTTACAGTCAACCAAGTGGTTCTAGGTTGAGCAAGAGTTCTTACATTGTTGTTTAGATCACTGCCAAAAATACCCGAATAAGTGTTTCCACTGGTATTGACATAACTATAGGTTGCTTGATCAAAAACATTATCTATATACAGTGACACATTCCAACCATCTCCAAGATTATCTAGCCCGATAGAGAAATTACTATTATCAAACGATGGTGAAATCCCATTGGTATCGTTTTGTATAATATTCCAAGTCCTGTTCCAGGATTCCGACTGATAGCTCACACCATAATAGGCCCAGAGATTAGCTCCAGCGATGGAATTAGGTTTGTCATAGGAAATTCCGAAATAGCCTTTCCTATCAGGAGAATTAGGCATGATCATACCATCGCGATAAACCGAACCACCAGGTGTGGTGTATTCCGAGGTAAATCGGCCCTCACCGAAGAGTCCGCTAGCATTGATACTGAGGTTTGCCGAGATCTGGTATTTGATATCAAACTCAAACCCCTTGGATTCACCTGTTCCAGCATTCACAGTACCGCCTACCCACCAAGGACCGACGCCACCCCAATGTGCGATCTGCATATCCTTCCATTTCATCAAATAGTATTGAGCATTCACTTGTAGAGTATTCTCCTTCCAGGTGCTCTTGAGACCTATTTCATAGTTGTTCAAAAAGTCTGCATCATATTGTGCTGGCACTTGGCCGGTGGCAACTGCGCGTGGGGCGTTGTCGCCTCCTATTCTAAAGCCTTGACTGAATAAGGCATACACCATTTTATCATCATCAATGTTGTAGGTGGCACTAACTTTATACAGAGTATCGTCATCTTTACCTTTGCTGAATATTTCTCCATTCGACGCAATCCCGCCACCAGCAAATGGGGGTAAACCCTCTGGAAACGTGTCCCTGTTGTAGGTATCGCGTTTAAATTCAGACCAGCGCAGACCAGCACCCAGTGTCAGTTTGTCGGTCACATCGTAGCTGAATTCACCGAACACCGCAGTTTGTTCCACTGTATCTTTGTAGGTGTCGGAGTAGCTAACGGTGGTGTTGATTGGGCAATCTACAAAATCGGCATAGTAGTAAGCGTAGTAACAGGCCCAATAATTGGCATAGTAAGCAGCATCGGTGGACATGTAGTCAGGGTGCTCTGTACCGTAATACCATGTGTCATAAGTGTCTTCCCAATAAAATCCAACCATCCACTGGAGTTTGCTCTCGCCCTTTGAAGCCAGACGAATTTCAGCTGCATCGCGTTCTTGATATTGATCGTTAAAAGTATTAGCAACAGTGTAGTCAGTGTCATACAGACCGTAACCATAATAGGCATCTTTCCACTGTGTGTAAGCATGGTTGTCCCATAAATAAACAATGTCACGTTCAAAATGCGTGACGGTGGCTGCGAGATCAGCAAAACCCAAATCACCTTTTAAAGTAAGGGCAGAAGAATACCAATCGTCATCTCGCATTTCTTCCACAAAGCGAGTAATTTTGTGTTCCCCGAGAGCAGGATCAGTTTCCCAGGCACCATCGAGTTCGCTATCTTCAGCCACATAACTTAACAGCGCTGACCATTTTTCAGACATATTCCACAATGCAGAAATACGTCCACCGGTTACATCGTAGGTATTAAAATCATCTTCCACTAGATCCGCATTGTCGTAACTTCCACTAAAACTGGTTCCATAAACATTATCGACATAACCACCATCGCTTGAGGTGTAACCCACAAAACGCATGCTCAAGGCATCGCTTAAGGGTATGTTGACGTATCCATTGACATCAATACTACTGTCACCACCATTAATAGTGCCATAAGAAGTCTCAACCGAACCATAGTAGCCAGATTGATCAGGTTTGTTGGTGATCATTCGAATTGTACCGGTTTGAGAAGTAGAACCAAACAAGGTACCTTGTGGCCCCGGTAATGATTCAACACGTGCCATGTCGATGACCCGTACGCTCACTTGCTGTGAACTGGTGGTCATTGCTTGTTCATCAAGGTACAAAGCCACGGTACTATCAACATACCATGTATACGCATCCTGTGAGATTCCCCGCATGACCAAGTCATTTCGCCCTGGCACTTCGGCCGTCAACACGACACTGGGCAGCGCCTTAATGTAATCAGCCATACTTTTGATGCCCATTTTTTCAATATCTTCATTTGTTAAGGCCATGATGGATTGGCCTACGTCTTGTATATTAAGTTCACGTTTAGTGGCAGTAACAATGATTTCTTCAAGTGCGACATTACTTG
>Ga0209228_1000781_pt1 | contig 16394 bp, 15 predicted proteins | sample METZYME_3_150m_FD_187547 | JGI IMG/M metagenome (GOLD analysis project Ga0209228, IMG submission 187547) | Marine microbial communities from oxygen minimum zone in mesopelagic equatorial Pacific - METZYME_3_150m (SPAdes) (version 2) | ecosystem: Environmental > Aquatic > Marine > Oceanic...
GTCTTCGATATAAATGCCTAACTCTTCTTTAAGCTCTCTTTTTAGAGCCATCCTAGGCGTCTCATGAGGTTCTTTTTTACCTCCAGGAAATTCTAGAAAATCAGGAAAATCAGTTTTTTTTGTTCTGGTGCTTAAAAGAACTTCATTACTTGAATTCTTTAAAATGCCAACAACTACTTGTGTAAGATTATTTTTATTACTACTGCTCAATAGCACCATGACATTTTTTATATTTTTTTCCAGAGCCGCAAGGACAAGGTTCATTTCTTCCAATCTTTTTCTGATCTCTCACAAATGGCTTAGAAATTTGACTAGCTTCATTAGCTGAGGATTGACCAGATCTAAATGTTGAGATATTTTTATGCTTTAGTTCAATATTTTCAACATCAGGAGCTTGCTCACTTACCGTCTCTGCATCCTCTTCTCCCCTAAATCTAGCTCTTGAAAGAATACTAATAACATTGAATTTAAGTTGATCCATCATAAATGAAAACATCTCAAAAGATTCACGTTTATACTCTTGCTTTGGATTTTTCTGTGCATAGCCTCTCAAATGTATACCTTGTCTCAAATGGTCCATAGCAGCAAGATGCTCTCGCCATTGCATATCAAGCTGTTGCAACATCACAGCCTTCTCTATCTCTCTCATTGGCCTCTCACCAATTGAATTTTCTTTGGTGCTGTAATTTCTGGTAAATTCTTCAAAGATAATCTTCCAAATATTTTCTGAATTAATTGAGTCGTCCTGATTAATTATTGACTCTAGATCTAGAGAGATTAAAAAATCATTGTAAATGGATTGCTGTAAACCATCTAAATCCCAACTTTCTTCCATGGAATCTGGGTCAATATACTGAGTGGTTAGTTCTTGAATAGACTCTTCGCTTATACCTACAATCATATCGTTGATACTATCTTCAGATAAAATATCACTTCTTAACTGATAAATAACTGATCGTTGATCATTAGCCACATCATCGTATTCAAGAAGATTCTTTCTGATGTCAAAGTTATGCGACTCAACCTTCCTCTGAGCTCGTTCAATTTGTCTTGTTAACAAATTACTCTCAATAGCCTCTCCTTCCTCCATGCCGACTCTCGATAACATGCTTTGTGTTTTTTCTGGATCACCAAAGATTCTTAATAAATCATCGTCTAGAGATAGGTAAAATCGACTTGAACCCGGATCACCTTGTCTGCCTGATCTGCCTCTAAGCTGATTATCGATTCGTCTAGATTCATGTCTTTCCGTACCGATAATATGAAGTCCACCAGCTTCAATAACAGCATCGTGTGTTTTTTGCCAATCCAGTTTCATTTGTGAAATCTTTTCTTTGTCTAAATTCTCTTTTGAAAGCTTTATTTCTGCATCAATATTGCCGCCTAAAACTATATCAGTGCCCCTCCCAGCCATATTAGTGGCTATAGTTACAGAGCCTGGTTTACCCGCTTGAGCAATAATCATTGATTCCTTTTTATGTTGCTTAGCGTTTAAAACTTGATGCTTTATACCTTCCTTGCTTAGTAACTGAGATATATATTCAGAATTCTCAATTGAAGCTGTCCCAACCAAGATAGGCTGATCTTTTTCTTGCCTCTGCTTGACGTCTTCAATAATATTTTTAAATTTACCATCTCGATTTAAATAGACTAAGTCTGCATGATCCTTCCTAATCATTGTTTCGTGAGTAGGTATGACCACGACTTCAAGACCATAAATTTGCTGGAACTCAAAGGCCTCTGTATCTGCTGTACCCGTCATTCCTGATAGCTTGTCATAAAGTCTAAAATAATTTTGGAATGTAATTGAGGCTATCGTCTGATTCTCTTCCTTTACATTAAGATTCTCTTTAGCTTCAACAGCCTGATGTAGGCCATCAGACCATCTCCTTCCAGCCATTGTTCTGCCTGTAAATTCATCAACAATAACTACTTCGCCATCTTTAACAATATAGTCCACATCTTTATTGAATAATTTATGGGCTCTAATAGCTGCATTGATATGATGCATAAACTTTATATTTTTTGGGTCATACAAACTATCGCCCACTTGGAGCATATTCATGCCATGGAGTATATTTTCAACATTTGAATGGCCTTCTTCTGTGAGATAAATTTGCTTGACCTTCTCATCAATCGTGTAATCTCCAGTTTCTGAGTCACTAGATCCAGGTTTTAGTTCGTGAACTATAGAATTCATTCTCTGATATAGTTCAGTGCTCTGATCTGCTTGACCAGATATAATCAAAGGTGTTCTAGCTTCATCAATAAGAATAGAATCTACTTCATCAACGATAGCGAATGAAAGATCTCCTTGAGATTGCATCTCTTCCTCATAAGATAAATTGTCTCTTAGGTAATCAAAACCAAATTCATTGTTTGTTCCGTAAGTAATATGAGCTTCATAAGCTGCCTTCCTCTCAGCAGGATTCTGATTGGATTTAATGCAACCTACAGTCAGACCAAGGAATTCGTATATAGGTCTCATCCAATCTGCGTCTCTCTCAGCTAAATACTCATTCACAGTTATAATGTGAACACTTCTACCAGAAAGTGCATTCAAATAAGCAGGAAGAGTTGAGACTAGTGTTTTGCCTTCCCCTGTTTTCATTTCTGAAATTTTGCCTTCATGCAGTGTAATACCGCCAATGAGCTGGACATCATAGTGTCTAAGTCCTAATGTTCTTTTTGAAGCCTCTCTTACAATAGCAAAAGCTTCAGAAAGGATATCATCAAAGCTCCCTGACTCTTCGTATTGTGATCTAAGCTCGTCTGTTTTTGACTGCAAATCTTGATCACTAAGCTCAGATAACTCATCTTCCAATGCATTAATCTCGTCTATGATCTTTGAATATTGATTTAATAATCTCTGATTGCTACTGCCAAAAATCTTTGTAAAAAAACCTTTCAAAACTTCCTCTATATTTAATTGAGTACGTAAGTAACTATTTTCTAGCTTAAATGAATTGATATTATAACCTTAAGGAGAAGAATAATATCATTCATAAATTATGAAATAACAATAGTATGAAACACATTTCAGACATAATAAAAAACGGTTTGAGTAATTTAGGTAAACTGACTCAATCAGTCGAAGAGAAAACAGCTCTCTTAAAGCATTTACAAAAAAACATACCCAACTTTGGGTCGTCTATAAAAAGTGCATACATAAACAAGAACAATGTATTATTTATAGGGTCTGAAAATGCCGAGATTTCATCAAGAATACGATTTGAAGAGATTCAAATAAGAAAACTATGCCAGGATATTGACATTAATCCAAAAAAGATAAAGTTTATTGTCGAACCTTAAACTAGGCCTTACCTAGAGCGGCAGTCCAATATGAGATTGGAATATCAGTAATTTCTGACTCTTGAACTTCTTCCCAAGCAGTTTCATCAGCATAAAGCTTTCTAATCAGTTTATTGTTTAGTTCATGTCCTGATTTGAAGCCGTTAAACTCGCCAACTAAGATGTGGCCCATTAGATATAAGTCACCGATAGCATCTAAGATCTTATGCCTAACTAATTCATCATCAAATCTTAAGCCATCCTGGTTTAATATCCGATAATCATCAAGAACAATTGCATTATCTAAACTGCCTCCAAGTGCTAAATTATTTGCTCTTAGAGTCTCAATTTCCTTTAAAAAACCAAAAGTTCTTGCTCTTGAGATTTGATTCAGAAAATTGAGAGTTGAAAAATCAAAAGTAAACTCGGTTAATTTATTCTGAATCATAGGGTGCTCAAACTCGATTTGGAAACTAAGTCGGTAACCGTTATAAGGTTTAAACTCAGCAAACTTGTCATCGTCCTCAACCCTTACATTCTTTTTTATTCTAAGAAATTTCTTGGATGCTTTCTGCTCCTTGATGCCAGCTAATTCAACCAAAAGAATAAAAGATGCTGCACTACCATCCATAATAGGTACCTCTGGGCCATGAATGTCCACGTAAGCATTATCAATTCCCAAGCCAGAAAAAGCAGCCAATAGATGCTCAACTGTCATAATTGAGGCATCATTGTGAGTTATTGTTGTTCCTAGCTTTGTGTCTGTGACATTGTGAGCATTGGCTTGAATCTCCTGCACAGGATCAATATCCAATCTCCTAAAACGGATACCAATATCCTCAGAAGCAGGTCTAAGGGTCATCTCAACCCTCTGGCCTGAATGTAAACCCACACCTGCAGCAGAAATAGGCTTATTCAATGTCCTTTGATGCAGCATAACTTTAATTCCTCTTGTGTATCATGCCCATAAATCAGGTAAAGACTATCATAGATAGAGAATATTACTCAACTCTTTGTTTTTTATAGATTTATAGATTTGTCTTAAACCAATCTCTAGTTTTCTCAATTAAGGATCCAGAAGACTTCTGTTTAATCAAATCTTCTGGGTTAGATCTAAACTTCTTAAGAGCGTATAAAAGTAAACCTGCACCAGTCGCATTTTCTGGGCTATTAATTGTTTCAAAGGCACCGCTCATTGGCTTGGGATAGCCTAGTCTGACGTCTGAAGAAAAAACCTCTTCTGCGAGCTCGACAGCACCTGATAACTGGGATGTACCACCTGTTAGAACAATGCCAGCTCTGAGATTATCGGTATTCATCTTACCTATCTCCCCTAAAACGACTTCAAATAATTCCCTGTATCTTTGCTCAACAACTGCTGAGAGAATCTTGATATCGGTGTTTCTAGGAGCCCTATCACCAACACTAGGTACTTCTATTGATTCTCCACTTCCATTCAGATGAGATAAAGTGCACGCATGTTCTATCTTTAGTGCTTCAGCACTTTCAATAGGGGTTTTTAGCTCATGAGCAATATCCTTCGTGACATGATCTCCTCCTATCGGTATAACTTTCGTCGTTAATATCTGTCCATCCTTAAAGATAGCAATATCTGTTGTTCCACCGCCAATATCAATTAAGCAAACCCCAAGATCCTTTTCATCTTTTGATAAAACAGACATACTTGAAGCTAAAGGCTCTAAAACAATCTCTTGAACATCTAAATGACACCTTTCGAGAGATTTAATAATATTTTCTTCAGCGCTTCTTGAGATAGTAACAATATGAACATCAGCCTCTAGTCTGATTCCAGACATACCGATTGGGTCTCTGATGCCTTCTTGCCCATCAATAATATAATCCTTTGGCAGAACATGAAGAATCCTTTCCTCAGATGGAATTTTCATGGCCTTTGAAGCGTCTATAGCTCCTTCCACGTCACTATAGTCAACTTCACCACTGTTAATTCTTACGAACCCATGTCCATCATAGCTCCTCACATGGCTTCCAGCGATTCCAGCAAAAACTGTATTGATTTCACAATCTGCAAACTTTTCTGCTTGCTCTATAGCATGAGCAATCGAATCAACTGTGGATTCAATATTTACAACTACCCCTTTCTTTAATCCGCTAGATTGGTGTGTTCCTGTTCCGATTATCTTTAGATCAGATTCGTTACTAATCTCAGCTATTAAGACAACAATTTTTGAAGTGCCTATATCAATAGCTGCAATAATTTCATTAGAGTTAGTTCTGGCCATTATTTATTACTGATTCTTCCTTTTAATTACAAATCCTTCTGAGTATCTAAGATCAATATAAGAAATTAATTCAAAATTTTCTAATAGAGATTGGTCCCAAACAGTTAAAAATCTCTCAAAACGTTCCCTAGTATTCTCCTCTCCAAGCTTAATTTTAATTGATGGACGAATGGTTATTACCCATGAACCCCTCAAATCAAGCTCTATCTTTTCAATCAAAATACCTCTTGTTGCTAGTTCATCATTATATAACTTGTATCTACTATAGACCTCATTCTCTCGATCTTCTGGTCCAGAAAATTGGATTAACTCATCAGGAACAACTCGTTGATCTAAAGCATATAACTCGCCAGATGAATTCAGCAGAAGTCTTTCATTCCATAGACCAATAACATCATCTTCAAGAACAACAACATTGATAGTATTGGGCCATTGTTTATTTATTTTTACAGATTTAACCCAATCGATAGTTTCTAATTTATTCTTATACTTACTCTGATTGACTGTTAAGAAGCCTTGGTTTTTAAGCTCTAAAACAATAGTTTCTATACCCTTCTTAGAAACCCTTTTGAGATCTCCCTCAATATTTATTGATGCTATAGGCTGATTAATAGAAGCGTAGATAAAACCAAAAATAAATAAAATGAAGAAGATCAGAAGAAAGGGCTTGAAAAGACTCCTTTTCCTTTCTTGGCTAGAACTTTTAAAGAATGTGAAACTTTTTTTCTTATTTTTCTTATTTGATTTAAACAATATAGCTTTATTCGTTTGTATTTTTGAGAATCTCTAAACAAAGAGAATTAAAATCTATTCCTTCTTCTTTGGCGGCCATGGGAACCAAGCTATGACTTGTCATCCCTGGTACTGTGTTGATTTCAAGTATTACAGGCTGATTATTATCATTGATAAAAAAATCTAGTCTGCCCCAACCTCTTACATCGAAAAGTTCAAAAATAGATAAGCACTCCTTTTTTATACTCTCCTCAGTGCCTGTATCTAGATCGCTTGGACAGATATATTTTGTCTCGTCGCTATAATACTTAGCTTCATAGTTATAAAATGCTTCATTACTTGCATCAATTTTTACCAATGGCATTATTTGCTTATTTAAATAAGCAGCAGTGTACTCTTCGCCATCAAAGTATTCCTCAGCAATAATCCAATCATTTAATTGCTGCAGTTCTTTATATTTCTCCTTATAAGTGCCCTCTTTATCAATAATATAGACTCCTAAACTGGATCCCTGAGAACAAGGCTTAATAATAAAAGGAGATCCCAATGACTCTGAAATCTCCGCGTAAGATTTAGCTTTATCTAACAATAAAAAATCTGGTGTCTGGTAATTGTTGGCAATTAGGATCCTTTTGGTGAAGAGCTTATTCATCGTCAATGAACAAGACAGTGTCCGACTACCTGTGTAAGGTATGTCTAACAGTTCCAATAAACTTTGAATTTTACCATCCTCTCCGTCTGCCCCATGAAGAGCCACCCATACATTATCGAATCCTTCTTCTGATAAACGTTTAAGAAAAGGCTCCTTGGCATCAATCAGGTGGGCATCAATTCTTTTTTCCTTAAGAGCCTTGCAGACTGCCTCACCAGAAATTAGAGAAATCTCTCGCTCTGGTGAAATACCACCATACAGAACTGCAACCTTCCCGAATTCATTCTCTGTCATTGACATGGTTTACTCGCCTATGATTCTGACTTCAGTCTCTAAGTCTACATCAAACTTAGTTTTAACTACGTTTTGAACGTGTTTAATGAGTTCCTCTATATCTGCTGATGTTGCATTGCCTTCATTAACAATAAAATTTGCATGTTTTGTGGATATGGAGCAATCGCCAATTTTGCAACCCTTGAGGCCAGCTCTCTCAATCAGATCTCCTGCGTACTCTGGTTTAGGATTCTTAAAAACTGACCCACAAGTATCCTCACTGAGAGGTTGAGTTTTAATTCTTTGGTCTCTCATTGCTATCAATTCAGATTTTGTAGTTGTCTCAGAGTCAGGAAATTGCATTAGGCAGGAGACAAACCAAAGAGGAAAGGGATACTCCACTGATCTGTAGGAGAATTTGAATTCTTTAGGGTCCAAGTGATGGATAACTCCAGCTTCGTCAATGACCTCAACAGATTCTACAAATTCCCAAGTTTCATGACCAAAGGAGCCCGCATTCATTGTTAGAGCCCCACCAATTGAGCCAGGAATCCCTGAAAAGAATGCTGCTGGTCCCATTTCATTCTTTTCTGCAAATAATGCCAAATCCATACATGAAGCTCCCGCTTCTGCTCGACAAGAATTCTCTGCCTCCACGGTTATCTTATTTATAGATTTTTTTGTTGAAATAACAACACCCCTAATGCCACCATCCCTAACCAGGACGTTGGTTCCATTGCCCAACCAGGTGACAGGGTTATCCTCGTTTTCACTTAAGAATTGAGATAAATCATCGCGATTATCAGGCATAAAGAAAACATCTGCAGGTCCTCCTACCTTCCATGAAGTATGGTTAGATAAAGACTCATTGCGAAGAAAATTAATTAATTTCATGATGTTTAATTTGAATAATCATCATGAGAATGATGTTTTTCAATAGTTTTGTAGCAAAAATTGACAATGTTCTCTGTTGCATCAACAAAATTCTTATCAAAAGCAGCCTCAGACATATTTTCTAAATTTCCTTCTTCTTTAAAAATACTGTGAATTTTAGTTGCAAGGACCTTTGGATTAAGATCTTTATCTTTAATAATTATTGCTCCACCTTTTTTTTCTAAAAATTGGGCATTGAACAATTGATGATTATCCAAGGCATATGGAAATGGTACAAGAATGGAAGGTAGACCTATAGCGCTTGCCTCAGAAACTGTCATTGCGCCTGCTCTACCAATTAATAAGTCTGCCCATTCGTAAGCTTTTTCTATATTAGTATTAAAAGCTGTGACTTCAGCATCTATACCAAACTCTATGTATTTTTCCTTTACGGCGTCAAAATCATTTTCTCCAGAGTCATGTATTACTTCCATAGGAAAATCCTGACTCAGTAAACTGATAGCTTTAGGAGCCACGATGTTAATTGATCTAGCGCCCTGACTTCCGCCCATTATAAAAATTCTTGGTTTCTTTAATTTATCTGGAAAGGATCTCAATGTTTTTTGAATATTAAGAATCTCATCTCTTACAGGATTACCAAGATAAACCAAGTCATCAGGGTAGTTCATCATGAATTTGTTAAAGGATGTGAAAGAGCCTGGTAATCCTTCGATAGCAGCATTAGCACTCCTATTCATAATAAGAAGCCGATTGGTGCGACCAGCTATAGAATTTTGTTCATGAATGATAACGCAAGTTCTCCTTTGAGCAGCTAAACAAAACTCAGAAGAAGCATAACCTCCCATTCCTAAAATCAAATCAGGATTATTTTTTTCTAAATAAGATTTAATTTCCTTATTCTTTCTCAAGCTTAGAAAGAATTTCTTTATAGTGGAAGAACCTTTAAGTCTTGATGTGAAGTATTCTGTTTCTATGTCATGCTCTGAAAATATTTTCTTTTCCAATTCATTGCCAGTTCCAGCAATAACAACTTTATGACCATCTACTCTAAACTTTTTTGCCAGTGCTATAGCTGGGAAAATATGACCGCCAGTACCACCAGCAGCGATAACAACTTTATACTTTTTTTCCTTAGCCATTAGTTCTTAGATTCTTCTTAGGCTGAGGGTTCTCGCAGCCTATTCTCAAAACTATTGCTAAAGTAATGAGTGTAATTGCGATACTGCTACTGCCATAACTAATTAAAGGCAAAGTAAGTCCCTTGGTTGGAAGAAGACCCATGTTAACTCCAAGATTAATAATCACTTGAAGTGATAGCCATATTCCTATTGAAATACATAAATAACCTTGAAACATCAATTCAGATCGAATTGCTTTGAAGCCAATAACAAAGATTCGTGAAATTAGGAGTCCATATAACGATAAGATCAATATCGTTCCCATAAACCCTAATTCTTCAGCAATAATGGCAAAGATAAAATCAGTATGAGCTTCTGGTAAATAAAATAATTTCTGAATACTCTCGCCTAATCCAACACCAAATATCCCGCCACTCCCTATGGCAATGAGTGAATTTGTTAGTTGGTAACCAACACCCAGAGCGTCTTTCCAAGGTTCAAGAAAACCTGCGAGGCGACTCATTCTATAGGGTTCAATATATATCAGAAAGGCAAAGGCAAGGCCTAGGATAATAATAAGTGCTAAAAAGTATCTAATTTTAAACCCGGCAATAAAAAATAGTCCTGCGGTAACTGAAAGAATGATCACCGTTGAACCAAAGTCTGGTTGGCCAAGGAGAAGAAGACAAGCCGGAATAATAAAGATCATCGGTTTTACAAAACTCATAAAATCGCTGGTCAAGGCTTCTTGTTGTCGGTAACAATAACCCGAAATATAAATCAATAACAGAAGTCGAGCCGGATCAACGACTTGTATATTTGGCAAAGGTCCAATCTTAATCCAACGTGTTGCCCCGTTTGCAGTAACTCCTATATCAGGAATGAAGACTATTGTGAGCAGTGCAATTGCTAGTATAGGTAATAGAATTCCAAACTTCTCCCAAATTCGGCTAGGAATAAGGAACGCAACTAAACCTGTTGAAAGACCTAATACAATGGAGGTAAGCTGTTTGTAGACATAACCGTAAGGGTCTCCTAGGTTCTTAACTGCTATCGGCATTGAAGCAGAAGCCAGCATCACTAATCCGCCAACCAATAGAAAAATAGTGGATATTACAAATAGGCTGTCAACGCCATTGAGAAGTGAGTTTTGTCGTTTATTTGAAGCCAAACCCTTTCCTATAACTTAAGCCCTTATCTAATTTTTAGACTCGATAAACCAATCAAGACTAAAAACACAGTAATGATCCAAAAACGGACAATCACCTTGGGCTCAGCCCAGCCTTTTAGTTCAAAATGATGGTGGATTGGCGCCATATTAAATAATCTTTTACCACGCATCTTATAAGAGCCAACTTGAAGGACAACTGAGAGCGTTTCCATAATAAAAACCCCACCCATTATTGCTAGTATCAATTCTTGCTTAACAATAACTGCAATTAAACCCAGGGCACCTCCAAGTGAAATAGCGCCCACATCGCCCATAAAAATTTGTGCTGGGTAAGTGTTAAACCATAAAAACCCAAGGCCAGCACCAGAAATTGCACAACAAATAACAAAAACTTCCCCTGCTTTTGCTAAAAACGGTAAATCCAGATAGGTTGAAAAATTAAAGTTACCGCTGACGTATGCAAAGATTCCTAAAGCTATTGAAATCATGACCACAGGCATTATAGCCAAGCCATCGAGACCGTCGGTTAGATTAACTGCATTACTTGAGCCAACAATCACTAATACGGCAAAGGGCAAGAACAGCCAGCCAATATCCCACATAATATTATTGGTAAAAGGTATCAGTACTTCTGTAGATATAGGTTGACCTGAAGCATAAAATAAATAGTTCATAGCCCCAAATGCTATACATAATTGAAGGATAAATTTGACAAGAGCTTTCATCCCACTTTTATTGCCTCTCAACTTCATGTAATCATCAATAAATCCTATAAGCCCGAACAAAAGCATGCTGATAAGAATCGTAAGGATAAATGTGTTTGAAAGATCGGCCCAAATTATTGTGCTGATTGCTATAGAAACTAATATCAGCAGACCTCCCATGGTTGGCGTACCTTGCTTTGATGAATGTGACTCTGGTCCGTCATCTCTGATCACTTCACCGATTTTCTCGCCCTCAAGTAGGCTAATTAATTTAGGACCAAAGACAAAAGAGACTATCAGAGCAGTCAAGGCGCTTAGTATTCCTCTAGTCGTGATATAGGTAAATGCATTAAATGCGGAATAGAATTCAATTAACTGATCTGAGAAATATAAAAACAAATTCTTTCCTTAATAAATTTACTAATGACCTATCTGACAAGATTAAATTCTACCAGAGATAAATATTATATTTTATCTGGAGTTGTTCCAATCAACCTTAATGTCCTGGATACTATCGTCGAAAATATTGGTGCTGCAACTTGGCCTCCATAATATTCATTTCCCTGCGGCTCGTTCACGATTACTGCGACTGCGATTTTAGGGTTACTAATAGGTGCTACTCCAACAAAAATTGCGTTGTGAGCGTCTTGAGAATAGTTAGAGGCTGCAATTTGTGCTGTACCTGTTTTACCTCCTACCCTATAACCTTTTACCTTTGCTCTGACCGCTGATTTTTCAACAACCTGCTCAAGCATCAGTAGTAGTGTTGCAGACGTTTCTTGAGAAAACACTCTGTCACCTCTGGTCTCTTCATCGATACGCTCCAAAGAAATATTATTCTTGATTCCATTATTAGCTATTGTGGCATAGGCGCTGGCTAATTGAATCAGATTAACGTCGACATTATAGCCATAAGCTAAAGAGGCTCTCATGCCGTCTCTCCAACGCTGAAAAGAACTATCCAAGGTGCCAGAGGTCTCGCCAGGGAATCCTGAGGTTGTCGCTTCACCTATTCCTAGTCTAGATAGCGTCTCAAAGAATAACCTTGGTTCGGTTGATAATGAGATTCTAGAGGCTCCAACATTGCTTGATTTTGTCAATATTTCTCCTAGGTTTAAGATTCCATAATATCTTGGGTCTTTAATCTCTCTAGAACCTATGGAATATGGAATCGTATCTATTGTATCTGACGCCTTAAAGATTCCGTGCTCAAGTGCTGTGGCTATTATTAATGTCTTAAATGTCGAACCTGGCTCAAACTTATCAGTTGCAGCTCTGTTCTTATAAAATTTAGGCAGCCTTAATTTAAGATCAGACATATCTGCAGAGGGCTGATTAACCATTGCAAGAACTTCGCCAGTTTCAATATCTAAAACAATAGCTGATGCTCTCTTGCCTTTATATTTTTTAATTCCGTTGTTTAAAGCACTGTGAGCTATATATTGAATCCTAATATCAATGCTTGAAATAAAATCACGCCCCTGTTTGGCAGGCTCAATAATTTCTATATCGCGAATTGTATTTAATGATGTATCAGTTAAGGTTCTCTTTCTCCCGTCCTGTCCTGATAAATATTCATTAAGAGCGTATTCAATGCCTTCTTGACCTTGATCTTCATTATTATTGAATCCAATAAATTGTGATGTTACTTCACCATTAGGGTTAAACCTCTTGTAATCTTTTTCTAGCCAAAAATAATTTCTTTTACGCAGTTCTTTAATTGTATTGATTTGCTCCTTCTCTAGCTCTCTGTATAAAACAAAGTATCTCCTAGATGATCTTTTCTTTATTTCCGCATCAATGGATTGATAATCCATCTTTAAAATAAGACTTATGGACCGAGTTAGCTCCTCATACCGATCACTGGCTAAAAAAACTTTTGGATCGATGACTAAATTATTCACAGGGATACTAACAGCTAGAGGGTTCTGATTTCGGTCATATATAGTTCCCCGATTGGAGGGGATAACAAAGGTTTTAATGTGCTTCTTATCACCTTGGGTACTCAAAAAATCTGCCTCAATATACTGGAGATAAAATGACCTAGCTAAAAGTACAATGATTAATGAAAAAAGAATAAAACAAAGAAAAATAAAACGGTTTCTTATAAGTGATAAGTTATTATTATTATTTTTCATCTGTTACTACAATTTTTATCTTGGATGAGTCTGGCAATTTCATTAACGCTTTCTCTGAAGCTTCCTTCTCAAGCCCAATTCCTGATGCAATCTTAGATAATTCCATTCTAAGCTCCTTCCATCTAATCTCTTGTTGATCCTTTTGCTTGATTAATGATTGATATTCTTTAAATAACTCTCTGTTCTGATAGTGGAGATCAATTTCATAGACCGCAGAAATTGAAACAAATACAACTAAAGATAAAGGCCATAGATAAGATTTGGGGTTATTGCTCATTTCAATTTCTCGGCAGCTCTTAAGATAGCGCTTCTAGAACGAGGGTTATTTTTAATTTCTTCATCTGAAGCTTTTATTTTCTTTAAGATTATTTTTAACTTATAGTCAGCATCAATATTTGGCAACTTTGCAAGCCTTGGATCTATTCTTGAGTTATCTCTAAAAAATCTTTTCACAACTCGATCTTCAAGAGAATGAAAGCTTATAATTGAAATCCTTCCTCCCTTTTTAGTCCTTTCTAAACAAAAAGCTAGAAGCGATCTTAATTGGTCTAGTTCTTGGTTGATATGCATCCTAATTGCTTGAAATGTTTTTGTTGCTGGGTGTCTTTTTTCCTTTTTATTATTCCTTTTTACATCCTGGATAAGCTTGGCAAGTTGAGATGTTCTATTAATTGGTATTGTCTTCCTCTGCTCAAAAATACTTTCAGCTATTTTCCTTGAATATGTTTCTTCTCCAAGCTCCCAAATAACCTTAGTGATCTCCTCCTTGCTTGCAGAATTAATCCAGTCTTTAGCTGAAACACTCTCACCCTGATCCATTCTCATATCTAGTTTTGCATCTTTCATAAAGCTAAAGCCTCTTTCGCTTGTGTCTAATTGATAGGAAGAAACTCCTAAATCTGCAATTATTCCATCAAAAGATTCTGTCACTTCTAAAGCACCCATTTTTTGATCTAATTCTTTAAAACTAGATTTAAGAACAGTTAATTTCGGATCTGATATCTTTGAATTAATATAGTTGATAGAGTCCTTATCTCTATCGGAAGCTATTAATCTTCCCTCTTTTGATAATCGCTCTAGAATTAATTTAGTATGACCGCCAAATCCTGCCGTAGCATCAAGGTAGAACCCTTCTGGTTTAGTAACTAGTGAGTCAATAGCCTCTTTAGAAAGTACAGGCGTATGTATAGCATTGCTCATTGAAGAAATTAACAATTATAAAATTGCAAAGATAGAGATTTAGGCATCCTGTCTTTTTAAAAACTGAGGAACATCTAATATGTCTAATGCTTCATTGATTTCAGCAACTTCTTCCTTATTATCAAATAAATCTTTTGTCTGAGTTAATGGATTTCTTTCAGTAATTGGTCTGTCTAGGTTGCTAAAATTGGTTTCTTCTGCGCCATCGTTACCTTCATTCCTCTCTCCAAGGCCTGTAGCTACAACTGTTACTCTAATGGAATCATCTATCTCTTTTGAAATGGATGTTCCAACTATTACCTTAGCCTCTTTTGAAGCATAGCTTTTAACTATTGCTCCAATTTCTTCAAGTTCGGAGATCTCTAAATCCTTGCCAGAAGTAATATTAAGCAGAATACCTTTGGCTCCCTCTAAATTAATATCTTCCAGTAGCGGTGAATTAACTGCCTCATCTATAGCTTTTTTTCCTCTGTCAGGACCTGAAGCCAGAGCAGAACCCATAATCCCCCTACCTTTATCTTTCATTACTGCTTTTACATCAGCAAAATCAAGATTGATCACTCCAGGGACAGTAATAAGTTCCACAATACCCTGAACAGAATTAAGCAAAACATTATTAGCTGCTTCGAAACCACCCATTACTGTTATTGTCTTACCTAGTGATTTCAATTTCTCATTAGGGATGACTATTAAGGAATCCACATGCTGTTCTAATTTTCTAATTCCTGCTTCCGCCTGCTGAGATCTTAGATCTCCTTCATAATTGAAAGGCTTAGTGACAATTCCAACAGTTAATATTTCTAGTTCTTTTGCAATTGAAGCAATCACAGGGCTTGCTCCTGTCCCTGTTCCACCTCCAAATCCCGCTGTAATAAATAACATGTCTGAGTCTTTTATCGCATTTGTAATGGCTTCCCTGCTTTCCTCTGCAGATTGCTTACCAATGCCAGGATTCATTCCAGCCCCCAGTCCTCGAGTTGTCTCAATTCCAAGTTGGATTTTAGATTCAACACTAGATTGTGCTAGATCTTGTGCATCAGTGTTAGCGCAAAGAAAGTCGACTCCTTCTATCCCTTTATCAAGCATATGCTGTATGGCATTGCCGCCACTTCCTCCAACCCCAATAACCTTAATATTGGCTTTTTTAGCCACTGTATCAACTAACTCAAAAGCAAATTCAACCATTCTATTTTCCTTGCCTCAAAACGTAAGGCCCTCAAATTCCTTTGGAAGAGTATACTTGTCAGATTTTAGCCATTTTTCTCTTAACTTAGTCCATCTTAAATAATCCCAAAGTTCAAAACGATTGCCTTGCCCAATAAGCATTGCTTCTTTTTTAATCATTGAAAAATCTCTTAATTCATTAGGAATTAATAGTCTTCCAGATTTATCCATTTCAATATCTGTGGCATGGCCAACCAATAACCTCTGCAACTTTCTACTTGTTGCATTTAGGGTCGGTAATTTCATTATTTGGTCTTCAATCTTAAGCCAACTGTGAAGAGGGTATAAGAGAAGACAATAATCAAGATCAATTGTACAAATTAGTTTCTTTTTAGAGATCCTTAAAAGCTCCTCTCTATATTTTGTAGGGATGGAAATCCTTCCCTTAGTATCAAAACTAATTTTATTTAAACCTCTAAACATTATATTTAACAATAGGATCAAAGCATATATCCCACATTTTTCCACTTATAAACACTATAATTTATTGTTAAATTATGTCAACTGAAAGATGGTTTGTTTTTAGAGAATGGAGTTGGTCGATAAGCCGGGTTCTGTCATGGACAATCATTCATCTGGGATGTTTGTCGCCAAACACCTCTAGCAACCTACCCTAGAGCGATCACGGGTAATCATAGCTCTTCTATTTGGTTTTGCTCTCGATGGGGTTTGCAATGCCATAAATGTTACCATTTATGCGGTGCGCTCTTACCACACCTTTTCACCCTTACTTTTT
>Ga0209228_1000782_pt1 | contig 16387 bp, 14 predicted proteins | sample METZYME_3_150m_FD_187547 | JGI IMG/M metagenome (GOLD analysis project Ga0209228, IMG submission 187547) | Marine microbial communities from oxygen minimum zone in mesopelagic equatorial Pacific - METZYME_3_150m (SPAdes) (version 2) | ecosystem: Environmental > Aquatic > Marine > Oceanic...
TGTAGGTTATTCAATTGGATCTAAAAATAAAAAATTATTAAAAGAGGTTATTAAAAACTCTTTTATTTTAAGTAGCGCTACGGGGTTAATAATTTCATTTGGATATTTTTTAGGCAAAAATAAATTTATAGAACTAATGACTGATTTAGAAAGCATCAAGGTCATTTGCTTATCATATTCAGTATGGATTGTAATAATTCCCTTTATTTCTTCTTTTTGTTATCAATTTGATGGAATTTTTGTCGGCGCATCTAAAACAAAAGAACTTCGAAATGCTATGATCATATCTGTCAGTATTTATTTATTAACAGCTTTTTTTCTAGTTAATTTTTTTGGTAATTTAGGTTTGTGGATTGCATTAAGTATTTTCTTTTTTTTAAGAGGGTTAACTTTGTTTTTATATATTGGAAGAATTTACAAAACAGCAGTATAAAAAAATTTTAGATTATTTTTTTTAGAAATGAAACTATATGTGAATAGCTCTACCCTCAACATTCATTGCTGCTTCCTTAACAGCTTCACTTGTTGTTGGATGTGCATGACATATACGCGCAATATCTTCTGAACTCCCACCAAATTCCATCGTGGTTACAATTTCTGCAATCAATTGTCCTGCATCATGACCAATGATATGTGCTCCTAAGATTTGATCAGTTTTACTATCTGCTAAAATTTTAACAAAGCCTTCAGGTAAAGATGTCGTTAATGCTCTTCCATTTGCCATAAAAGGAAACTTGCCAATCTTATAATTAATTTTAGCATCTTTAAGTTCAGTCTCTGTTTTTCCAACAGAGGCAACTTCTGGGCTTGTATAAACAATGGCAGGAATAATATCATAATTTATGTGTGGTTTTTGACCATTGATGAATTCGACACATGCCACACCTTCTTCCTCCGCTTTATGTGCTAGCATAGGGCCTGGCACAACATCACCAATTGCAAAAATCCCATCAACATTTGTTTTAAATTTACTATTTATTTCAATAGATTTTTGTTGATTTAATTTTACACCAATATTCTCTAAATTTAATCCTTCAGTATTAGGTTTACGACCAACAGACATCAAAACAACATCATACTTTTCAGTAATTTGTTTTTTATCAGATGATTCCATTGATACATCAACACCGGATTTATTTATCTTTGTTGATATTACTTTATGCGACAGTTTAAATTCTAATCCTTGTTTTTTTAAAGATTTCATAAACTCTTTAGCAATTTCCTCATCCATCGTTGGTACAATTCTATCTAATGCTTCCACCACTGTTACTTTTGATCCTAGTCTACTCCATACAGAACCCATCTCTAAACCAATGTATCCACCACCAATAACTAGAAGGGATTTTGGAACCGCCTCTAATGCTAAAGCGCCAGTTGAAGTTACAATTTGTTTTTCATCAACAGGTATTGCATCAATGGCAATAGAGGTTGATCCAGTTGCAATGATAAAATTTTTTGCTGAATAATTTTTTTCTCCATCACTAGAAGAAACTTTTATTTTTTTTGTATCAACAAAAGAAGCTGATCCTTGCAGAAGTGTAATTTTATTCTTTTTAAATAAAAACCCAATTCCTGTCGTTAATTGTTTAACGATTTTATTTTTACGCTGCATAAGTTTTGCTAAATCAAGGGCTACTTTGCCTGTTGAGATACCATGTTCTTCTGCATATTTAGATATTTCTGTAAATTTTTCAGATGAATTCAATAAAGCTTTCGATGGAATACAACCAATATTCAAACAAGTACCGCCCAGTGTTTTTTCTTTTTCAACACAAGCCACTTTCATTCCCAGTTGGGCAGCTCTGATTGCTGCAACATATCCTCCTGGTCCAGCTCCAATAACAATTAAATCAAAATCTGCCATCTATACCCCTAAAATTAACTTCGATGGATTTTCTAGTAAATTTTTAATACTTACTAAAAAACCAACGCTTTCTTTTCCGTCAATAATGCGGTGATCATAACTAAAAGCAAGATACATCATTGGTCGAATAACAATTTCATCGTCAACAACGACGGCTCTTTTTTGAATATTGTGCATACCTAAAATTCCTGATTGAGGTCTATTAATAATTGGTGTGCTTAACATTGAACCATATACACCGCCGTTTGAAATAGTAAAGGTGCCCCCTATTAAATCATCCATAGTTAAACTGCCTTCTTTTGCTTTTGTACTCAGATCAACAATTTGTTGCTCGATATCACCAAAGGTCATAGTATCAGCATCTTTCAATACAGGAACGACTAGACCTTTTTCCGTTCCAACAGCAATACCAATATCAAAGTGATTTTTATAAATAATATTCTCTTCACGAATTTCTGCATTAACAGCAGGAAATTCTTGAAGGCTTGTGACAACTGCTTTAACAAAAAAAGACATTAAGCCAAGCTTTACATTATAGCGTTCCATGAAATCTTCTTTTTTTGACTCACGAACTTTCATTATTTCTGACATGTCAACTTCATTAAAAGTTGTAAGAATAGCAGCTGTATTTTGAGACTCTTTTAATCTAGTTGCAATTGTTTTCCTAATCTTTGACATCTTCACCACTTCTTCTCTTTCTTTTGAAGTTGGTTTATTTGTGGATGAGTTATTCATAAAATGAAATACATCCTCTTTTGTTAAACGACCATCTGGTCTTGAAGATGCAATTTGATCTAAATCTAAATCATTTTCTTCAATTAGTTTTTTTACAGCCGGTGATAGCTTATTACTTTCTTTATTTTGATTATTAATTTTAGTTTCTTGTTTTCTTTCTTCTTTAACCTTTTGTTCTAGAGGTTTTTCTGTAACAGTTTTTTTAGCTGTTACAGATACATCTGTATTTTTTGTATCACTTAAAAGAGCAAGCACTCCACCAATATTAACATCAGCACCTTCTTCAACTTTTATTTCTGAAATGGATCCTGAACTTGGTGCTGGAACTTCTACTGTAATTTTATCTGTTTCAATCTCAACCAAAGGTTCATCAGCCTCAAATGACTCACCTACTTTTTTTAACCATTTAGAAACAGTTGCTTCTGTTATAGATTCACCGAGGGTTGGTACAATTAACTCCATACTATTTATCTTCTATTTAACATGTTAACTCGTTTATTCAATTGGCAGTTTGTATTTAACAAGGGATACACCTGATTTTTCATTTTGAATTTCATTAAGAGTTGCTTCTGTTGCTAATCGTATAATATTTTTTTGATTTGTTAGGTGTCGATCAAATACTCCAGTTGCGGGAGAAGCAGCAGCTCTTCTTCCAATAAAATATAATTCGTTTTTAGAGTCTATTAAATGTAATACTGATTTAAGTCTCTTTTCAATAAATTCCCAGGCTCCCATATTTTTTGGTTCCTCTTGACACCAGATCATTTCACAATGACTAAATTTTTTAATTCCTTGTTTTAACACTTCATACGGGAAGGGGTACAGTTGTTCTAAGCGTATTATATAAACATTATTTAGTTGAAGTTCATTTATATGATCCTGCAATTCAAAATAAACTTTTCCTGAACAAAATACAATTCGATTAACTTTTTTATATTCATCTTCTGTAAGTGGGTTGCTGAGAGCACGGTGAAAACTGGAGCCATTTACAAAATCTTCTAAAGGGGATGTATTGGCTTTATGACGCAGAGTAGACTTGGGCGTCATTAATACTAATGGCTTTCGAAAATCTCTCATCATTTGTCTTCGTAAAATATGGAAATAATTTGCAGGACTTGTACAATTAGCAACTTGTATATTATCTTCTGCACACATTTGTAAAAATCTTTCTAAGCGTGAGCTTGTATGTTCTGGTCCTTGTCCTTCATGACCATGTGGGAGTAATAAAGTTAGACCTGACATACGTAACCATTTTCTCTCTCCAGTTGTAATAAATTGATCAATAATTGTTTGTGCCCCATTGGAGAAATCTCCAAACTGAGCTTCCCAAATAACTAATGTTTTGGGATCAGCTTGGGAATACCCATATTCGAAACCAAGAACTCCAAATTCAGATAAAAAGCTATCTACAATTTCAAATAAAGCTTGGTCTTTTCTAAAATGACGAAGAGGGACAAAGCGTTTTTCATTCACTTGATCATACAATACTGCATGACGATGACTAAATGTTCCCCTACCAACATCTTGTCCTGATAAACGAACACCATATCCATCTTTCAGTAATGTCGCAAATGCCATAGCTTCTGCTGTTGCCCAATCAATTTTTTTTCCATCAATTATTGATTGATATCTTTCATTATAAATTTTTTGAATTCTTTTATGAGGTGTAAAATTTTCTGGTAAGGAATGAATTTCTTTGGCTAAGATTTTTAAATCATTTTCAGTTGAAGATGTTTTACCTCTTCGAGCATCAATAGATGCGATTTTAATACCTGTCCATGTTCCATCCAACCAATCTGCTTTGTTTGGTTTGTAAGATTTAGATAACTCAAACTCATTATCTAAAAATTTTTTAAAATCTGCAAGTTTAGTTTTGGCCTCTTCTTCAGTTAGTACATTTTCTTTTATTAATTGGTCTTTATATATATTTAAGGTTGTTAGATGTTTCTTAATTTTTTTATACATTAAGGGTTGAGTGAACATTGGCTCATCCGCCTCATTGTGTCCTGATCGCCTATAACAAAACATGTCCACAACAACATCTTCTTTAAATAAATGTCTATATTCTGCAGCGAGCCTAGACACATGCACTACCGCTTCTGGATCATCGCCATTAACATGAAAGATTGGCGCTTGAACCATTTTAGCTATTTCAGTACAATAAGGTGCAGATCGACCATAGTGCGGAGTAGTAGTGAAACCAATTTGATTGTTAATAACAAAATGTATTGTGCCGCCAGTACGAAAGCCACGAAGTTGAGACATAGCGAATGTTTCTGCTACAATTCCTTGTCCTGCCATAGCGGCATCACCATGAATAAGAATGCCAAAAACTTTATCAGTAGTTTTATCTTTTAATAAAGTTTGTTTTGCTCTTACCTTGCCTATAACAACAGGATCGACTGCCTCAAGATGAGATGGATTTGGTGTTAGGGATAAATGTATCTTTTTACCATCAAACTCTCTATCACTTGATACTCCTAAATGATATTTCACATCCCCTGATCCTAAAACTTCATTAGGGTCATTTAAATTACCTTGAAATTTAGATAAAATTCCTCTGTAGGGCATCCCTAAAACAGTTGCTAGCAATGTTAATCTTCCTCGATGAGCTGTTCCAAAATATATATCTTCTACTCCTAATAAACATGATTGTTTTACAATCTGTTCGATACCAGGTATCATAGACTCACCGCCTACAATACCATACCTCTTAGTTCCTAAAAATTTTTTATCTAAATATTTTTCAAATAATTCTGAATCAACTAGTCGTTGAAAGATTGCTTTTTTTCCTTGTGTTGTAAAAATAGTTTTGTTGTTAACTTCTTCTATTCTTTCCTGTACCCACTGTTTCTGTTCCACAGATTGAATATGTAAAAATTCAACACCAATAGATGAAGCATATGTTTTATTTAATATTTTAATAATCTCTTTTAGAGTTGCTGTTTCCAAACCAAGACTTCCATCGATAAAAATCTCTCTATCAAAATCATTTTCAGAAAAACCGTAAGATTTATAATCCAATTCTGGGTGGTAATTTTTTTCATGTAATTCTAGTGGATCTAAATTTGAAATAAGATGACCATTTATTCTATAAGCTCTGATTAATCGTAATGCTCTTATTGAGTCTAAAGTTGAAGTTTTAAAACTATTAAAATCAACTCCTGATGAAGATCGGATAACTTTATCAAATGAAATATCATCAATGACATTAGTTTCTCTTTTTTTCCATTCAGGTCCTCCAAAATCAGAAATGATAGATACCTCATCTTCATTTAATGAAGAAAAAAAACTTTTCCAACTCTCATCAATGCTTTTAGGATTCTGAGTAAATTTAAAATAAAGCTCGGCTACATAAGGTGCATTGGCACTATTTAAAAAACTATCATTCATCTTTATTCTTATACACTTATTATTTTTTAGAAATATTATTAGATTTCAAATTTAATTATACCCTTTTTGCATTTCTGCTAACATTGTTTCACCCATTTTAGCAGGAGATGGCGCAACAGCAATATTAGCTGATTGCAGAGCATCAATTTTTGACTGAGCTGTCCCTTTATTCCCAGATATTATGGCGCCTGCATGACCCATTCTCTTACCTTTAGGCGCAGACACACCTGCAATAAATGCAGACATTGGCTTTTTTATTGGTGAATTTGATATAAATTCTGCAGCATCTTCCTCTGCAGTACCTCCTATTTCACCTATCATCAATATTCCTTTTGTATCCTCATCGTGCAAAAACAAATCGAGACAATCAATAAAATTCATTCCATGTACAGGATCACCCCCAATACCTACACAAGTAGTCTGGCCTAGTTCAACCTCTGACGTTTGCCATACAGCCTCATACGTTAACGTTCCAGATCTGCTTACTATTCCTATTTTACCTGGCTTATGTATGAAGCCAGGCATAATTCCTATCTTACACTCACCAGGTGTTACTAAACCTGGACAGTTAGGTCCTATAAAATAAGTTTTTTGTTCAAGAATTCTTTTTTTTATCTCCACCATATCAAGCACTGGGATTCCTTCAGTGATACAGGTAATAATTTTTATATTTGCATCCAGTGCCTCATGAATAGCTTGTGTTGCAAATTTTGCAGGAACATAAATAACAGTTGCATCTGCTTGGGTATGATCTTTAGCTTCTTTAACTGTATTAAAAACAGGTAAACCTAAATGTGTCGCTCCCCCTTTGCCAGGAGTCACGCCTCCAACCATTTGAGTTCCATAATCAATCGCTTGTTGAGAATGGTATGTTCCTTGAGATCCAGTAAAACCTTGGCAAATAACTTTTGTATTTTTATCAATAATTATCGACATAATTATACTTTAGCTAACTCCACTACTTTTTTTGCAGCTTCAGTAAAATCATCTATAGAGATTAATCCTAAATCAGAATTATTGATTATATCTTTTCCCTCTTTTGCATTTGTTCCTTGAAATCGAACTACTAAAGGAAGTTTAAAATCCAACTCTTTTACCGCTTCAATAATACCATTAGCAATCATGTCGCAGTGAATAATTCCACCAAAAATATTAATTAATATAGATTTGACATTTGGATCTGATTGAATCGTTTTAAAACCCATAATAACTCTGTCTTTATTTGCAGTTCCACCTAAGTCTAAAAAGTTTGCGGGCTCTTCACCAAATTGTTTAATAATATCCATTGTTGCCATAGCTAAACCAGCGCCATTCACCATACATCCAATTGATCCATCCAGTTTGACATAATTCATATTATGTTCTGCCGCCTGCAACTCTAAGGGATCTTCTTCGGTTAAATCTTTTAATTCTGCAATTTCTGGGTGTCTAAATAGTGCGTTATCATCTAAGCTAATTTTTGCATCTAACACCACAAAGCTGTCTTGCTTATTTAAAACCAAGGGATTAATTTCAATGGTCGATGCATCAATAGAAGTAAAAGCATCTAACAATTTATTAATAATCAAGGTTAGTTCATCAAATTGATTTTTAGTAATCTCAAGTTTAGTCTGTAAATTTTCATCTAATGTAATATCTGTGTACTTTGTAAAATAAATATTTATAATTTTTTCAGGGTTAGTTGCCGCAACTTCCTCAATATCCATACCTCCAGCTGCAGAAATCATCATCATTACTTTTGAATTATTTCTATCAACAAGCAAACTGAGATAAAATTCCCTTTCAATATCACACCCCTCTTCAATAAAAATACGATTTACCCTTTTGCCTGTTTCACCTGTTTGTTTTGTTATCAACACATTGCCCATCATTGATGTTGCGATAGAAAATACTTTGTCTTTTTCAAAAATAACCTGAACTCCTCCTTTATCATTAAAGGAATCTTTAAAATGTCCAGCACCTCTTCCTCCTGCATGAATTTGTGATTTCACAACCCAAGGAGGGCCTTTTAAATCAGCTATATCAATCTCTAGAGTGTCAATTTTTTTATTATACGATTTTCCTTTAAGTACTGGTAATCCAAAATTTTTGAGAATTTCTTTAGCTTGGTATTCGTGTATATTCATTTACTTATCTTTAAATAATAATGTTTTCATTAAACAAACACTAATAGTGCTAAACTCCTTATTTTGATGTTAGTTTTTTTGCTAAAGCAGTAAGATTTTTTACTGCTTTTACTGAGTGATTAAATTGTTTCTTTTCATCTGCATTTAATTTTAATTCTATAACTTTCTCTACACCCTTTTTCCCGATTATCACTGGAACACCAACATACAAACCTTTAACCCCATATTGTCCATTTAAATAGGCAGCACAAGGTAGTACTCTTTTTTGATCTTTTAGGAAAGATTCAGCCATCGCTATCGCAGATGAAGCAGGGGCATAAAATGCAGAAGCGGTTTTCATTAACCTTCCAATCTCGCCACCACCATCTCTTGTTCTCTCAATAATTGCATTAATTCTTTTCATTGTTGACCATTTTAATTTAATTAGTTCAGGAACAGGAACACCCGCAACACTTGCATATCTTATCAGTGGCACCATGGTATCTCCATGGCCACCAAGAACAAAAGCGCTAACGTCTTCCACGGAAACTTTAAACTCTTCGGCTAAGAAATATTTTAATCTTGCACTATCGAGAACACCCGCCATACCAATACACATATTGGTTTTCAAACCAGCAGCTTTTTGTAAAACACTAACCATAGCATCAAGAGGATTAGTTATACAAATAACAAAAGCTTTAGGACAATTAGTTTTTATTCCTTTTCCTACTGTTTGAATAATTGTAGAATTTTTTTCTACTAAGTCATCTCGCGTCATTCCAGGTCGCCTTTGAAAACCTGCTGTTACAATTACAACATCAGCATCTTTCATTTCACGATATTTTGAAGAGCCACTCATCTTTGAATTGAAGCTCTCGATTGATGAAGATTGCGCTAAATCAAGAGCTTTTCCTTTTGTCATACCGTCTGCGATATCAATCAGGGCAACATCACCTAGTTCTTTTAATCCAATCAAATGCGCTAGAGTTCCTCCGATATTACCTGCTCCGACGAGCGCAATTTTCTTTCTCATGAGGATCCTATACAAGAATTATAATTCTGTAACAATAGCCTTCTTTAAATCTGCAATCGCTTTTGCAGGATTGAGTCCTTTAGGACAAGAGCGTGTACAATTCATAATAGAATGACATCGAAATAGTTTCATTGAGTCATTTACTGCTTTTAATCTATTCTTTCTTTCAGAATCTCTAGAATCATTAACCCATCTTGCTGCTTGCATTAAAACTGCAGGACCTAAATATTCATCACTATTCCACCAATAGCTTGGACATGAAGTTGTGCAACAAAAACACAGGACACATTCCCATTGGCCATCTAATTTTTCTCTATCTTTAGGAGTTTGTTTTTTTTCCTCTGAAATACTTGTTGCAACATTAGAGTTTTTATTTGACCGTTGCAACCAAGGCTTAATAGAAACTAATTGCTCATAAGCCTTACTAAGGTCAGGAACTAAATCTTTAATAACAGGCATATGTGGAAGAGGATAAATTCTTATCTCTCCAATTACCTCTTCAATAGGTTTTAAACACGCCAAGGTATTAACACCATCTATATTCATTGCACAGGAACCACACACTCCTTCGCGGCACGACCTTCTAAAAGTTAATGATGAATCAATTTCATTTTTGATTTTCATCAAAGCGTCCAAAACCATTGGTCCACATTTACTTAAATCAATTTCATAACAATCTAAACGAGGGTTATCTTGGCCTTCTGGGTTCCAACGATAAATTAATATTTTTTTTGGTTTTTTTGAAACTTCCTTTACAGGATGATTAATCCCTTTTTTTACTTTTGAATTAGTAGGTAAAGTAAACTCAACCATTTTAATAAACTCTTTTTTTCGGAGGAATAGGTTGAACATGATTAGTTAAGGTATTCATGTGCACAGGTCGTGTTCCCATTTTTACATCACCCTTACTATCAAGCCATGATAAAGAATGCACAAGCCAGTTTGAATCATCTCTTTCTTGATGATCTTCTCTTGCATGAGCCCCTCTACTTTCTGTTCTGTTTAAAGCAGAATGTAGAGTAACTTTTGATTGAGCCATTAAATTATGTAACTCAAGTGACTCTGTTAAATCTGTGTTAAAGATCATAGATTTATCTTTTACATGAATATTATCCATTGCATGTTCTATTCGATTAAACTCCTCAATCCCTTTAGAAATAAGTTCATCAGTTCGAAAAACAGCACATTTTTCTTGCATTACTTTTTGCATAGATGTTCTTACTTCACCTGTTGAACTGTCTCCTTTATTATATCGAATTTTATCAAAACGATCCAAAATTGGCTCTAATGTAATTGCATTTATATCAATAGCTTTACTGTTAGGCTTTACTTTTTCTTTAGCTGTAATACTAGATGCTTTTCCAAACACAACAAGATCAATTAAAGAATTTGTTCCTAATCTGTTAGCTCCATGAACAGACACACAAGCTGCCTCTCCTACTGCCAATAGTCCTTCACATATATTATCTGGATTATCTTCTGTTGGGCTAAGAACTTCAGTTCTGTGGTTGGTTGGGATCCCTCCCATATTATAGTGAACAGTAGGTAATACAGGAATTGGTTCTTTTGTTAAATCTACACCAGCAAAAATTTTTGCAGTTTCTGAAATTCCTGGTAATCTTTTATGAAGAGTAGAGGCTTGAATATGCTCTAGGTGTAAAAGAACATGATCTGCATTTTCCCCACAACCTCTATTTTCGTTTATTTCTATTGTAATGGCACGACTAACTACATCTCTTGATGCTAAATCTTTAGCATTTGGTGCATATCGTTCCATAAATCTTTCACCATCACTATTAGTTAAATATCCTCCTTCCCCTCTAGCACCCTCAGTAATTAAAACACCTGCACCATAAACTCCTGTTGGATGAAATTGAATAAATTCCATATCAGATAAAGGAAGATTTTGTCTTAGAGCCATAGCACTTCCATCACCTGTACAAATATGAGCACTTGTTGATGAAAAATATGCTCTTCCATATCCGCCTGTAGCAAGAATTGTTTGGTGCGATAAAAATCTATGTATTGTGCCGTCCTCTAAACACCAGGCAACTACACCTTTGCAGTTTCCGTCTTTGTCCATAACTAAATCTAAAACAAAATATTCAATATAAAACTCAACGTTGTGTTTAAGTGATTGTTGGTAAAGAGTATGGAGAAGAGCATGGCCTGTTCTATCAGCTGCCGCACATGCTCGCATTGCTGGTGCACCCTCCCCGTTATTAGTTAAATGACCACCAAATGGTCTTTGATATATTTTTCCGTCTTCTGTTCTACTAAATGGCATTCCATATTCTTCAAGCTCAATTACTGCTTCTGGGGCATTGGAACACAAATACTCTATGGCATCTTGATCTCCTAGCCAATCAGAACCTTTAATAGTATCATACATATGCCACTTCCAATTATCATCACCCATATTTCCCAAAGCTGCACCAATGCCTCCCTGAGCTGCAACTGTATGGCTTCTAGTTGGAAATACCTTGGAAATACATGCTGTCTTTAACCCAGCTTCCGCAGAGCCTAAAGTTGCACGCAATCCAGACCCTCCCGCGCCTACAACTACAACATCATACTGATGATCTATTATCTGATATGTTTTACTCATGAACTTACTAAATAAAAAAGAGAGATAGTTGTTGAAATCATAGATATATAAATTAGCAAACTAATAGATAATTTGGTGATTTTTTTAATTTTATGTGATGTAACGTAATCTTCAACTATAGTTTCGTTCCCTAATTTAGCATGATAAAGCATCACAATGATTAAAATAAAGTACAGTGAAGCATTTAATTTTGAAAAAAAGAAAGCTCTGATCTCTGCATACTCATAACTTGACAGAAGAACACATTGATAAATAAACCAAAAAGTAAGTGGTATTAAAAATACAGCAGTTACTCGCTGTAGAATCCATTTATTCACATAGTTTTTCATATAGAAATCCAAACTAGTAATGTAGATAAAATTGATAAAACAATTACGGCGTAACTACTTTTATAAACAATGCTAAGATTCATCATTTTGCCGTAGCTCCAAAACAAATATCTTATTCCATTATAAAGATGGTAGAAAATGGTAAGAGTCCAAATAAATAGAAATATCTTAAAAACAATTAACGAACTTAAAGTCTGAAATTTTGAATAGTAATTTGGACCAAGGGCAATTAGGATAGTCCAGAATGAAAGCAAGACAGCGCCTACACTAAGGCAGATACCTGTAAATCTATGAAAAATAGAGAAAACTGCCGTTAAAACTTTCTTATAAATAGAAAGGTGTGGGGATAAAGGGCGATTCAATGTCATTTTATATTATAAAACAGATACTTTATACCATCTAAGTATATTTTTTTTGCAGAAATTCAAAAAAAATCCTAATTTCCAATAACAAAAGGATTACTTTAGAAATGTGTATAAGTCTGTGGATAGATTATATTTTAATAATAATTTTTCTATAAATTCCAACAAAATTTAATAAAAATTTTCCTCTAAAAGTTGAATTTTTTAACTATAGAATGTAATCTGAATTTAGTCGGATTGTAACTCACTTTCTTTGCTTCGGAGGAACGCCTAGAAATTGTTTTCATCTTACCCGCCGTTTGATGATAACCGAGTTTTTTTACTAGAGAAGTGTCTGCCAAGGTACAAACTAGCAAAGACAGTCCGACTTTTATTTTAAATTTTCCTCAAAAAACTTTTTCATTTTTACTGCATATAGATCGGGGTACTTAAACATACCATCTACATGATATGAATTTTCTGCTAACCAAAAATCAGAACTAATATTATTCTCTTCAACATATTTTTGAAAATAATGGTAATGCCTTACCAACATCCTTTCATCTTTATCGCCATGAGTAAAAAAATAATTTTGTACACTGGTTAGTTTTTTAGCAGGATTTAAATTTACAGGATCGACACCTGATAATAATTTTCCAAAAAAACTAACGACAGGTCCAAACTCAATTGATAATCCATATCTAGCAATTTCATCCTTAAGGACCATACTAAATTTAGCTAAAGAACTATCGACCCAAATGGCTTTAATATCTTTTTCTTCATTAGCTGCAAAAATTACAGGAACTGCACCTAATGAAATACCATGAAGACCTATACTATTACTCTCAAAACCAATCTTTTTTAAAAAATCATAGGCACCCAAAACATCGTTATAAGATTTTAAACCCAAATCCTCGTAATTGCTTACTGTATCACTTTGTCCATAATTACGTAGATCTATAGTTAAAGCATTTATACCTTCCTGTATTAGTAAGCTTGCAATTAAGTTTGATTCAGGTTTACATTTACCATTTGGAAAAATACCATGAATAACAATAACAACTGGACGATCTGCATAATAATTAAATAACCATCCATTAAGTTGAATTCCTTTCTCTCTTGATGGAAAATACACATCTTGCCATTCATCAAGATGATATTCATTTGAAGGAAAATTATCTCTTAACTTACTTCTTGATAAGTTTGAATATTCATGGGCATCTACTTTGGTACTCCAAGAATTAGGTTTTGAATTTTCATGCAAACCACATGTGTGATCTATTTTAAGAATGCTATATGCCACATAAAAGCCTGCTGCTCCATAAATAATGAAGCCAAAAAAAATTATAGAAAACAATAGTATTAAAACTTTTTTTTTCATGATGTTTGAATAATAGTCATTTCATATAACCTACTTGCAGTTCTCTCAAACTCTTTAGATAGATTATTAATTTGACATAGTGAAGAAATAGGATTTTCAGCAAGAATAACAACTGAGCACTTATTATCGTAGAGCATGTCTATAAGACTTATAAACCTTCTACATTGATCAGAATAATCATTTGTCATTTTTGGAACTTTTTCAATAAAAATAAGATTAAATTCCTTTGCAATATTAGCATAATCTTCATGAGCAAGTTCAGTATTACAAATAAAATCAAAAGTGCAATAAGCTACATTAGCTGAACATTTTTTAAATTTAATCTCTCTACTTTTAATATCAATTTTCTTAATTGTTAAATTATTAATATCAACTAATCTTTCAAAAAGTAGATTAAACTCCTCTTCAGTATCTTTGTTTATAGGGGTAAAATAGGTCTTTGATTGATTAAGAGTAAGTCTTCGATAATCAGTTTCACTATTAACTCCCATAACTTCATAGTTTTCCATTATATGTTTTATGAAAGGCATAAAATCTGCTCTTTGTAATCCATCTTTATAAAGATCTTCAGGTTTAAAATTTGAAGAGGTCATTACAAATATATTATTTTCTTCAAGAAGAAGAAAAATTTTTCTAATGAGAAGTGCATCAACTATATTAAAAACATGTAATTCATCAATGAAAAGAATTTTGATATCTTTGCATAAGTCTTTAACAAATAACTTTAGTTTTTTATTTTTATTTACATTCGAATTAATAGCATCATGAATACCATTCATTAAATGATTAAAGTGGATTTTCTTTCCAATCTTAGTGTATTGAGAAAATAAACTAAGTAAAAATGTTTTTCCAGTGCCAACAGAGCCATAAACATAAATACCTACTTTTTTCTTTTTAGAAAAAAATAAATTATTTTTATTGTATTGATCCCAGGCAAAAGAGATTTTATTTAGCAAATCAGTTTGATTAATATCTTTTTTGATAAAGTTATTCGATACAAAACCTTTATAATGATCAAGAATAGTAAAGCTCATTAATTTTTTCCTAAAAAATTTTTTAAACTGTTAAGCGTTTCTAATTCAGATTTATTTAACTTCCCATCTTTTTGTTTTTTTAGTAAACGTTTATATTCTGAAATTAAAAAATTAATACTATCAGCTACTTTTTCAGTCATGGAAGTTTATTATAAATAGGAAGAAAAGTTGAAACAATTATAATTAATATACTTATTATACCAATAGTTGTAATACCAAATCCCCAATCAATTAGATATCCAAATACTAGCGGACCAAAAGCACTGGCAAATACACCTCCGGCATGAAGCAATGCTTTAACAGTGCCCAAACTTTTTACTCCATATATCTCTGCCCATAATGAACCTATAAATGGAGTGCTGATTCCCATATTAAGCCCATATAAGCACATGTAAGTGATTAAAAAAAACACACTATCAAATAAGAGAAGTATGATGACTGATAATAATAATGGGACAAGGACTGTGATTGATGTTTTCTTAGTATCAAATTTATCTATTAATGGCCCTCCAATTAAAAGACCAATTATTGAAAAGAAACCTAGTAGAATATAACCGTTTCCTAGCATTGCTAAGGACCATCCTTTTTGTCCAAAAATATAAATTTGATGAAACATCAAACCAGTAGATATAAAAGGAGCTGCTATGGATAGAGGTAAATAAATATAAAATTTTTTATCTTTAATAATATCTCTTGTGCCAAGTTTTATGTTTAAAGGATTCTTTCTTAATGTTTCATCAAATTTATTATGCCTAGATTTCTGATCTGATAACGCTAAAAATATAAATGGAATAAATAATACAATTGAAAAACAAACATAAAACCAAAGATGATTCATTTCTATATTTTTAAAATAATTAAGAGCGATGAAAGGAAGAAACATTACGCCGGCCATTCCTCCTAGTGTTGAAACAGACAATGCTTTCCCTCTGTTTTTTCCAAAATATCGAGCCATAGTAGTTTCTCCTGCATGACTCATTGCTCCTTGACCAAAAAAACGAAGCATAAAAATTATTAGAAAAAGATAAAAAATATTATTAATTAATATCCCCATACCCAGACATGCTAAAAGAAGTCCTGAAGTAACTATGAGTGAATAAATTCTCAAATCTATATGATCTATTAATTTTGCAAAACTAATAAGAATAAATGAGCTAAATAAAGTAGAGATAGCATAAACAAAACCAAATTCCCCATCTGACAAATCATAAAAATTTCTGATATCGGTATTAAAAAGAGATATAAAAAAAGTTTGACCATAACTAGCAAAAAAAACAATTAAGAATCCATAGAGCAAAAGTTTTGGATCATGAGAGAAAAAATTTTTCATTTAAAATAACTTAATTACTTTTAAAAAATTTGGATTAGTTTTAATAATTAATTTTACACTAAATTTTTTACAGAGATTTGTAAGCCGTTGTTTTTTTGGAAGGTTTATTGTTTTGAAGTTAAGATTGTCATGACCAAATAATAACCCCTGACCAATGCTTTCATAATATTTTTTATAAATACTTGATTTTCTTCTTATGGGCATTAGCGATTTAAAACTTTCTGAACTTTTTTT
>Ga0209228_1000785_pt1 | contig 16373 bp, 17 predicted proteins | sample METZYME_3_150m_FD_187547 | JGI IMG/M metagenome (GOLD analysis project Ga0209228, IMG submission 187547) | Marine microbial communities from oxygen minimum zone in mesopelagic equatorial Pacific - METZYME_3_150m (SPAdes) (version 2) | ecosystem: Environmental > Aquatic > Marine > Oceanic...
TTTAAATTACTTGGTTGGTATGTTCTTTTCATGAGCGGATAAAACCTTATTTAAAAACAATATGATACAAATGATGGTTAGGGCATAGAAGGTTATTTAAGTAGTCAGAATATGTCAACCAAAAAACAAGCTGTGGATAAGTTACCTCTAAAAGTATAGTATTTATTTTCTTACTGTTTTTTATAAAAACCCTCAAAAAAAAGGATAAAAGATGCAAAACAAGGTCTGGGATGATTGTCTTACTATTTTGAAATCAGACCTTACAGAATCTCAGTTCAACACCTGGATAAAGCCCTTGTCAGCTATTGAAGACGAACAAGCCCAAAGCCTTACGCTCTTTGCCCCTAACAAGTTTGTTGTTAACTGGGTTCAAAAAAATTACCTTGATAAAATAAAGACCGTTGCCTCGAATAGATTAGACGGAAAGGCCACTGTTGCTATATCAATAGGAGATGAGCCATATTCAAATACAAGCTTGCCCGCAAAAACAGCTAAAGCGGTAACGCCTGTTGGCTCGCCGCTTAATAGTAGATACGTTTTTGATAACTTTGTTGGCGGGAAAAGTAATCAACTAGCCAGGGCTGCCGCTCTACAAATTACGGAAAACCCGGGAACCTCATACAACCCTTTCTTTATATATGGCGGTGTAGGCCTGGGAAAAACACACCTTATGCAAAGCGTGGGCAATGCCATAAAAGAAAAACACCCGGACAAAAAGGTTGCCTATGTCCACTCTGAAAGATTTGTTGGTGAAATGGTTTCAGCGCTTCAACACAACGCTCTTAATGTCTTTAAAAACGACTATCGCTCACTAGATGTTCTGTTAATTGATGATATACAGTTCTTTGCTGGCAAAGACAAATCACAAGAAGAGTTCTTCCATACTTTTAATGTTCTTTTAGAGAGCAACAGCCAGATCATTATAACAAGCGACAAGTACCCTAAAGAAATTAAAGGGTTGGAAGAGAGGCTTAAGTCCCGCTTTGGTTGGGGGCTCACTGTCTCAATAGATCCGCCAGAAATGGAAACATGCGTAGCGATATTAATGGTGAAGTCAGCGCTTGAGGGCTTTGAGCTTCCAGAAGATGTGGCTTTTTTTATAGCAAAAAATATTAGGTCTAATGTCAGAGAGCTTGAGGGGGCCCTTAGAAAAGTAATCGCAAGCTCAACATTTACGGGCAGAGAGGTTTCTGTTGATTTGGCTAAAGAGTGTCTTAGGGACCTTTTGTCTTTGCAGTCAAGACAGATTACCATTCAAAACATCCAGAAGGTTGTGGCCGAGTATTATAATATTCGCGTATCAGACCTTCACTCAAAAAGACGAAGCAGGTCTATTACGCGCCCACGCCAGCTAGCTATGTCTATTTCTAAAGAGCTAACTAAGCAGAGCCTACCAGAGATTGGTGACTTGTTTGGGGGGAGAGATCACACAACAGTTATCCATGCTTGCAAAAAAGTTGAAGAACTAAAAGAAGAAGATATCAAAACGAACGAAGACTATAACAATATAAAAAGACTGTTATTAATGTGAATAAAATGTATATAAAAACAAACCGAATATTTATTCACACTTTATTAACATATCTCCTGATTTATCAACAAGATAAACAGCCTATAGCCTTTTTAAGTCTTTGATTTATATACTAAAAACATGTTTATATACATACTAACAAGACCTATAATAATAATAAATAAATAAAAATGATTACTTTTACTATAAATAGAAATGACCTGTTACATTCCATTCAAGCCATAATTGGTGTGGTTGAGCGAAGAAGCTCTGCCTCAAATCAAATTCTAAACCATGTGCTTATTGAGGCATCAAACGGAAGAATTGTTTTTACCTCTACAGATTATGAGGTCCAAATAACAGCTGAAACCAGCATAAAAGAAAAAGACGAGGCTTTCTCAATCACTGCACCAGCTAAAAAACTTTTTGAAATAGCCAAGTCCTTAGATGAAGAGAATATAAGCATAACAATCAGCGACCAAGATCTCGCGATTACTTCATCGTCTAGTAAATTTAAACTAAAGACATTGCCCGCTAATGACTTCATGCTATTTGATAGCCCCGAAGAAGGCGTGAAGTTCTCAATTAGCCAAAGTGAAATTAGAGACAAGCTTTTAAAAACACATTTCGCTATTTTGTCTGGAGACTCTGAGGAGAGACCATACTTAAAAGGCATGCTGATAGAAACCTCTCCCAGTAAACTTGTAGTCTATGGCTGTGACGGACACAGAGTTAACAGAGCTGCCGCTGCTCTAGATAAGAAGTCTGTTGATGAAGGGAGGTTTGTTGTTCCCAAAAAGGCCATTCAAGAACTCTTAAGAACGCTCAAAGATGACGGCGATATGAGTGTTAACCTTTCGGATAACAGGGCTGTTTTTGATATGGGCGATACAACGCTGACAACAACTCTTATTGCAAGCGTGGTTCCTGACTACTCAAAACACATTCCGACGGAACCGCCGATTAGCATTCACTTAGATTCTGACAGACTGCTTTCTGCGCTAAAAAGAGTTTCTATACTCTCCAACGAGAGCGTAGGCGGCATTTGGCTTGATGTTAACAACGACGTTATTACGCTTTCATCGGAGAACCCAGAACAAGACTCAGCAACTGAAACAATAATGATAGAAGACACCAACAAGCAACTCACTGTTGGCTTTAAAGCGGCTTACTTAATAGACGCAATTCAAGCATTTAAATCAGGAGTAGTTAGCCTAGGGCTAACAGACAATAAAAAAGGAGCCACTATTACCACCCCTGCAGATCCAGGAACCGTTCTTCTTGTAATGCCTATGAGGCTATAAGCTTTGCACCTCAACTCTCTAGCGTTCAAAAACTATAGGGGGCTAAAAGATGAAGTCGCTAAGTTTGAAACTATAAACCACATCATAGGCGAAAACGGGTCTGGAAAAACCTCGCTTATTGAGGCAGTGGTTATACTCCTAAATGGACGCTCTTTCCAGGGCGCCCCCCTAAAAAACATTTCAAACAAAGACAAAAAGTCTTTCAAGGTAGCAGGAACCGTGAAGCACAAAAAACCAAAAACGGACAATATATCACTGGTGTTTGATAATGGTAAAAGGACCCATAAGCTTAATGATAAACGACTAGGACAACAACAAGCCCACAAAAACTTTCCTCTTTGCTTAATCGACACAAACGCAATACAAGTATCTTCAGGGCAACCAAGCTATAGAAGAGACCTTCTCGACAGGGCGGTGTTCCACGTGGAACCACAGCACGTAACAAACCACAAGAATTTAAAAAAGTGCCTATCACAGAGAAACAAATCAATCATAAGGGGCGATGAGACAAGAATGATCCAGTCCTGGGACGAAAACCTTGCAGAGCTAGGCGAGAATATTAGCAAGGCTAGAAGAACACTAATAAAAGAGGCCCAAGAGAGCATTGCTGCTGTTTCACAAGAGCTGCTGGGCAAAAACATAAGAATAAACTATAAAAAGGGGTGGGAAGAAGAAAGCTATTTTGAGAGCCTGAAAAACAATATTGGTAAAGACCTGGTTATTAAAAGAACATCGTCAGGGCCACAAAAAGAAGACTACGAGTTAACGACACTGGGCAACAAGACAAAAGGATACTTTTCTCACGGGCAAGAAAAGCTCGCTTCAATTTCGTTTATTGTTGGCATAAACCTAGCGGTTGAAAAGCGCAAAAATACTAGCTCAATAATAATAATAGACGAAGCAGAATCTGGTCTAGATCTTCAGTCAACAGAAAAGCTTATTAGCGTATTAAAAAGCCTTAAAAATCAAATACTTATAACCTCACTACCCCATCACAATATTGCAAACATGATTGAAGGAAATATATTAACAGCTAGCCAAAAAAGACAAGGTAGTTTTTGATATAATTTAGTTGCTTCCAAACCAGAAACACACAACATGGCTAAAACCAAAACAAAGAAGAACTACGACTCATCAAACATTAAGGTGCTAAAAGGACTGGATGCTGTCAGAAAACGACCAGGCATGTATATTGGCGATACAGATGACGGAACAGGCCTTCATCACATGGTTTTCGAGGTCGTTGACAACTCTGTAGATGAAGCTCTAGCTGGATACTGCACACATATTGATGTAATTATCCACCAAGATGACTCAATTACAGTTAAGGATAACGGTAGAGGCATACCCGTTGACAAGCACAAAGGAGAAAAGAAGTCAGCAGCAGAAGTAATTATGACGGTTCTTCATGCTGGAGGAAAGTTTGACGATGACTCTTACAAGGTTTCTGGAGGGCTTCACGGCGTTGGTGTTTCGGTTGTTAATGCCCTATCAGAGTCGCTTAACCTAAGAATACATAAAAACGGAAACGTTTATCTTCAAGACTACACACACGGCAAGCCAAGCGGCGCGCTTAAAAAAGGCCCTAAATCAGACAAAAACGGGACAACAATAAGCTTTAAACCCAGCCCAAAAACATTTACAAACACTAGCTATAGCTTTGAAATTCTAGCAAAAAGGCTAAGAGAGCTATCGTTTTTGAACTCGGGACTTACAATCAACCTCTCTGACGAAAAGACAGAGAAAAATGAAACCTTTTTCTTTAAGGGTGGAATTAAGGCATTTGTATCACACTTAAACAAACTTCAAAAACCCATTCATGAAAGCGTTATACACATTGAAAAGACACTTAAAGACATTAATGTTGAGATAGCAATACAGTGGAATGAAGCCTACAGAGAAAACATGTACTGTTTTGCTAACACCATAAGGCAAAAAGACGGCGGGACACACCTAGCAGGCTATAGGGGCGCACTAACAAGGACAATAAACTCATATATTGATAAGGAGTTCAAAAACGAATCTGCCGTTACTGGTGACGACTGTCGCGAAGGCATGACAGCCATTATTTCTGTTAAACACCCTGATCCTAAGTTCTCATCACAGACAAAAGATAAGCTTGTCTCTTCTGAGGTTAAAGGCGTTGTTGAATCGATTGTTAACAAACACCTTAAAGAGTTCTTAATGGAAAACCCAGTTGAGGCGAAAATCATAATCCAAAAAATATTAGATTCAGCGAGAGCAAGAGAGGCTGCAAGGAAAGCCAGAGAGATGACTAGAAAGGGCGCCCTCTCTATGACGGGCTTACCAGGCAAGCTTGCTGACTGCCAAGAAAAAGAAGCAGCGCTTAGTGAAATATTTTTAGTCGAGGGCGACTCCGCAGGCGGCTCTGCAAAGCAGGGCCGAGACAGAAAAACGCAAGCAATTCTTCCTCTTAAGGGTAAAATTTTAAACGTTGAAAAAGCAAAAAAAGACAAAATCTTTTCCTCTGTTGAAATAGGAACTTTGATTACCGCATTAGGCTGTGGAATTGATGATGAGTTTGACATTGAAAAGCTTCGCTATCACAAAGTCATTATAATGACAGACGCAGATGTAGATGGATCCCACATAAGAACATTGTTGCTCACTTTCTTTTTTAATGAGCTATTTCAATTAGTCAAGGCAGGACATGTGTATATCGCACAACCGCCTCTTTACAAGGTTAAAAGAGGAAAAAAGGAAGAATACGTTAACAGTGACGAGGAACTTAATAATCTAATAATTAACAACGCAATAACCGGACTAAAGCTTGTTCAGGCGGGCAAAAAGAAGGGTTTAGAGGGCGATGGACTTTTTAATATGTTAATGCAATATATTGAAACGACAAACTTGACGAAAAAACTAGCAAAACAAATTGGGGTTACAGCCTCAAAAACCCTTTCTAAGCACAAGCTAATAACAAAGAGTGACGTAAACAACAAAAAGAAACTTGATCTTTGGGTCAAAGGATTATCAAGGGCAGCAAAAAAGAACGCAAAAGCTAGCGGCACCAATATAAACATCAAGCTTGTTAACGATGAAGACGGTATCGCCTATATATCAATCCACGAAGGCCTTAATGGCACCTCAAACGAAATGAAGTTACCGGTAACTTTTTTAAAGTCATCTGAATATCAATTATTTACAGCTTATCAAAAGAATCACAAGGATTTTCCAAACAAAGTGTCCCTGTCAAACAAAGACGAAACCAGCAGCTACGAGTCAATTAGTGAATGCCTAAACCACATTCTTGATAATTCAAAAAAAGGTCAAAACATTCAAAGGTACAAAGGGCTTGGCGAAATGAACCCAGCCCAACTATGGGACACAACTCTTGACCCGACTTCACGATCTTTGGTCCAGGTCATGGTTGATGACGAAGAAGAAGCTAAACTTGCGTTCGCAACCCTAATGGGCGACGAGGTCGCACCCCGAAGGCAGTTTATAGAAGAAAACGCGCTAAATGTCTCAAACCTTGACATATAATAAGCAGAAAACAGGCATAAAAGCCTAGAAAGCCTTAATATAAGCACATAAAGTGGCAGTTAATATTTATTCATTATCAATTGCACTTATTTCTGACTCAATCCAGTGTTGTGCCTCATTATTAATGTCGGCAATACTTTTCCCTTTGGTTTTTAACGGTTTTCCAATACTAAACACTATTGTTCCAGGGTGTTTTAAAAGACCCCTTCTTTTCCAAAACTTGCCAGCGTTATGGGATATGGGTAAAACACTAACATCGGCACCTTTTGCAAGAACAGCACCAGAGAGACCGTATCGTTTTGTTTGCTTGTAAGGCATTCTGGTGCCCTCGGGAAAAACTATTACCCATTTGTTTTCATCTAAGCGTTTTTTTCCAACCCTTACAACCTTGTCAACTTCGCTTCGCCCCTGTCCTCTTTTTACAGGGATTAGACCAAAGCGCTTAATTGCACCCCTAAACAATGGCGCATACATAAGCTCATATTTAGCGACCCATGAACCAGGACTAAAGTGTTTTAAGCCTACAAAAGCCTCCATAACAGAAGAGTGTTTAAAAAAGATAACACACTTATCAGGCGGAATATTTTCTTCACCCCTTACGACATAGGTAAGACCACATATGGTCTTTAATGCAAGGAGATTAAACTCAGACCAAAGAACGGCAGCACCCCACCGCCTACTTTCATTCAGCAAGGGAGGGGGTATTAAGGCAAAGGAGCAGAATACTATAAAGCTCAAAAACATAATAAGCGTATAAACAGCGGACCTTAAATATAGTGCTATAAGCGACATATAGTTTTAGGGCCTATACAGAAAGCGTGTTAGTAAACACTTCTTCAAGGCCATCAATCGAAACAGTTTTTTGTTCCATGGAGTCTCGATCTCTTATGGTCACTGTCTTGTTGTCTAGGCTGTCAAAATCAACAGTAATACAGACAGGTGTTCCAACCTCGTCGTGTCTTCTATAGTTTTTTCCAATGTTACCACTGTTTTCTAGAACCACTCTCCCTAGCCTAAGACACTGCAAGGACCGCTTAATTTTTTTTGCCAAAGCAACAAGGTCGACATTATTTTTTTTAAGGGGGATTATCGCAGCCTTAATGGGCGACAGGTGTGGCGACAAGGATAAAACCACCCTTTCTTTTCCGCCATCTAAAGATTCAGTTTTGTATGCCTCATTAAGAACCGCAAGAAAGCCTCTATCAAGACCAGCAGAGGGCTCAATTACATAAGGAATCTCCCAGCTGTTGTCTTTGCTGTTTTGAATAGCTAATTTTGACGTTGAGTCTTTGTTTTCAGCAACCTTTGCAGTAATTTCAAAACTATCCTGGCTTTTTGTATGTGAGCCTAAATCAAAATCAGATCTGTTAGCGACCCCCTCAAGCTCTTCTTCACCATGTGGAAAGGCATACATTATATCCACAGTCTTTTTTGAGTAATGAGAAAGATCCTCTTTGGGCACATCTAACAACTTTAAGCGATTTTCTGGAATTCCTTGTTCATGCCACCAGCTAAGCCTTTTTTGTACCCAGTAGTCATGCCACTTCTCGTCAGTGCCCCTCTCGACAAAGAACTCAAGCTCCATCTGTTCAAATTCTCTGGTCCTAAAGATAAAATTTCTTGGCGTTACTTCGTTCCTAAAGGCTTTTCCAATTTGAGCTATACCAAAAGGCATTGATTTAGAGGTTGAATCAAGCACATTCTTAAAGTTAACAAAAATTTGTTGGGCTGTTTCCGGCCTAAGGTAAGCAAAACTTTTCCCATCATCTACTGGTCCAACGCTTGTTTTAAACATTAAATTAAACGGCCGCGGCTCTGTCAGTTCTGTTGAACCACAGCCCGGACAAGACTGACCTTTAATCTGGTCAGCTCTCCATCTGCCGTTACATTTTTTGCAGTCTACCAAAGGGTCAGTAAAGGTTTCCTCATGACCAGAGTATTTTAAGACTGAGGGCTTGCTCAGTATTGACGCATCTAGGCCTTCAACATCATCTCTATCGTAAACCATCGACGACCACCAAGCAGCCTTAAGGTTATTTTTTAGCTCAACACCTAGTGGGCCATAGTCATATAAGCCCTGCATCCCACCATAAATTTCATTTGACTGAAAGACAAATCCCCGCCTTTTACAAAGAGAAACCAACTCATCCATGTTGTTTGCAGCCAATACAATTTCCCCTTTGTTTACGTTTTTTGATTATAGCTTTCTTTTCTGTTTATAGCATAGAAGGATCAACAAAAACTATAATTGATTCAACCGGCCTTCCCAAGTATTATATGTATTGCTTGGCGTATTTCCTACAACGCGCAAAACTACACTTGGTTTCTAAAACCGATTGTGAGACGCAAGTAAGCGGAAGCTGAAGAAACGGACTCGTTTATCTCATAATTAGATCTTCTATTGCCCAGCAAAAACTTAACGCATGCTTATTTAACAAAAGGAGCAATAATGAAAAAACTAGAATATATATGGCTAGACGGATATCAGCCAGAGCCACTAATGAGGAGCAAGGTCAAGGTTATTGATGGAGAAATCCCAGGAAACCACGGCTCTGATCTCCCAGACTGGTCATTTGATGGTTCATCAACACAGCAAGCTGAGGGCGGAGACTCAGACTGCATCCTGAAACCGGTAACAACCTACCCAGGCCCCTTGCACTCAGATAGCTTGGTAATGTGCGAAGTGATGTCTCCTGACAAATCTGTGCACCCCTCTAATACCAGAAACACATGTGTTGATTTGTTATCTGACGACTGGTGGTTTGGATTTGAGCAGGAATACTTTTTTACAAACCCAGAGGACGGAACAATTTTAGGGTGGGAAGACGGAACACCCAGACCACAGGGAGACTATTATTGTGGTGTTGGCGCCGGCGATGTTTATGGAAGAGAGGTTTCTCAGGCACACATGGATGCCTGTATAGACGCCGGCATTAAAATAACTGGCACCAACGCAGAGGTCGCATTAGGACAGTGGGAATACCAATGTTTTGGAAAGGGAGTGAAAGCAGCAGACGATCTTTGGATTAGCAGATACCTCCTTCATCTGGTAGCAGAGGAGTTTGGCGTGTCTGTTAACACTCACCCTAAACCCCAGGGCGGCGACTGGAACGGGTCAGGCATGCACACCAATTTCTCAAATGGACAAATGAGGGATTCAGGCACCGAGGAACTAATGAACAGCTTATGTGAAAAGCTGGGCGCAGTTCATAAAGAGGGTATAGCCAACTACGGCTCTGACAACGATAAGAGGTTGACAGGTAACCATGAAACCCAAAGCATCGACACCTTCTCATATGGTGTTAGCGACAGGGGCGCAAGCATAAGAATACCCATATACACGGTTGACAATAACTGGAACGGCTACCTGGAAGATAGGAGGCCAGCTTCGAACGCCGACCCTTATAGAATAATAGCCCACATTGTTGGAACACTAACCGACTAAAAAAATTGGGGCCCAAAAGGCCCCTTTTTTAGCTAAAGATCAACAACTGTGACAACAAAAAAACAAAGAGCAATCATTTTTTTAAGGCGTTCATTGATGCTTGTTCTATTTGTGGTAATAGCTATGGAGGCTTACACGAGAACACCAGATAAGCTCATTATTAAGCCGCTAGAGCTACCACGAAATACAAAAGAAGCAGTTTTGTTGTTTCATGGAGCTAAAGATGAGCTCAACCCTGAGATAGCAGCAATTGCAAACAAATACACAAAGCTTGTTTATGATAGAAAAACAACAAAGGTTTTAAATTATGACTGGTCATCTGGAGCTAACAACAGACTAAGAGCAGGAACTAACGCTATGGAGTTTGGGAGAGCCCTAGGAGAAGAGCTGGCTAAACTAAAAGAGTTACAACACATTAGGATCATTGCACATAGCGCAAGCGGCTTTATCCCAGACGAGCTTTGCAGGACTTATAAAGATTTAGGCGGCACAGCACATATTGAAACAACGTTTTTAGATGCGTTTGGTCTGAGAGGACTTCTAGACAGCAGCTTTGGTGCACGGAATCACGGAAGCTGCCCAGACTTTTCAGCCAATATCGTTAACACCGACGACCCAGCACCAACAACAAACAAGTTTTTTAAAAATGCTTGGAACTTAGATGTTACAGGCTTAAAAAGACCTCAGGAGTTTATTTACAGAGCTGACCCCAGGACAGCAAAAGAAGACATTTGGTTAGGGGTGGGAGAGGCGATGGATGATGTTAAGCGAAAGCTAAACAACCCCGAACAACAACATAACGGACATTATTGGCCTCCCTATTATTTTTTAATAGTTATGGACGAGCAGGCTACTCAACCAGAGAAAAGAGACCACAAAGAGTTCCCAAGAGGCACTGTTTCTGTCGCAAAACCTTTGTTTGTGGCTGAACAATAGCTATAAAAAACGAGCCCAAACCTTAACCGTGATTCAAAAGCCTCAATAACCTTTTCTGTCGCGGCCGCACCCTATTTAACCCTCTTTCCCTCCTTTTGTCGGGGACGTCAAACAACCAAGAGACATTAAGGCTTAAAGCTAAGGGCTGCATTCCCATACTGTAATCAATCTTTTCTGGCGCGTGTCTTCCCATAATAGTTTTATCCAAATCTGTAGCAAAGGCACTAGAAGAAGTTTTTAGTTTTCTAACATCAAGGTTTAAACTAATTTTATCATTTAAAGAGTAGTCGAAGCCAACTTGAAACAAGGGGTCTAGAGACTTTTGAAGGCTAAAGCTGGCCCCAGACAAAACTCCCAGAGCCTTCTCATGGTGAAAAGAAGAATAAATAATACCAAGACCAACATAGGGCCTAAAATTGGTTTTTTTAGGGCTAAAATAATATTGCAAAGTAGCGTTGGGAGACAGCGCAACAAACGAGGCAATTTTGGCTGACTGGCCTAACGCGTTGTTGTAAATGCTGATAGCCGAGGGAATTCCCATAAAAACCTCAAGACTAAGACTGTCTGTTAAAAGATAGCCAACCGAGACTGTAGGCATACCATATTGCCCCATCCCAACCTTACTATTACCATCAAACTGTGGGATCAGAAAGGTATAGCCTGATTTTACCAAGAGATTGCCTTTTTTTGGCTCTGTGTTTTGACCGAAGGAATCAACAGAGAAAAGAAGAATAAAAACCAACAAAAACCGTTTCATAAAAACAGCATACAAACAAAAAATGAAGGAATTATGAGGCCGCGTATATTTTATTTGGTTTTCTATGCAACTAGACTACCCACCAGCCGATCTACCGACCCAAGATTTTTTTGCTCTAAGTACTCCTCAAGACCGTCGTTGATTTTTTTACATATTAGAGGGTCAAAAAACAGGGAGGTCCCAACACCGACAACAGATGCCCCAGCAAGCATAAACTCAATAGCATCTTCAGCGGAAGAAACCCCGCCTTGCCCCAAAATTGGAACACCGTGCTCCTTTGTAACCTGGTAGACGTCGTAAACCTTTTTTAAGGCAATGGGTTTTATTGCAGGACCCGAAAGACCTCCTGCCTTATTACCTAACACGGCAGCTCTTTTTTCAATATCTATAGCCATTCCTGTAATTGTGTTTATTACAGCGAGACCATCTGTTCCTGCCTCTATACAAAGCCTGGCATTTAGCTGAATGTTAGCTTGGTTTGGCGATAGCTTTGTAATAATTGGTTTAGTTGTTACTTTTTTGCACGCCGCCACAACTTGCGCAGACATTTCTGGGTCGTTCCCAAACTCCATCCCGCCTTTTTTTACATTGGGGCAAGAGATGTTTAATTCTATAGCGGCGACCAACGAGTCATCAAACGCCCTGCAAACATTCACATACTCTTCAACGGTAGAGCCTGAAACGTTAGCTATATAATGAGTTTGAAGCGGCTCTAATTTAGGCAGAATTGTTCCAACGACTTCTTTTACCCCAGGGTTTTGCAAGCCAATTGAGTTGAGCATTCCTGATGGGGTTTCTATTACCCGGTGAGGCTCGTTGCCCATTCTGGGCTCTAATGTAGTTCCTTTAAGAATGACCCCACCAACATGGCTGTTAGAAAAACCCTCTAGCCTGCTGTATTCGTCACCAAAACCCACACATCCCGAAAGTAAAACTATGGGAGAGGCCATCTCTAGGCCTAAAAATTCTGTTGAAATTGTGCTTTTACTAACCATACTAGGTCTATGCCCCATATTGTACTACATCAGCCAGAAATTCCACCAAACACAGGCAATATTATTAGGCTTTGTGCAAACACAGGCGCGACTCTGCACTTGGTGCACCCGCTTGGTTTTACTATGACAAAAAAAAGCCTCAGAAGAGCATATTTAGATTACGAGGAGTTCACGAACATAACACACCACAACAATATTATAGAAATGAACGAGCACTTTTCAGGAAGGGGCTATTATGCTATTTCAACAAAAGGCAAAACACTCTTCAACACTGTAAACTTTAAAGAAAATGACGTTTTTCTTTTTGGTAGCGAAACAGAAGGGCTGCCTAAGAATGCGCTGTCTTCAAAAGAGTGCTTGGGCGTGCTCAGGGTGCCCATGGTTGGTGGGTCAAGAAGCATTAATCTTGCAAACACCGTTTCTATCGTGATCTATGAGGCACTCAGACAGTTAGACTACCCCGGCCTAACGTGAGCCCTCTTCCTTGATCGGGCGTTGCATCAGTTCTTTGGCAACAGACCTTGGGTTTGCGCCAGAATACAAGACTTTATAAACCGAACTCAACACTGGTTGCATGTCATTAACAACCCCGTTCTCAACCAATGTTTTTATGGCGTGCGCCCCCTCAGGCGTTCCGTTTTGTAGTTTGACGGCGTCAGAAAAAGACAGACCACCACCTACTGATAGACCCAGCGTTCTATTTCTTGATTTATCATCAGATGAGCTAAGCATAAGGTCCCCCATCCCAGAGAGCCCCATAAAAGTTTTTTCAGAGGCGCCTAAAAGGAGACCAAGAGCACATATTTCATCAAGCCCTCTTGTTACCAGGGCGGCCTTAGCGTTGGCGCCCATCCCAAGACCATCAGAAATACCTGCCGCTATAGCAACAATATTCTTTAGACCGCCGCCCAGCTGAACACCAATAGGGTCGTTTGAAACGTAAACCCTTAAAGATTCATTCGACATTGATTCAGCGAGCAAGGCTGAGCTTTCAATTGAATTGGTGGCCAATGTTATTGCAGACGGTTTACCGGCAGCTAACTCCTCAGCAAATGTAGGTCCTGAGAGAACAGCTGTCTTTGCATTTGTCGTAATTTCTTCTGCAACCACAGAGGACAAAAGGCTACCACTATCGGGATCAAACCCTTTTGTTGCCCAGACTAGGTTTTTGTCACTTACCCCTTTTTTTAGGAGCGACAAGGCACCCTTAAAATAAGGGCTCTTAACGCAAATAATAATTGAGCTAGCATCCTCTATTAGTTTTTCAGAAAGAGGCTCAACAAGCAGCTCTTTTGGTAGCTTGAAACCCGGGAGGTATTTTCTGTTTTCTTGGTCTTTTTTGATTTGACCAAGGTTCTCCTTGTCAAAAGAACTTAAGAAAACCTTATTTTTAGACTTTATCAGCTGTATGGATAAAGCCGTTCCCCAAGCACCAGCACCAAAAACCAAAAAAGATCTGCTCATTCTAGTTCTTTGTTTTTTTCTCAGCTTCCTCTATTGCTTGAGAGTACAGGGCCTCAAAGTTTATTGGCTGAAGCAACAATGCTGGAAAACCAGCCTTGGTTACCAGTGAAGAGACAAGCTCTCTTATATACGGAAATAAAGTATTGGGACAAAACACGGCAATAAGACCTTTTACCTCGTCTTCCGTGTAGCCCCTAATTACAAACACACCAGCCTGCTCAATCTCTGCAACGAACATTGTTTTATCGCCATATGTTGATTCAACCCTAACCTTAAGACAAACATCGTAAGAATCATCACCAATTTTGTCATGAGTGTTTGCCAGGTTAATTTTTGTTTCTGGCGAAACCGCCTCTTCTAAGAACACACCAGGACTACTGGGAGCCTCGAAGGACACATCTTTTATGTACATGGTCTGCAATGAAACCAACCTCTCTTCCTTAGCGTCTGACATGACTACTCCTTATTATTAGTCTCGCAGGGCAGCGAGTTGTTTTCCCACTCCAAATGCCCACCTTTTATATAAAAAACATTATCAAGGTTTTTTGATCTTAAAGACAGGCTTGTTTTTTTGCTTAAGCCTCCGCCATCACAAACAAGCACCATAGCGCTCTTTTTCTTTGGGGGGTTCTCCAAAAGCTCGGCTTGATTAATATTAACCGCGTTTAATATACGCCGCTTTTCAAAGTCTTTTGCGTCTCTTAGATCATAGATTACTGCATTATTGTTTATAAGCTTGACAGCCTCAGCTGGGGTTAAGCCACAAATATTTGACTCTTTTATTTTTAACTCATTAAACACTGCCAGCAAAAAAACACCGACGGTGCCGCCAACAAGGAGGAGGTGATTATTAATAAACTCTATCAAATCCATCGTTATAAAAGCGTCTGTTTAATTATTTCAGCGGTTGATTCCAGGATCTCTGAATTCTCAAGGTTGTTTGCGTGTGGCTGGAAAGGCGCTTTTTCATAAACCGGAATTATGTGCATATGATAATGAAAAACAGTCTGGCCGGCTTTGGCACCATTGAGCTGGGTAACAATTACCCCAGAGGGCTCAAGGGCTTTTTTAATTGCCTCAGCAACCGTTTTTGTGGTCTTGATAACCGCTGACAAAGACGCTTCATCGAGGTCAAAAATATTCTCAGCCTTGGTTTTAGGTATAACCAAAGCGTGGCCCCTTGAAACAGGCATAATATCCATGAAAGCGAGCGTTCTTTCATCCTCATACACTCTATGCGAGGGCATTTCGTCGCGAAGAATTTTGGCAAAAACGTTGTTTTCGTCATAGCCCATGTTTTATTCTATGCCCCCAAAAATACCAATATCATAAACTCCCGTACCCTCTCTTTTTGGCTTGATTTCCATATACTCCTCGCTGTTCCAAAAAGCATGCACAGACCCAACATCTGGAAACTCGGTAATTATTACGCTTTTACCCGCTAGCATATCGCCCTCACAGACTTCAATTGCAGGCCCTCTCACGTTATACGAACCGCCGAACTGCTGTATTAGCTCAGCTGATTTTTGAGCATATTCTTTTAAGCCTTCACTCATGTTTGTTATTTCACAAACAGACACCAAATAAACAGACATAATTTACTCCTAAAAACTATCCAGAACATTATCTACGGTTTTTTTTAATAGCGCTAGCTAGATCTTATTTGCAACAAAAAACTATAAATCCAAATGTCATAGGTTTAGAGTGTATTGATGCTAAAAGAATATAAATTCTGCCCGTCTTGCACCAAGCCACTCAAGTCCAAAATATTTGGCGGCGCAGAGCGAAGGTGGTGCACAGATAATGAGTGCGAATTTGTTTTTTGGAACAACCCGACACCTGTTTTAGCTGCAATCACCCACCGCCATGATGAGGTTATATTGGTCCAGGCCATTGGTTGGCCAAAAGACTGGTTCGGCCTAGTTACCGGCTTCCACGAGGCTGGAGAAACCGCAGAAGAGGGTGTTTTAAGAGAGGTAAAAGAAGAGCTTGGCTTAAACGGAACGGTGCAGTATCTGGTTGGGGTTTATAGTTTTTTTGAGATGAACCAAGTCATTATTGCTTACGATGTTCTGGTTGAAGACGGCGACATAACCCTAGACACCAGCGAACTTGTTGATTACAAAACCATCGAAACCCAAGAGCTAAAGACCTGGCCTAGCGGTACAGGGCAGGCAGCAAAAGATTGGTTAGCCGCTCAAGGAATTTTTAATGAGGAGTTGTCCTTTAGAAAAAAATAAGCCCCTTGTGCAGGGGCTTATTAATCGCTTATAAAAGCCTACGATCAAAAGCTATAAGTCACTCTTAAACCAACCTGTCTCGGGTCAGGCTTGCTCGCATACCACTGGTTACCAATTGACGGAGCTGCTGTAACGCTAGGAGCGTATGGAGAGCTCGCATCTGGGTTTCCGTTTCCAGCCATACAAGGAATCTGAGGACCACCAAACGGGGAAGC
>Ga0209228_1000787_pt1 | contig 16365 bp, 15 predicted proteins | sample METZYME_3_150m_FD_187547 | JGI IMG/M metagenome (GOLD analysis project Ga0209228, IMG submission 187547) | Marine microbial communities from oxygen minimum zone in mesopelagic equatorial Pacific - METZYME_3_150m (SPAdes) (version 2) | ecosystem: Environmental > Aquatic > Marine > Oceanic...
ACCGGGCCGTCTCGGCCACGTCGCCGGCCGCGTCCTTCACGGCCACCACGTTGACCACGTCGTCAGCCAACCGGAGGATGGTGGCGTTGTCGATCTTGCGTCCCGAGCGGGGTGGGATGTCGTAGAGCATCACCGGCAGGTCGGTGGCCCCGGCAACAGCCGTGAAGTGGTGCAACAGCCCCAACTGGGACGGGCGGTTGTAGTACGGGGTGACGGTGAGTATGGCGTCAGCGCCGGCCTCGGTGCAGCGCTCCGTAAGCTCCACGGCGGCTGCCGTGTCGTTGCTGCCCGCCCCGGCGATCACGTGGCAGTCCACGGCGCCTGACACGGCCTCCACGAGGGCGACCTGCTCGTCATGGGTGAGCGTCGGCGACTCCCCGGTAGTGCCGGCCAGCACCAGACCGTCGTTACCTTGTTCGACCAGCCAACGGGCCAGCTCGACGGCACCGCCGAGGTCCAGCTCGCCGTCGGCGTCAAAAGGCGTGATCATGGCGGTGACGACCCGCCCGAACCTGGGTTCCATCGTGTATTCCCTTCCGGTCCTGTGCAGCCCGGCGCTCAGCCGACCTGCTCGCGGGCTCGCTCGATGCCGAGCGTGGCCAGCAGGTTCTCGTGCAGTTCGAACCAGACCGTGTGGTACGAGTCGATCATCGGTCGGGTAAACCACTCCGCCTCGCCAACCCGCACACGGGCTAGGGCCTCGGCGAAACGCTCGCCGTACCCGTCAAAGCGGGCCAATACCTCTGCCAGACCACCGCACACCTCGCGCATGACGTCATCGGCCTCACCCAGTCGGGCTACCACGGCCGCATCGTGGACGGCATCCGCATGGTCGTTCACGATGGGATCGCCATCCGGCGCATCGGGATCGGGACGCAACTGCCAGTCGGTGCACAACCCCAGAAAGCCCTGGTTGAGCTCCAGGAAGTCGCGGTAGGCGGCCTCGACGGCCGGACGGACTCCGGTGGCCTCCAACTCGGTGGCCAGCAGGGACTCGCCATAAGCGCGCCCCTCAGGGGTCAGCATCCAGCCTGACATCCGACCCTCACGGTGACGGGCATGACCGGCGTCGGCCAGCCCGGCCAGCATGGCGTCGACTACGTCGGCGTCCAGGCCGGTGGCAGCGACCACCGCCTCCGCGTCCACGAAACCCTTCACCCGGAGAGCTTGTACGACCATCAGGTCAGGGGAACTGGTGTGGGACCCGGCTGCAGACATGGTGGTCACGCTACCGGCGCGTCCCATTCGGGAACGGATCGGTTCGATCGGCTTCCCGAATGGCTGGTAAGCCGGAGCAGGACCAACGGGTACCCGAGGATCCCGATGATCGAGAAGACGAACCACTGGACGGCATAGGAGCGATGGGGGCCGTCTCCCACGTCGACCACCGGCACAGGGGCCGGCCAGGTGCCGACACCAGTCGACTCGGCGGCCTGCAGCCACAAGGGGGCCAACGAGGTATCCCAGCGCGTCTCCAGCGCCTCCCGGTCAATGCGGTCCACCTCGCCGCCGTGGCCCCGCTCGCCGGCCCGGAATAGGTCCAACGAACCGGTGAGAACGACCTCTCCGGCATCTGGGGCCCAGACGCTCGAATCGCCCGCCACCTGGACCGGGCGCGGCACGAATCCCCGATCTACGACCAGTCCCCCAGCCGGGCCTACATCCGAAGCAGCGCCGGGGCTGGCTCCGTCGACCAGGAGGAGCGACACGGCGTGGACTCCGGGCACCCCGTCCCTTGAACGATTGGCCAGCAGAACCTCGCGGTCGGTGTCCCACACCCCGGTGACGATGACCCGCACGAAACGAAGGTCGGCGGGATCGGTGCCCGCGGCGATCGACGTCAGGACCTCAACTAGGGGAAGCACCGGTTCGGCGGCCCGGACCGCCACCGAGGCGTTGTGGGCCTGCCGACCGTCGAGACGGCGGAGCTGCCAGAAGCCCATGTTGACAGTAGCCACCAACAGGCCGGCCACCAGCAGGTGCGAAACGATCCACGCCGGCCGTAGCAGGCGACGGCTACCCGGATCCACGGTCGGAACTCCGGCTTCGATCAGAGGCCCAGGAGGGCATCCAGGCCGAGGGTCACGCCGCGGACCTCGGCGATGCGTCGGACGGCCAGCACCACGCCGGGCATGAACGAGGCCCGATCGGTGGTGTCGTGCCGGATGGTCAGGGTCTGCCCGGTGGTTCCGAGCACAACCTCCTGGTCGGCAACGGCACCGCGCATGCGGAGGCTGTGGATGTGGATGTCGGCCGGCCCGACCCCGCCACGGGCCCCCGGCACCACCTCGCGGGTGGTCGGATCGGGCGCCCATTCTGCGGAAGATGCAGCCATTCGCTCGGCGGTGGCCACCGCTGTCCCAGACGGGGCATCGACCTTGCCGTCATGGTGGGTCTCGATGATCTCCGCTGTGTCGAACCATGGAGCGGCCATCTCGGCGAAACGCATCATGAGCACCGCACCAATGGCGAAGTTGGGGGCCACCACGCAGTTGCTCGTGGTGAAGGCGCAGCGCAGCGCAGCCAGGTCGTCGTCACCTAGGCCGCTGGTACCGACCACGGCGTGCACCCCGGCAGCGGCTAGCACGGGGAGGGCGACCCGGCTGACCTCGGCCACCGTGAAGTCGATCACCACGTCAAGACCCGTATTGGACAGACCCGTATCGGCCGGTGCTGCGAGCAGCGCATCAACATCAGCCACCACGGTGACACCGTGGACGTCGGTACCCACCGACGACGGGTCAGCGGCCGCGGCCAGCACCAGACCCTCGGCATCGTGCACAGCATCAGCGACGGCGCGGCCCATACGTCCAGCCACGCCAAGTACCCCGACGCGGATCAGCCCAGCATCGGTCGTTCCCATGGATCCGAGGCTATCGGTCACCGACCCGCCGCTCTGGAAGCGTTTCCACCTCAGCCCCATCCTTCGAGACCAGGGCATCACCCGTTCAGGCAGTGGGTCCGACCTCGGCCACCACGGCGTCGGGGGCCAGAACCTCGGCCAGCACGGTGTTGACCTCGTCAAGGGTCACGGCCCGCAGGATCTCGACGTACTCATCCAGCGGGACCACCCGACCCAGAAGGCTCTGGCTGGCACCCAGACGCGACATCCGGCTGCCCGAACCCTCGAGGCCCAGCAGGAGCGAACCTTCGAAGCCATCGCGGGCAATGGACAGTTCAGCATCGGTAATGCCGTGGACCGCCACCTCGCCTACCTCGTGGGCCACCACACGCTTGAGCTCGTCGGACCGCTCAGGTGCCGTACCGGCGTACACCGACACCACACCGGCGTCCGAGTAGGCGGCCATTGACGAGAACACGCTGTAGGCCAGCCCATGTTCCTCGCGCACCGTCTGGAACAGGCGACTGGACAGTCCCCCACCCAGCACGTGTACGCCGATGGCCAGCGCGTGCCTTCGCGGATCATTGCGGTCCAGGCCCCGCCAACCCCAGGCCACGTGGTCGGCCTCGGTCGGACGGCTGATACGTCGAGCCGTCACCGCGGGTGCCGCCGGCTTGGTTCGTTCCGGCGTCAAACCACCGGTCCGACCGGCGAACGCCTCACCTACCTGAGAGACGAGCGCCTCATGATCGACAGCGCCAGCGGCGGCCACCACCAGATTAGGGGCGCGGTACCAATGGTCGTGGAACCCGGCGATGTCATCTCGACTCAGCGCTCCCACCGATGCCTCCGAACCCAGAACCTCCCGGCCCAACGTATGGTCGGGGAACAGCGCCTCGTAGAGCAGGTCGAAGACGACGTCATCTGGGTCGTCGGCCGCCAGGTGGATCTCCTCGAGGATCACCTGCCGTTCAGTCTCAACGTCGGAAGCCCGTAGGGCGGGCTCACGCAGCACGTCGGCCAACAGGGCCACGGCGGTTTCCTGGCCACCCACCGGAAGACGGGCGTAATACGCCGTGTATTCCTTGGTGGTGAAGGCATTCATCTCGCCGCCGGTGGCGTCCACCAGCTCGGCAATGGCCCGCGCCGAGCGGTCCTCGGTGCCCTTGAACAGCAGGTGCTCCAGAAAATGCGAAGTACCGGCCAGTGCCGGATCCTCGTCACGGCCACCGACGCCCACCCACACGCCGACCGAGACCGAATGGGCGTCCGGCATGTGCTCGGACACCACACCCGGTCCATCGGTCGGACCGTGTTCGGGCAGGCTCAGTTCAACCACCGAACCGGTGGTTGTGTCGGCGCCACGAGGGCGCCGGGGGTCAACGGGTCCGTCGTGCAGGACGGACCGACGATCCGGTACTTAGCGGCGGCGTCGACGGCCACCGCCGCCGCCACCACCGCGGTTGGTCGGGGCGGCGGCGCCCAGGTCGCCGTGGACCGTCTCGAGTTCAGCCTTAAAGGCGTCCTCAAAGCTGGCCACGACCGGAGCGTCATCGTCGTCGAACGAATCGTCCTCATCGAAGTTGTCGCCACCGCCGGCGTAGTCGCCGTCGTTCACGTCGTCCTCGAAAGAGTCGACCGGAGCGTCATCGTCGTCGGATGAATCGTCCTGGTCCGGCGCAGTCGCGGGGGCGTCGGAGCCACCCACAGCCTCGTCCTTGGACGATGCTGGAGGACCGTCACCGGCTGGCTTGAGTGAGATCTTCCCATTGGGATCGACGTCCTCGACGATCACCGTCAGGGGCTGACCCAGCTCCAGAACGTCCTCCACCTTGTCGATACGCTTGCCGGCGCCAAGTTTGGAGATGTGCACGAGACCGTCACGACCCGGGAGGATGCTGACGAAGGCACCAAACTTGGTGATGTTCACCACGCGGCCCTCGTAAACGGCGCCGACCTCGGCGGTCGGCGGATCCACGATCAACATGACCTGGCGCTTGGCCTCAGCCACCTTGGCCCGGTCCGGCGAGGCGATCGACACGATGCCGACCATCCCGTCGTCGTCCACGCTGATGTCGGCGCCCGTCTCGGCCTGGATGGTGTTGATCATCTTGCCCTTGGGGCCGATGACCTCACCGATCTTCTCGACCGGGATCTCGAAGGCCTCAATCTTCGGGGCGCTCTCGCCGACGTCGTCGCGCGGGGCGGGAATGGCGTCGGCCATGACCTCGAGGATGGCCAGACGGGCTTCCTTGGCCTGGTTCAGCGCGGCAGCCAGGACGTCGGCGGGAATGCCGTCGATCTTGGTGTCGAGCTGAAGGGCGGTCACGAACTCAGCCGTGCCTGCCACCTTGAAGTCCATGTCGCCGAATGCGTCCTCCGCTCCGAGAATGTCGGTGAGGGTGACATACTCGCCGTCCTTACAGATGAGGCCCATGGCGATGCCTGCCACCGGAGCCTTGATCGGTACGCCGGCGTCCATCATCGAGAGGCTCGACGAACACACTGAACCCATCGAGCTGGAGCCGTTGGAGGCCAGAACCTCCGACACCAGACGCAGCGTGTAGGGGAACTCCTCGAAGCTCGGGATGATCGGGAACAGGGCACGCTCGGCGAGCGCACCGTGGCCGATCTCACGACGCTTCGGACCCCGCATGAAACCGGTCTCACCGGTCGAGAAGGGCGGAAAGTTGTAGTGGTGCATAAACCGCTTGCGGTCGATCGGGTCGATGCCGTCGATCATCTGGTCCATGCGGCCGGTGCCCAGGGTGGTGAAGTTCAGCACCTGGGTCTCGCCCCTCTGGAACAGGCCGGATCCATGCGCCGTGGGGACGATCGCCACCTCCGACGAGACTGGCCGGAGGTCGCCCGTGCCGCGCCCGTCGATACGAACACCCTCGGTGAGGATGCGTGACCGCACCAACTCCTTGGTGACCGCCCGGATGGCTCCACCGATCTGACGATCGGCGTTGTCCACGTCGGCGAGCTGCGGAAGCAGCTCGGCGATCAGCTCAGCCTTGAGGGCCGCCTCGGCGGTGCCGCGCTCGGCCTTGTCGGCAATGGTCTGGGTCACGGCAATCCGCTCGGCACCAGCGGCCTCGACCGCGGTGAACACCTCATCGGAATAGTCGCTCGAGACCTCGTAGGCCATGATCTCGGGTGCACCCACCGCGGCCACCATCTCCAGCTGGAGCTCGATGACCTCACGGATGTACTGCTTGGAGAAGTCCAGGCCACTGGCTAGAACAGCCTCGTCGACCATCGGGGCACCGGCCTCGTAAACGTCGCAGGTGGCCTCGGTGCCACCGGCCTCGACCATCATGACCGCGACGTCGCCGTCGTCGAGCAGACGACCGGCGACCACCATCTCGAAGGCGGACTCGCTGCCCTCTTCGTAGGTCGGATGGGCAATCCACTCGCCGGCGGCCGACCAGGCGATGCGCACCGCGCCGACCGGACCATCGAACGGGATGCCCGACAGCATGAGGGCTGCCGAGGCGCCGTTCAGGGCCAGGACGTCGTGGGGGTTCTCCATGTCGGCGCCCACCACGGTGCCCACGATGTGGACCTCGTTGCGGAACCCATCGGGGAACATCGGCCGCAACGGACGGTCGATCAGGCGACAGGTCAGAATCGCCGACTCGGGCGCCCGACCTTCACGACGGAAGAACGAGCCGGGAATCTTGCCCGCCGCGTACATCCGCTCTTCAATGTCGACCGTCAGGGGAAAGAAGTCCGCCCCGGGACGGGGGGACTTGGCGCCGGTGGCGGTCACCAGCACCGTTGAACGGCCGATCTTGGCCAATACGGATCCGCCGGCCAGAGGGGCCATTCGGCCCGTCTCGAACGACATGGTCTTTTCGGTCCCGCTGAATGTGCGGGAAACCGTGGTTGCTTCAGTCATGTTCTCTCTTCTCGTAGACCATCCGGAACGACTCCGGACGGTTCGATGGCCGCGGATGCGACACGTTGGGGAGTGGGCGCAGCGCGCCGTCCCCGTTCATCGATCTGGTTGTCGGTCCCGTGGATCCGGTCCCCGACGCGACTCGGGTGGCCCGTAGGCCACTCGAAATCTGATCCGACCTAACGGCGCAGGCCCAACTTGGCGATGATCGCCCGGTAGCGCTCGACGTCGTTCTTCTTAACGTAGTCGAGCATCCGCCGGCGGCGACCCACCAGCATCAACAGGCCTCGCCGACTGTGATGATCCTTCTTGTGGACCTTCAGGTGATCGGTGAGATGGTTGATGCGGTCGCTCAGGAGTGCGATCTGCACCTCGGGAGAACCGGTGTCACTCTCGTGCAACCGGTTCGTCTCAATGGTGGCGCCCTTGGGAGGCAGGTTGGTCGGCATCGGAACCTCGGGTATCGGACCCGGCCTCATGGCACGCTGTGCGTCGCCTGAAGCCATACGGAGGGTCGGAGTTCTTCGATTCCGACCCTGGACGACCCCGTTCGGGTCCTCCACGGAGAAACAGGGTACCGGCGCGGTAGGTATTCTCACCCCATGAGTGCACGGTTCACCCACTTGGCACTGCCGTCCCACGACCTGGACGCCACCATTGCATGGTACGAAACCCATACGCCGATGCGGGCCTTCCACCGGCGGACCGACCCGGACGCCGAGGTGGCGTGGTTGGCCGAGGACGATAACGCTGTGGGGATCGTGGTTGTCCAGACGTTCGAGGACCACAAGGCCGGTCAGCCTCTTCCCATCCTGACCCCGTTCGCCCACCTGGGCTTCGACATGGACTCACCCGGAGAAGTCGACCAAGCGGCCGAACTGGGGCGAGCGTCGGGTTGTCTGCACTGGGAGCCAGCGAACCACCCACCGCCGGTCGGTTACCTCTGTGCGGTGACCGATCCCGACGGCAACGTGGTCGAGTTCAGTTTCGGCCAGGGCTTGGGCGCTGTTGGCGACTGACGACCATCCCCGGTTCCCGAACCCGATCACATCCCCGGTTCCCGAACCCGATCAGGAGTCGATCTTCAGGAGCCCAGCGCGGCGAGTAGACGGGCCATCTCGACGGCGGCATCCGCGCAGTCGGCACCCTTGTCGCCCCGATCCACGTCAGCCCGCTCCATGGCCTGCTCCACCGTGTCGGTGGTCAACACCCCAAACACCACCGGCACACCGGTGTCGTGTCCGGTTCGCATGATTCCCGAGGCGGTCTCACCGGCCACATAGTCGAAGTGTGGCGTCTCGCCCCGGATCACCGCACCGAGGCACACCACGGCGTCGTAGCGACCTGACTCGGCCATAGCCCGGGCCGCTAGAGGCACCTCGAAGGCGCCAGCCACCCATGCCAGATCGATGTCGTCGTCAGCCACGCCGAGGCCCGTCAGGCGGGCATGTGCACCCGACACCAGGCTGTTGGACACGAAGTCGTTGAACCGGCCGGCCACGATCCCGACCTTCAGTCCTGTGCCGTCCAACGGCGCATCGATGACCCTCACGACGCGCTCCCCTGCTCCGCTTCCTCAATGCCGTCCGGAGTGCCGTTCTTCGCAGAACCGCCCTCCGGGGAAATGCTGTGACCGAGCCGATCCCGCTTGGTCTCCAGGTACCGGACGTTTTCCGGGTTGGCGTCCGTGTCCAGTGGGACCCGGCCAGTGATCTCCAGACCGTAGCCCTCTAGACCGCCGTACTTGGCCGGGTTGTTGGTCATCAAACGCATGTGGGTAAGACCCAAATCGGACAGCATCTGGGCACCCACGCCGTACTCCCGGGAGTCGACGGGGAGGCCCTGGCTGAGGTTGGCGTCCACGGTGTCGAGACCCTCGTCCTGGAGCCCGTAGGCCCGCAGCTTGTGGCCGATACCGATGCCCCGCCCCTCATGACCCCGCAGGTAGACAATCACCCCGATTCCTTCGGCGCCGACCTGGGCCAGTGCGGCATCCAACTGTGATCCGCAGTCGCAACGCAATGACCCCAGGAGGTCGCCGGTCAGGCACTCGGAGTGCACCCGCACCAGCGGCGCCTCTACCGAGGCGAGGTCACCCAGCACGTAGGCCACGTGCTCCTCGTCGTCCAGCAGCGACACGTAGGCGTGCGCCGTGAACTCGCCGTACTTCGTGGGAATGCGTGCCGATCCGAAGTGCTCGACCAGTTTCTCGTGGCGACGACGATGGCGGATCAGGTCGGCAATGGAGATGAAATGGAGACCGTGTTCTGCCGCGAAGACCTCCAGGTCGGGCACCCGGGCCATGGTCCCGTCGTCGTTCACGATCTCGCACAGCACGCCTACCGGCTGGCGGTCGGCCAGGGCACACAGGTCGACGGCGGCCTCGGTGTGGCCGGCACGCTTGAGCACCCCGCCGACCCGGGCCCGCAACGGAAAGATGTGGCCGGGGCGGGCGAACTCGGTACGCAGCCGGGACCCGTCGGCGAGGGCCGCCACGGTGGCCGAGCGATCCGACGCCGAGATGCCCGTAGAGGTGCCCTCCACCAGGTCGACCGACACGGTGAACGCGGTGCGCATCGACTCGGTGTTGTCGACCACCATCAATGGCAGATCGAGCATGTCGGCCCGCTCGTTTGACATCGGGGCGCAGATCACGCCCGACGTGTGCCGGATCATGAACGCCATCTTCTCGGGCGTCATAGCGTCGGCAGCGATGATGAGGTCGCCCTCGTTCTCACGGTCCTCGTCGTCGACGACGACCAGGAACTCGCCACGTGCATAAGCCTCGATGGCGTCTTCGATGCTGGACAGCGGCATCAGTCGCCTCCATTTTCTTCGGGGGTCGAAATACCTTCAGGTACGGGAATGCGCCCGGCGGCCAACAGGCCGGCCACGTAGCGGGCAATGACGTCGGCCTCGACGTTGCAGCGGTCACCGGGCGACCGGCCACCGAACGTCGTGACCTCCAGGGTGTGCGGGATGAGCGCCACGTCAAAGGTGGCCCCCTCGGCGGACGGGTTCCCGACCGATGCCACGGTGAGGCTGGTGCCGTCGAGGGTCACCGAACCTTTCTCCACGATCTGGCCGGCCAGTTCGCCGGGCAGACGGAAAGTCAGCCGGCGTGAACCGTCGGACTGGTCGGCCACGGCTACCACGTCGGTGACCGTGTCGACGTGGCCCTGGACCACGTGGCCACCGAACCGTCCGTCAGCAGCCAGCGGGCGCTCCAGGTTGACCCTGTCACCGGTCGACAGGTCGCCGACCGTGGTGCGGTCCAACGTCTCGGGCACGGCATCCACGGCGAACCAGTCGTCGCCCCATTCGACTACCGTCAGGCAGCAGCCGTTGACGGCAATGGAGGCACCGAGGGTCACGTCGTCGAGCACTGTCGCAGCGTCGACCACGAGGCGTCGCCCGTCGCCGACAGCGTCGACAGATCGGAGGGTGCCGAGTTCCTCGACGATTCCGGTGAACATCTGTACCGTGCGCTCCCGTCTTGTCGTGGCCCATCTCAGGGCAGGCCCTTATCTCGGGGCAGGTCGGGAGCCGACGGGACCCGGCCGACGAAACAGGACCTGACGCCCGGCGCCCGAAGGTCACCGGGTCGGTCCACGGCGTCGCCACCGCATCCGACGTCCTCTCCCATCCGGACTCTGACCGTCGGCCCAGGACTCGCACCTGGTCGGCCCCACCAGCTGTCCTCCGGGGAGGAACGTTCGGTGGGGTTCGCGGGCTGCGTCGACCGGAGCCGACTCACCGCCGGTCGGGACTTTCACCCAACCCCGAGGACTCTGTTGTGCCGGGCATCGTATCCGCGTCTCAGTCGATGCCCAGCAGGCGGGCTATCAGTACAGGCCCAGCAGACGGCCAGCCATGGCCAGCACGGCAACGGTCAGAACGGGCCGCACCACCCGTTCTCCACCGGCCACGGTGATCCGGGCACCAAGCGCACCCCCCACCCCGAACCCGGCAGCCAACACCAGTGCCGGCTGCCAGTCCACGAGGCTCCCGGCGATGAACACTGGGAGCGCAGTGCACGTCACCGCGAGGACGACCAGCACCTTCACGCTGTTGGCCACCACCACGTCGAGGCCCGACCGCGACAGGGCCAGCACCATCAGGAGACCGATGCCCGCCTGAAAGGCGCCCGCATAGAGTCCGACGCCGAAGAAGACGGCGGTGGCCACCGGCCCCGACCACGGGCGTGCCGCGACTTGCACCTTGGGCGGTCGCAGCGACAGCAGGAGCAACGGGATCATGATGATGCCGAAGACCCGTTCGAACGCCTCAGCGTCGACTCTCGAAATCAGCAGGGACCCGGTCAGTGAACCGATGACGACCGGCACCAGGACCGGCACCACCCGGCTGAGACCCGACACCCCCTGACGGCGAAAGGCCTCGGCGGCCGAGACGTTCGATGTCAGGATCCCTACCCGATTGGTCCCGTTAGCCACATCGCCCGGGACGCCGGTCAGAATCAACAGCGGGACGGTGAGCAGGGAGCCGCCCCCGGCAATGGTGTTCACGCAGCCCGCAAACAGGCCGCCGACTACCAACAGCACCACGTCCAGTACGTCCACCGGGGCCGTCCAATCAGGCCAGGGCGGAGCGGGTGTCGACCACGTCCCGGTGGAGCTGGTCCACGAGGGCGTCGACGCCGTCGAAGGTCCGCTGGCCACGGAGGTGGGCTACGAACCGCACACGAGCCTCCTCGCCGTAAAGGTCGGGGCCGCCATCACCCGTGTCACTCGCTTCCGTCGGATTGACGTCAAGCAGGTGGGCCTCCAGTAGGCGGGCTCCATCGTCGTAGAAATGCGGTCGGGTGCCCAACGAGATCGCTGTTGCGTGTACGGATCCGTCAGGCCGCTCGTACCAGCCGGCGTATACGCCGTCCTCGGGTAACAGCATCGCCGGGTCGACCCGGACGTTGGCTGTCGGGAAGCCAAGTTCGCGACCCCGGCGGTCGCCGCCACCCACCGGGCCCCGGATCTCGTACGGGCGGCCCAGCATGGCGTTGGCCCGCTCTAGGTCACCTCGCGACAGGGCCCGTCGGATGAACGTGGACGACACCTGCTCGTGGTCTCGGGTCGGCTGCCCATCGAGGCCGACCAGGCCCATACCCAGCACCTCGAAGCCCAACTCCTCTCCCAACTCTCGGAGGAGGGCCACGTTGCCTTGCCGCTGGTGTCCGAAGTGGAAGTCCTCCCCCACTACGACCAGGCCGGCGCCCACGCAGCCGACCAGCACGTGTCGCACGAACTCGTCGGCTGACTCCATGGCCAAGTCCTCGTCGAAGGGGACGACCATTGTCAGATCCACTCCAGTCGTGGCCAACTGCTCGAGCTTCTGCTGCGGGTCGGTCAGGAGTAGTGGCGCCGATTCGGGGCGGACGACGCTGGCCGGATGGCGGTCGAAGGTGACCACCGCTGAGGCCATGGACCTTTCAGCAGCCAGGCCACGAACCCTGGCGATCACCTGCCGATGCCCGGCGTGGACTCCGTCGTAGGCGCCGATGGTCAGCGCGGTGCGCGGCGCATCGGCGGGATGGGGAGCGAGCTCCGTTCGGATCTCCACGGCGGTGAGGCTAGCCACCGGCCTCCGGCCAGCCGGGACCGGCCCACTGGATTGCCCAGCGGGTAGCGGGTGAAATACCTGGTCAGGGAGTGGGCGCCAGCACCATGATGGGCTTCACCCGCCCGGGCCGGTCGCCGTGGGGTCCGTACACGGCCAACAGGCTCCCATCGGGGCCCAGCACCGGCCACGGACCATCCACATCGAGCCCCGCTGGGCCCAGGCCAAGCGCCTCGGCGCCCATGGGCCTGCCATATGAAATGTCGACGGCCGTGGCTTCATCGACCACCACGGCGGGGAGGTCGCGGAAGGCCTCGGCCATGGGGAGTAGCACCGGCGACTCCAGGGGATGGGCCTCGGCGAGGGTGAAGGGCCCGACCGCGGTGCGCCTCAGTTTCCGGAGGTGAGCACCCCCGCCGAGCGCCTCGCCCAGATCAGCAGCCAGCGTCCGGACGTACGTTCCCGATGAGCAGGTCACGACGACGTCGTAGACGCCTGGCTCGTTGGCCGGGGTCACATCGAATCGGTGCACGGTGACCGGACGGGGTGCACGTTCCACCTCGCCACCTTCCCGGGCGATCTCGTGGAGTCGTCGCCCCCCCACCTTGACGGCCGAGACCATCGGTGGAATCTGCTCGATGTCCCCCACGAATCGTGTGGCGGCCTCGGCCACCTCGGCTGGGGTCACCGCCGCCATGTCGAAGGTGGCCGTCACATCGCCCGACGAGTCCAACGTGGACGTCGACGCACCCAGGACGACCTGACCGGTGTATTCCTTGCCCAGCGCAGTCAGGAATCTGAGCAACCGGGTGGCCCGGCCCACGCCGAGCACTAGGACGCCGGTGGCGTCAGGATCCAGAGTGCCGGAATGGCCGATCTTGCGCGTGCCCAGCACGCCACGGGACTTGGCCACCACATCGTGGCTGGTCCAGCCGGCCTCCTTGTCGATGACCGCCAGACCTTCCGGGGCTGGCTCATCAGAGGCCTGTCTCCCAGAAATTGGCCCCCCCATGGTCACTCTTCCTCGGAAGGGTCGCCTTCGGGTGACTGTTCCCCAGCCATGGCGGCTGTATCCATGGCTGCGGCATCCATGGCGTCGGTGGCGGTGGTCGGTCCGATCCCGCGCAGTATCTCCTCGATGCGGTCGGCCGAGCGAGCGGTGTCGTCGACCACAAAGGTCAACGGCGGAACCCGTCGCACCCGAGCCTGGTCGCCGATGGCCCGCTGGAGCCGGGGCCGATGGTCGGCCATGACTTCCAGGAGCTCGGCATCGTCGATGTCGGCCGTGAGGAACACCCGGGCGATGCTCAGGTCCTGGTCGGTCTCCACACCGGTGATGGTCACGAAACCGAGACGGTCGTCGTCGATTCGTTCCAACTCGCCGGCCAGGATGCGGACCAGCAGCTCGTTGAGCCGATCGGTTCGCTGGTAGCCACGGGTCGAACCACCGAAGCGAGGTCGACGCTGTGCGCTCCGTCCCATGATCGGCCCTAGGTGCGGGCGATCTCCCGTTCCTCGAAGGTTTCGATCACGTCGCCGTCCTTCAGGTCCTGATAGTCCGAGAGCCCAATACCGCACTCGTAGCCGGACTGGACCTCGCGGACGTCTTCCTTGAAGCGACGCAACGAACTGATCTCGCCTTTCCAGATGATCGTTCCCTCTCGCAGGAAACGAACCTTGGAACCACGGGTGATCGTTCCGTTGGTGACGTAGCAACCGGCGATCTTGCCGATCCGCGGCACCGAGAAGATCTCACGGACCTCGGCGTCGCCGGTCACGACCTCCTCGAACTTGGGGGCGAGCATGCCGAGCATGGCAGCCTCAATGTCCTCGATCAGCTTGTAGATGATCTCGTAGGAGCGGATCTCGACGCCCTCGGCCTCGGCCATCTCTCGTGCCTTACGTTCCGGGCGGACGTTAAAGCCGATAATGGTGGCGTTGGACGTGGCGGCCAACTGGATGTCGTTCTCGGTGATACGACCGACCGCCCTGTGCACGAAGGCCAACCGGACCTCCTCGCGCTCCAGTTTGCGGAGGCTCCCGGTGACGGCCTCCAACGAGCCGTTCACGTCAGCCTTCACGATCAGGTTCAGCGTCGCCGCCTCGCCCTTCTGGATCTGTTCGAAGATGTCCTCGAGTCGGGCGCCTCCGGACAGGGCGTGGGCGTCACGACCGATGTTGGCCTGACGACGCCAGTGGCCCCGCTTGTCGGCCACCCGGCCGGCGACCTTCTCGTTGGGCGCCACCACGAAGCCTTCACCGGCATCGGCAACGTCAGACAGGCCTAGTACCTGCACGGGTGCGGACGGGCCGGCCTCCTTGACCGGGCGGCCTTGATCGTCGACGAGGGCTCGCACGCGACCCCATGCCGCACCGGCCACCAGGGGGTCTCCCACCTTGAGGGTGCCCCGTTGGACCAGCACGGTGGCCACCGGGCCCCGCCCGATGTCAAGGAAGGACTCCAGCACCACGCCCTGGGATCGACCGTCGGGATCGGCACGGAGGTCCTCGACCTCGGCTATCACGTTCAGGTTGTCCAGGAGGTCGTCGACGCCCAGGTTCTCCAGCGCTGAGACCTCGACGCAGATCGTGTCACCGCCCCACGACTCGGGCACCAGGTCGTGTTCTGCTAGCTGGCCCAGGACCTTCTGGGGGTCGGCGTTCTCGCGGTCGATCTTGTTGACGGCCACGATGATCGGTACGTCGGCGACCCGGGCGTGATTCAACGCCTCGATGGTCTGGGGCATGACGCCGTCATCGGCGGCGACCACCAGGACCACGATGTCAGTTGAACCGGCACCACGGGCTCGCATGGCGGTAAACGCCTCGTGACCCGGGGTGTCAATGAACGTCAGGGACTTGCCGTCCCGATCCACCTGGTAGGCGCCGATGTGCTGGGTGATACCGCCGGCCTCGTCGTCGACGACGTTGGCGCTGCGGATCTGATCCAGGAGCTTGGTCTTGCCGTGGTCGACGTGCCCCATCACGGTGATGACCGGTGGACGGATCGGTGCCTCGTCGTCATCGAAGTCATCCACGACGTCGAGCAGTTTGAGGAGTTCGACCTCCTGCTCTTCACCGGGGTCGACCATGCGGATCTCAGCGCCCAATTCGGCGGCAAACAGTTCGATCATGTCGTCGGACAGCGACTGGGTAGCGGTCACCATCTCGCCCTGCTGCATGAGGAACCGGACGACATCGGCCGCCGTGCGGTTCATCTTCGGACCGAGATCCAACGCAGTACAGGCACGTTCGACGACGATCTCACCCTCGGGCACTGCGGTGTCATCTGGCGTGTAGGACGGCACGTCCATCGGCTGGAGTTCTTCGCGACGGCGGCGACGACGACCCTTTCGACGCGGGGGGCGACGCCCACCGGGACCACCACCGGGACCACCAGGACGGCCACCCGGGCCACCGCCGGGACCACCAGGACGGCCACCCGGGCCACCGCCGGGACCACCGCCGGGACCACCAGGACGGGCCGGGCCACCGCCGGCACCGGGAACGGATTCACGGGGACCGCCACCCATTGGTGGACGTCGGCCCACCGGTGGCGGACCGGTACGACGGCCGGGGGGACCCCCTGTCGGACCACCGGCCGGCTCAGCAGTAGAACGACCACCCAGGCCGGGAGGCGGCGGAATCGGCTTGCCCGACGAGGAAACCGGTGGGCCGGGAGGCGGCGGAATCGGCTTCCCGGACGAAGAGAGTGGAGGGGTTGAACCGACGGGTGGCACGACGGGCGCGTTCGGATCGGCCACCTTCGCAGCGAGATCAGGGACGGCCGAGTCAGAGATCCCCGAACGATCGTCCGCGTCGATCGCCGGCGTCGCTGTCGGGGCCGACTCAGGGGCGGGCTCTGCCTCGACAGTCCTCTTGATCGGGGCCGAGGATCCGCTGGACGAGATGACTCGTCGGGGTTCTTCTGTCTCGAGGGGCGTCTTAGGTTCTGGTTCAGTCGCCGTCTCAAGAACGGGTTCGGGCTCAGGGGTCGGCTCGGGCTCAGGGGTCGGCTCGGGCTCAGGGGTCGGTTCGGGCTCAGGGG
>Ga0209228_1000790_pt1 | contig 16352 bp, 17 predicted proteins | sample METZYME_3_150m_FD_187547 | JGI IMG/M metagenome (GOLD analysis project Ga0209228, IMG submission 187547) | Marine microbial communities from oxygen minimum zone in mesopelagic equatorial Pacific - METZYME_3_150m (SPAdes) (version 2) | ecosystem: Environmental > Aquatic > Marine > Oceanic...
ATATCAAGTTCCTGCTACTCTTAAAACGTGAGACGGGAACCCTTGAAGCCGAAGACATGCTCGAAGTAAGCAGCTGGTTGATTCCACCCGACGCCTAATGCTGATCCATGACAAGCCTACAGCGTATTACATCCGAATACATTGAGTCGGAAGATAGAATCCGGCTCACCACAATAAGTGATGCAGAAGAGACACTAATTCTGTGGCTAACCCAGCGATTGCTAATACGGCTGATAGCCCACTTTCTCGGATGGCTAGAGAAAGAAGCACCCGAGGTTGCTCGATCTTCCGCCATCGGCAACGAAACCAAGTCTGCTCTGCAAGAGATGGCACAACAATCCGCCGCCGCAAAACTGCAGGAACAATCTGCAGTTACTGCAAACTCTGATTCTGCCGCCTTGCTGGTTAAGGAAATCGATATCAAAATGAGTGAAGAGGCCGTACTGCTGATCTTCAAGTGTGATGATGGCCAGAAGGCGGAGCTAAGCTTTACAGTTCAACAGTTACGACAGTGGTTGGGAATGATTCACCGCCTCTGGCGACTGGCCGAGTGGCCCGTGTCGATATGGCCTGACTGGATGGATGATAACCAACAGCCTGATTCAGTCGACGCTGATTCTCCAGTCCATTGATGTGATCAACACACCAATCGATCACTGATAAAGGTCAACAATCTTGTGTGTTACCTCTTGCAGGCTCAACGCCATATCTTTTGACTGAAACCGAAAAAATCCCTCTGCAAACTCTACCTGGGCAGGTAGTGAAAAGGTTCGGCCCTTGTCCAGTGCCAGTACCAGCTCCTCGTAGTTGTTCTCATTGTTCTGACTCGCGTAAATTGCCATGGCCTCTTTTTTCTCGGCATATTGATCGGTGACGTCGATCAGTAGGTTCACCGGATTTTGAACACCAATTTCATAAGCTATCGCTTCGGGAGAAACTCCATTCTCGCGTAACTGTTGAAGAGCAGACCAAACTAAGAAAGCGGTTGCGCGGTGATCCGGATGTATTTCAAAAGGCCCCGGAAAAAACACCGCTGCAGGAGCTAAGGAGCGGATTGTATCGGTTATCTTCCCAACTAGGCTTTCATTATGATCTAACCCACGGTCGGGTTCTGACCAACAATGCAATGATTTAATACCTAGTAACTGAGCCGCTCGATTCACTTCTTCTTCGCGGACCTTAACCAAGTCTTCCCGTTCACCCCCGAAAGCGCCATCAGTAAGTACCACAAGATGGGTTTCAACATTCTCTTTTTTAGCTTTCAGCAAACTACCGCCCATCCCGAATGTTTCATCATCAGCGTGAGGTGCGAATACGAGCCACGGTCCCGGCAGTAGCGGGGAAGCTTGGAAAGGGATGAGCATGTGTTCCGGATTTAACATGACGATGGATGAACGAAACTGTATGGTTGGAAAGGTGCTGAGTATAAAGGCTCGTGGTAGGATTTTTTAGTTTTTTTAGCGAATTCATGGTTAAATTCCCAGCCGTATACTCGTGCTGATGCGTACCCATTTTAAAACTCTACTAACGAAGGATTGACATGTTTTTTTCACTGCTTCGGCAATGGGTAATTACACCAGTCGAAAATTACCGCCTCTTTCATCACTTCACCAGGCAGGATTTTGTCGCACAGTTCGCCGCTTCTATCGGGGGCTTCTTATGGCTGTTTGTGACTCCGATCGCTCACATCGTCATATATGCTTTTGTCTTTGGTTACATCTTTCAACTGCGGGCATTGCCAGAGTTTGGTCAAACCGAGTTTGTTATATTCATGATGATTGGTTACCTGCCTTGGTTCGCCTTCGCCGAAGCGGTTGGTAAGTCTCCGGGGTTGTTATTAGAAAAAGCCGGATTGATAACCAAAGTTTTATTCCCAGTTCAGGTTATTCCTGTCGTAGGAACAGTAGTTCCTTACCTGACACACGTCATAGGCTTTTGTTTACTGTTGGTTTATCTCGCTATGCAGGGTTACTTTAGTCTGATGTGGTTGTGGCTACCGGTGGTTTTTTTCCTGCAGTTTTTGTTCACTCTGGGGCTAGTTGCAGTTTTGTCAGCTCTCTGTGTGTTTTTGCGCGACTTGCAGCAAATTGTGTCGCTCTTGGTAACTATCTGGTTTTTTCTAACCCCCATTATTTATCCGATTACCCTTATTCAAAGCGAAGGGGCGCGAGAGCTGTTCCTGCTTAACCCGATGCACAGCTTTGTGAACTTGTATCGTGAAATAATTTTGATCGGAGAGTTTCCGCTTGTTAATTTCCAAATTATTTTACCTGTGGCATTCATCACTTATTTCATAGGCGGCTGGCTTTTTCTCAGGATCAAACACGCCTTTGGCGACGTGCTATAACGGGCATTAATAATGACGCGTGTCTCCGTAAAAAACCTCCATAAGGACTTCAAGATTTACGAAAAACCTCAGGATCGCCTGTCGGAACTGATCCTACGCCGACCGAAACACACGATTTTCCATGCCCTGAGTGACATTTCGTTTGCTGTTCAGGAAGGGAAAAGCTTAGGCATCATTGGTGTTAATGGCGCCGGTAAATCGACCCTGCTGAAATTACTGGCAGGCACCTTACAACCAACAGGAGGTGATATCGAGATAAGAGGTCAGGTAGCTGCTTTACTGGAATTGGGTGCGGGCTTCCATCCCGAATTCACCGGTCGTAAAAACATTTATTTGAATGCATCCTTGTTGGGCGTACCTGATAAAAACATAACAGAACTCGAAAACGACATTATCGAGTTCTCCGAGTTAGAAGATTTTATCGATCGCCCCGTAAAGACGTATTCATCGGGGATGTACGTAAGGCTCGCTTTCTCCATAGCTACGATGGCGCGACCAGACATACTGGTAATCGATGAGGCCCTGTCCGTAGGCGATCTAGCATTCCAGAAAAAATGCGTGCAGCGCATGAACGAATTTATAGATGAGCAAAAAACCATGGTGTTCTGTAGTCATTCAATGTTCCACGTGCAAGAGCTTTGCGATACCGCTATCTGGCTGGACAAAGGCCAAATCAAAGAGATGGGTGATAGCGACAAGGTAGTTGGCCACTACGAAGATTTTTGTAACAGCAAAAAAGTCTATCACAGTATAAGCGAGGACATTCCAAAGGAGGAAGGGGCTAGTACCGAACCCGAAACCAAGATACAGGACTGTCGCATCAATTCTCTGTCGGTGAAATCTCCCGAAGGGAAAGAGCTGGATAGCCTGACACCCTTGGCTGATGTTCATCTGGAAATGGAAGTCGAGGTCCTGGTAGAAGGCTTCGAAGGTAATTTCGGGTTTGCATTTATGAAATCGGCTGAAGAACCTGTAGCCTCATTTCTAACCACTGATATTGATCAAATTCACAAGGGGCCATTCAAGAAAGGTGAGATCTTCACAGTATCGCTAACCATTAGAAATCTCGCCATGCGCGTTGGAGATTTCTATGTGCTGGGTGGGCTCGCTGATAAAACTGGACTGCTTTGGTATGAAACTAAGTTCAGCAAATCATTGCATGTGGAGCCCAACAAGGGTGTTGGCTCGATCATCATGAATTCTGAGTGGTCGATCAGCTAAGGATAGGACTCTACAGCTCGAATAGCAGGTCTTCTTCGCGAACCCTACTCCTCGTTGTATCAGGCAATCGCTCATAGTTATCAACCTTATAGACTTTCGGCAGGTTATTGTAGCCGCTTACCTCGACGATCTCGGAATAGGACTGGGTTACCCGATCCGGATTGGAAAACTCATCAACCTCTAGCATCGCTGCAAATTCTTCGCCACTGAACTCATTGCGGGCATAAACAAAAATCGAGTAGATGTTGGAGGTATTGTTGCCCACCCATGGAGACAATTCCTGCAGGTTCTCGAAGGGCACAATTTCCGCTATTTCCGAGCGGTTCTGGATGTCTTCTCTTTCCCGGTAGGCGATGATATTTTCAATAAGCTCTTCATCCAGACCCGGTAAAAGTTCCATGGCCTCGCGCGTTGCCAGGTTCAAATTCACGGTCCGAGTATTTCCGTATATAGTAAAGGCCGCATCGAGGTTTACACCTTCGAACAATTCAGCAAACCCCCGGATGTGTAATATTTCTTCCACCACGTCGAGCTCCGGATTATTGCGCGGCGTATATCCCTGATCTAAGCCTTCATAGTATTCTTTCTCGGCGCCATTTAATCCTTCAAGGTCGTTAAGATCAGTCCAGTCTGTCCAGGCAGATAGTATATCCTGAACCTCTTGCGGATCCGCATCCAGGCCACCCAGTCGTTTTTCAATAAGAAGCTGCATGTTACGACGGGGTATCCGATTTAGGTTTATCTTGCCTGCATGGTCATAGATACGCACCACGATGTTCTCCGAAGGTGGATAGTTCAATTCCAGTTCTTGGCCATTGAAACGCAATGCTGGTGTACGGATTTCCCCTTCCTCGGTTTCCTCCAATTCTTCCCCCAATGGACGTGGCATACGTTCCATCATGAGCTCCATTTCAGCTTGGCTCACAACTCCCATCAATTCAGCCCACTGGATGCTGACATCCTGGTTATTCACTACCGTTTTAGCAGACAACCGAACTTTGCTCGCCATGGCAGTTACCAGAACGGTCAGTAGTACCGATGTCCATAGAACAATTATAATGACTGCGCCACGCTGTCGTTTCATAAGCTGATCTGCTCCGCAACATTGGCTTGGATACTACGATGTTCGTTGTTACGAATGCGTGCCAACACTTCCAGTACTTCCTTCTCTTCTTCAATGGGTTCGAAACGAATGTGAACAGCCAACGGTAAACTCAATAGCTCCTGGCCTTCCCATTCATCGGTCCATACTTTAGTTTCGTCGAGGTCTTCGTAGAGATAATTGAACTCTGCCTTGTAATCCTCAAACAGCAGGATAGGTTCAGCCTCCAGTAATCGTTCCCTCGGATCATCACTGTAGGCAGGAACCATGGTTAGAAAAACCCCTTCCTCATCTGCCGAGTAAAGCTCCCAGGTAGTTAAGCCAGCAGTGCGTTGAGGTGAAACCGTAGAGACCCAACTCAAGTAATCGTCTTGACCGGTAAAGTAAATCTGCCGGGACAGGGTTTCTTCGTTGGTAAAACTATGTGGGAAAGCTCCATGCAGAGATCGATCTATTTGAAGAATTGCCAAGGCGTCATCAAGACTATCGTCCAGTACGTCGGAGTTTCGATTCCAGTCCTCCGCGACGATAAACACACTAGTACTCAACAACCCCAACAGCATGGCAGTTAAACCAAGAGCTAGAATGATTTCGATCAACGTGAATCCACTTTCTTTCTGGCTCTTCTTCATTGGTTTAATCTCACTGCGGAAGATCGAGCTGAACCCAGCGGCTTCCAGTGATGACTTCATCTCGTTCATCATCGACGATCTCGAATGCCTGGAGTGTAAATATGCTGGGCTGGGTCTTACGTTCTGGTTCTTCGAGAATGTCCTTGGGCACAATTTGGAAGGAATCGTCTTCAAGGATTAATTCCACGTTTCGATACTCATTCTCCAATAGCGCAAAATTTGTCGCCGCACGCAAGCGTGTCGCTCTCAACAGGCTTTCTGCGGAGCGCCAACCCAACTGCTTACTGCCCCCAACCAGAGAAAAAAGACCGCCCAACACGAAACCTGTTATGGCCAGCGCGACAATCACTTCCAGAAGGGTGAAACCGGACTGACTATCGCTCTTGTATCTCAATTGTGAGTTAGTCTTCTTCATATTTCGTGACCACCCGCCCGGTAAATGGGTCGATTTTGATACTCACCAGTTGTGCCCCCTGCTCCAGTAGCAGAGTTCCACCAGTACTGCCACCTTCAGGATAAAAAGTAATTTCAATCAGCTCCTGTATTTCCGACTCACGGTCAGTGCTATCTCTAAAATGCAGGTTAGCGCCGTTGCTTTGCCAGGTACCGACACTGCTGCGCCGCGTATTAGCATCATCCTCTTCTTCGTCTAGTATTGGGTAGAAACTGGCGGTGCTGGGCTGACCGGTTACAACGGCTGTGCGCCGAGCATAATTGAGCAGTGAGCTGGCCGCACGCACTTGAGCGCTGAATGTGCGCCCTTCTAGGCTGCCAACAGTGGGTAACACTAAGATACTGGCCATAGCAATTATGCTGAGCACCAATACCAGTTCCAACAGGGTAAAACCCGCTGAAGAGATTTGGCGTTTTTGGGTTTTAGCCCGATTAAAGACCGATATCGGCGTCATCATCTTCGCCGCCCTGCTCACCATCTGAACCATACGAGATCAAGGTAAAATCTCGGCCCCCAGCAGAGTCGTACAGATAGTCATTTCCCCAGGGATCTGCAGGTAAGGCGCCGCGAAGGTAAGGCCCATTCCAGGAAGCTCGTCCAGTATCGTTTTCAACCAGCCCTTCCAGGCTATCCGGATACTCCCCCACGTCTAAACGGTACATATCCAGAGCTGCCTGTAATGAGGAAATCTGTGATATAGCAGCATCTCGCTGGGCACCGGCCTGTTGATTGAAAATATTCGGCGCCACCATAACTGCCAGCATAGCAATTATTGCCATCACAACCAGGATCTCGATTAGCGTAAACCCGGACTGGGCCGTGAAACGCATTCTTTTAGTGAGTTGTCCAATAGTTCGTTTAGTATGGTTCATAGTGCCTTTGCCTTTGCGCCAATTATGCCCGGCGCCTACTGAATATTGAGATTCTCGAGAAGCTCCGATGCCAGTTCGAAACGATCCAGGATATCGGAATATTGTACACCCCCCTCCGCATTGAGGTTGATGATTTCCGGGCGCAACACGATAAACAGTTCACGTCGCTCGATACTGTCGCGTTGATAGGAAAACAGATTACCCACCACCGGCAATCTGTTTAAGCCCGGCACACCAGTATTGAGTCGTTCATTGTCTGTTTGAATCAACCCCCCCAGTACAATGTTTTCACCATTGCGAACCACTACTGTAGTGCTGATTTCTTGGTTATTGAAAACCGGGTTGTTATTAACGCCCGCGGCGCTGCTATCTACTGAGGAAAGTACCTGCCTAATGGTTAGATTAACCACACCGTCATCGTTGATCTGAGGCGTGATGTAGAGTTCGATGCCTGTAGGGCGGTACTGGATGTTGGTTGTCGACAGACCTCCTGCGCTGATGGACTCCCCAGCTTCTACTGGTACTTCAGCGCCTATCTGAATCTCGCCTTCCTGGTTATTACTTACAGTTAGAGAAGGGCGAGCCAACAATCGCACATCATTATCCACGGCGATCGCTTCCAGAGTTGCCTCGACCCGTGCCGAGCCATCAAGAAAGCCCTTGGTAAACATTAAGCCACCAATATTCGGTGAGAAGTTGGTGCTGGTCGTGGTGGAAATCGGATCGAGCACTGCATCGTTGGCAATGCGGCTCCAGTCCACACCGAAGCGAGTATCTTCGGTCAAAGTGATCTGCGCTATCACTGCATTCACCATCACCTGTAGCGGAACCACATCGAGTTGGCTGATTGTTGTTAACAACTGACGATAGTCTCTGGCACTGCTGCGAATGAGCAAGCTGTTGGTTGTTTCGTCTGCAACTATCTTCACCGAAAGATTGGCAGACACGGCGGCGTTCGTTCCAAAGGCTGTGGGCATTATGCCGGATTGAGATGCCAGTTCCTGGCTCGCTCCAGATTGGCTTTCGTCAGCCTCTCCTGTCACACCAAACTGTGGGCCTCTGCCAAAGCCGTCTGTAACACCGGCAAGGCCGACTACCGGCTCATCTTCTTCTTCAAAGACCGTCGACAAAGTTTCTGCCAGCTCTAACGCTGCCAGGTGTTTAACCCTGTACATGAAAAGCTGTTCAACCTGCTGCTGGCTGTCAGCGTCGAGGATTTGCATCCAGCGGCTAACATCATCAAATCCACGCGATGCAGGCGCAGTCACTAATATAGAATTTATTCGCTCAATACCACGCACCTGGTAAGCGGGATTGGGACCCTCGATCAATAACAGGATTTCAGCAAGCTCTGTAGCCACTTCAATCGCATTAGCATTGCTTAGCTGATAAAGATGCATCCCTTGGTTCGCAAACGGATCCGCATCAATCAGCATCAATAGCTGATTGACCCGCTGCAATTGGAACTCCGAACCGGAGATAACCAGGAGGTTGCTACTACCCAGCTGACTGATTGCCCCATCTGGCTCCAGCATTGGTGCAATTACCTGGATAACCGCTTCGGATGAAACGTAAGTGAGTGGTGTAACTTGCGCAATTCGCGCAGAGGTGACATCTCCTAGTGTGTCAGGTGTGACAATGTCGGCCGGCAGGTTCGATGGCAATCGCCGTGCATTATAAACATCACCGACTCGTTCTAACATAATGCCAGCATCGCGGGTAAGAAGACGCATCAGTGGCCAGATATCATTCTCTTGCAACGGTCGCTCTTCAGAAGTCCGAATACTAACCCGGTTGTCTATGCTGGGATCGATGAGGATCGTAATATCCAAAGCATCAGCAAGTTCTTCAAGAACCAATCGCAAGTCAGCTTGCTCGTAGTTAAACTCGACAATGTCGATTTCCTCGGCAACTACTGGAGCGGGGACTTCCGCACTGAACCCTGGATAACTGGTACGTTGGCCGTCTCTGTTTATCTCTTCGATAATGGCCTGTTGATCGACACCGTTGACTCCCGTCAATGTCGCAATCTCAGCCTGGTTGTTCGCTACAGCTTGTTGCGTAGAAACGACAGCCTGACCTGAGGTTTGTTGGTTGGCCGAGCCAGGTTGTGCTTCCAGCACCGAACAGGCAGGTAATGCTATAGTAAAAAAGGCAAACAGAATAATTTCGCCGCCTGCCACTAGCGTCCGAGATGTTACTTCTTTGCCCTTTCCTGGATCGATTGAACTTCTGTGTGGGGGTCTCACGATAATCTCCCTGTTCGACTAGAACTCCACAGCATTCATACTGAACACTGCAGATAGCATAGTAATAGTTATGCCACCGACGGCGATGGCCAAAAAAATAATAAGAGCGGGTTGCAAGGCCGACACCAAAGCGGACATCTGGTTACGCACATAGGTATCGAAGGTTGCGGCAGTTTTCAGAAGAATATCTGAAGTTCGCCCAGATTCTTCACCAACAGCAACTAACTGGTGCAACAGTGTAGGAAACTGGTTGGTTCTCTCTAGTGAAATTCCCAATCCACTTCCCCCTCGGACATCCTCTTCTACTTTTAGCAAATGGCTGGTTAAAACCGAGTTCGCAACAACTTCACGAGATATGCGTAGCGCCCGGATCAATGGGATGCCTGCCCCCATTAATGCTCCAAGTGTCCTCGCAAAAACCGCACATTCCCGATAAAGAATTAGTGTACCAACCAGGGGAAGAGATAATAGGAATCCATCTTTTTGTAGCTTCGTCTGAGGGTCTCGGTCGAGACGTTTCCACAATAAAATACATATTACGGCTGCTATAACGAATAGATAACCATAGTTTTGCACAAAGTTACTCAGTGACAACAAGAAGACAGCAGATGATGGAATTTCAGTGCCGACATCCTCAAACATAACGGCAAACTGCGGTACAACGAAGATCAACAATAGAAACACTGAGATGATGCCAGTCACTAACAACACCACTGGATAGATCATCGCAGATATGACAGCCTGTCTAGTCTTGGCGCTGGTCTCCAGGAAATCAGTCAGGTCAGGAAGAAGCTCATGCAAGATTCCGCCCTCTTCGCCGGCTCTTACAATGTTTACATACATCCTCGAAAATACGTGGGGATAGTTTTCCATCGCCTCCGCTAGGCTTTTTCCTTCCTTTACGTCTCTAAGTAGATTCAGCACTAGCTCACGCATTGATGAACTTTCTGTCACACCATCTAATAACCGTAATGCCTTATCGATAGGTACACGAGCGTCTACCAACGTGCACAGCCCATTAGTAAAATCGAGAATATCTGCGTGACTAATTTTTTTGTTGCGTCCACGCCCGAAAGCCGTTTTGATTTCCTGCACTTTAACAGGCGTTAGTTTTTTTCCTTGCAGTATCCTGATAGCTTCCCGTTCAGACTCAGCATTAAGCTGGCCAGTTTGAACCTTGCCCTCGGTGTCGAAAGCCTGATATTTGAAATACAAAGCGCTCATATTGCTCTGGTCACCCTAACCACTTCCTCTGGTGTAGTTAATCCAGCTTTTAATTTCTCTATAGCATCTTGGCGCAGAGTTTCCATGCCCTCACTAATCGCCTGCTCCCTGATCACATTGGCATCTGCTCCCGATGCAATGTGATGGCGTATGGAATCGCTCATTCGCAATAATTCGTACAGGCCCACGCGGCCGCGGTAGCCCGTGTTCCCGCATTTTTCGCATCCCGACCCGCGCCTGATCGAAGGGCAATCATCTTTACTAGTTTCCAGAACTATTACTTCATCAGGGCTTAGCTCGTAGTTATTCGAACAGTCCGTACATACTCTTCGCACAAGACGCTGGGCCTGAATGGCCAACAAACTTGAGCTTATGAGGTACCCTTCAACGCCCATGTCCTGCAAGCGAGTAACTGCGCCGGCAGCGTCATTTGTGTGCAGCGTTGAAAATACCAGGTGCCCGGTGAGCGCTGATTCAATGGCAATTTCAGCCGTCTCATGGTCACGTATCTCACCTACCATCAATATATCAGGATCCTGCCTAACAATTGATCTTAGGCCCGCAGCAAAACTAAGGCCGATACTGGCGTTAGCTTGTATCTGGGTGATCCCTTCAAGCTGATATTCCACCGGGTCCTCAACGGTGATGATTTTCTGCTTTTCGTTGTTGATCTTTTCCAGTGTTGCGTAAAGAGTAGTTGTTTTACCGCTACCGGTGGGACCAGTAATCAGTATCATGCCGTGGGGTTGTGTAATAATTTTCTGGTAGCTTTGAAGCACCTGCTCCGGCATGCCCAGTTGTTGTAAATCAACTTCCGTATCACCTCTGTCTAGAATACGCAGTACTACCGATTCGCCATGCACTCCGGGTAGTGTAGAAACACGCATGTCTAAATGTTTGTTGCCAAACTGGTAGTCGATTCTTCCGTCTTGCGGCAGCCGCTTCTCTCCGATGTCCAACTTCGCCATCAATTTAAGACGAGAAGCGACGCCAGTATGGATTTTTATAGGCAGACGTTCGATTCGCGTCATGATTCCGTCAACTCGGCAACGTATGTCCAGATAAGATTCGTTAGGCTCAAAATGAATATCACTGGCATTAAGATCCAATGCTCGAGCAAAAAGGTGGTTTACCAGGCGTATAATTGGTGCTTCGGAAGCAAGGTCTTTAAGCTTTTCATCATCTTCAAACCCGGAAACGAAAATCTCTTCCTCAGTGTTTCCGATTTCGGGCGAAAGCTCAGCTCTCCAGTGCTTCATCAACCGTCGTACTTCTTCATCGCTAGCGGCAGTAAACCGAACTAGCTCATTCGTGATATAGCGAATCTTGGCACGAGCCTCAATCGGTAGCATTTGGCTACACACCAGGTTTCCGGTTTCTTCAAAATCCTGAGCCGGCGCAATTCCTTGCGGTTCAAGCAGCTGGCTGAAGACTGGCAAGGTTATAGGTTGAAATGACACTCTGTGACTACCGTTTTAAATTCCTATAAATTAATTTCAGTTCTTTGCGTTCCGTTATTCAGGTTCGGGGCAAACCCAACGACGGTAATCGAACCAGTGTACTGGTTACGCGACCTGTTCAGACTAAATTCACGCACCCAGAGTCGTGGAGCGGATTCTTCCAATAATTGCAAAAACCTGACAGTGTTGCCGTCATCCAGTGTGCGAAACGACATCTCCTGGCTAATCAACAACCATCCGCGAGTTTCCAACCGCTCTGCGAGCCTTGTAGAATTAACAGTGATTTGTGAGTCTCGTGCATGTTGGGACAGTGCCCGCTGAATGTTTGCCTCGATAATCGGAATCGTGCCCCCACTAAAAGTTTGCAATTCGAGATTGCTTGCTATGGCTTCAGCTTCTAATCGCCGTTCTCGCCAGGACGCAGTATTGTCAATCAGTCGCCGTTCTCTTTCGATATCCAACCGGACACGCTCAATATCCCCCTCCCGATCGTCATAAAGCGTACGAATCGCAGGGGAGACGCTTGCACCCACAAAAAGCAATAGAACAAGGCCACCAAGTAACAATATATATTTTTCTCTTTTCGAAATTTGCACTGCTTGAGATTCCTCTTTACTTTACCTATTCGTCTGGAAAATAACGCACCATGTAGGCTTCAAAATTAACCGTACTTAGTCTCAAGTCGATATAGTAACGGTTGTTGTTAGTCGCCCTCGAAAAAGCAACTTCAGCAAACATAGGGTTCTGCTCTAATCGTTCCAGTAATGCCTGGGGGTCCTGGCTAATGCCCTGAATTCGAAGAAGTCCTTCTGAAATTTCCAATGATGAAAGCCGATCGGGGCTAAGCACACTTTGCAAGGTAAACATTGATTCACGAATTTGTTGAAGTGGGAAATCGTTAATCGGCCCCCATTCATTCTCAAAATTAATAACAATCAACTGGTCCTGCCTTGCCCCGCCAGAAAGATCTCTTTGTGCTTCCAGTGAAGCAACCAGGCCGGTGAGCTCAATAGACTGACCAATAAATGGAATCACTGATAGCAATATCAGGATAGCGATAATGGCAAGGCCAATAAGCATATTGCGACCCCTCTCTACTCTATGGCGTGCGCTTAAGGCTCCCGATGGGAAAAATGTATAAACCTCGTTGCTATGATTATTACTCCCAGAAAGATAGGCTTCAGATGACGTGTATTCAGATTTCAGTAGGGCGTTGTTCTCAACAACTTTCTGCTGCCACTGCTGGACATAAGGCTCGTCCTCGAAATCTAATTTATTTACATGCAACCAATTCGAGATGACGCCATCAATGACATTTACCGCTGTTACACAGTTCTGATCTTCGTCAATAAAACAGTCGGTCGAGCTGTCTTCTATATTCAATACTCTCGGTTTAATCGCTACGAGGAAAATATCCTGTCGCTGGAACGCATCGAACAATTCCATCAGCCGCTCATTAGTTACCCAGAGGGCCGTATGCTCGACTCCCTCGTCCGCAGATTTGGGATTTACAGCCAGAGCAACCGAATCAGTGAAAGTGGGCAGCACGTTTTCCGATTGTAACTTCATGGCCGATACAAGATTGTCTTTACCGATGCCCGGCATGGCTTGCCGAGTAGCGACAAATTCATCCGGAGGAAGCAGCAACAGCACTGAAGGCTCTTTCTGTTGTTCAGACAAAAGGGATTTGCAGGCAACGGCCAGTTGACTAGGGTCAAGGTATTCAGTGTTTTCACGAAACTGGGTGCTCCGCCCTGACTCAACATGGGCTATGCATTGATCAAACACTAGCAACGTAGCATTGACCTTTTTCAGTAATTCACCTCTGGAACCACCCTTCAATAAATTGCGCATTGTAGGTGGCAGATAGTCCATTAACTGTTGTTGATATTGTGTCATAACTGATTAGCAGAAAGCTCTCATTCCAGAAGTTTCGCGCTCTCGGCAATTTCGGTGAACACCAGCCCCGATTGTCTTGTATCAAAAATTGAGAATAAAACAGCTAAGTCGCTGAATAAAATATTAAAACTCAGCTATAGGACTGAATTAATACCAAAATAGTTTTATCTGGGCGACTATTAACCATCACGATTTTAGGAGTTAGCCATACTTCTCACAGTGTCCGTCATGAGTGTTGCGCTCCACGACGTTTAATCCTCGCAAAACCAAGGACAAAGAGAAGAGATAAGAGGAACAGGGAATTAAATTAGAAGAGCGGACCCAACAAATGATGCCGGGGGTACAGCCCGGCATTATCGCCTTTTAATCCACTTAATCGCCTGAGCTACGCATAGCTTGACGTTCTTTTTCTACCAGGAAATTCACGACTTCCAACATTTCTTGCTGGGTCGCTACAGCCTGACCGGTTGCGATCAGGTATTTGCCATTGACTACCATGTTTGGTGTGCTACGAATCTGGTAGTCTTGCATACGCTTTTCGGCTTGGTTGACCTTGGTGCGCACTGAAAAAGAATTGAAAGCACGTTCAAAATCTTCTTGGCCGATACCATGTTCTGCAAATAGGGCGCCGATCTGCCGTTCGTTCTGAAGGCGATTACCTTGGATGTTAATAGCAGCAAAAACATGCTCATGCAGAAGATTGACAGCATCCAGCGCTTCAGCTGCATAATAGATCTGCCCATGAATCTTCATGAGCCCATTCCACATGGCCGGGAACAGCTTGAAATCGACGTCGTCAGGCAATTTACTCGCCCAATCGTTAATAAGCGGCTCGAAGCTGAAACAGTGAGTACAGCCATACCAGAATGCTTCGATTACCTCAATCTTGGAGGAATCATTGGTATTTACCGGAACACTTAGCTCGGTATAGTGAGTGCCAGCCACATACCGCTCAATTTGTCCGTAACTTGAGAAGGCCAGAGGCAACAAGAAAACTAGTGCCAATACCTGCAGTGTGGGTGTGAACATTCTTCTTTTAGTCATTTCTATAATTCCTCTTGCAATATTAATCCGATTGCAACGCGTTGCTCCTTCTCTTTCCGCGTCTGGTCCTCCCATTCACCATCATGATCCGAGAGTCATCTTGGAAAAACGTTATCACAGCATTTCCCCTCTTGCCATCATATTCGCCGTCGTATAGGGCTTCCTGGCGATAAACGTCTTGTAGCTAGCATGCCCTTTAATGAAGACCCGAGACATAACTGGCCAAAGCTTCCAGTTCACGGTCCGTAAGGCGCTCGACTACGATACGCATCATGGAGCTTTCATCATTCTGGCGCACACCAGCACGGAAATCCTTTAGTTGCTGTAGGGTATATTCAGCGTGCTGGCCCCCCAAGGAAGGAAAACCTGCCGGCGCATTGCCCCGTCCCGTTGGCGAATGACAAGCGGAACACGCTGGAACGGCTAATTCCTTACTCCCTGCACGGTACAGTGATTCTCCCAATTCTACGAATTTGGGGTCGGCACCCTGCAGAGTTACCTGTTGTGATGAATACCAAGCAGAAATGTCCTGCATATCTTGTTCTGACAGATTCAATACCATTGCAGACATAATCTGGTTAGAACGTACACCAGACTTGTAATCCATTAGCTGCTTAATTATATAACCAGCGTTCTGACCGGCTAGCTTTGGATTAATCGCTAGCTCACTGTTGCCATCAAGACCATGACAACTTGCACAGAGGGCTACTTTGGCCTGGCCTGCAACGGCATTACCCTGTGCAAAGGCCAATTGCGTGGCAACACTACCGCAAAAAATCGATATAATGATAATGGTGAGTTTCTTCATGAAGATTCCCAGCATTATTCCAGATTTTTGATTATGGAATGGAAACTGGTTCTTTACGCTACGCTTGCGACTATCTTTTTTCACGTATTAGCTCTGCAAATTGGCGGTCGCGGATTATAGCCTAAATCCAGCAGTGACTCTATCTACGGTTTCTCAGAATAGCAGGAGTTACGCCGCCAATGGCTTAGACCTGCAGGAAAGTTACACCATGAACTTCAAACAGACGCACTTTGCTACTAGTGCCGCCACTCTAAAGGATTGCCCAGCAGATAGCCGTGCCGAAGTCGCTTTCGCCGGCCGTTCCAATGCCGGTAAATCTAGCGCTATCAACACCATAACCACACAATCTCGGTTGGCAAGAATTAGCAAAACGCCGGGTAGAACCCAACTTATTAATTTTTTCGAAGTCACAGCGTTGCACTACATAGCTGATCTGCCGGGATACGGGTACGCTAAAGTTCCTCTGAAGATTAAAAACAAGTGGCAACTCGAACTAGAACGCTATCTTCGCCAACGAGAGTCTTTGGTAGGCCTTATTCTTCTCAGTGATATCCGGCATGATATGAAAGACTTTGACCTTATGATGATCGACTGGGCTGTGCACTCAAATCTCCCTCTTCATTTGCTACTTACAAAATCAGACAAACTCAAACGAGGACCCGCTCAAAATGCACTCTTAAAAGCTCAAAAGGCCCTCGAAAAGCACAAAAATATTACCATCCAAATATTCTCTTCTGTCAAAAAAACTGGTGTCGAAGAGGTTCGAGAAGTGCTAAAACGCTGGCTTATGAAAAAGTAATAGGTTGCTAATCAATAGTCCTCCTTCCCTTCGGTCGCAAATTTAGTGTGCCTGGTCCCAGTTATCTCCCACCCCTATATCGACAACTAATGGCACATCCAGAGACGCCGCCGTTATCATGCGGAACTTTACACCTTCTGCCAAAAGATCAAGATCATCTTCCGATACTTCAAATACAAGTTCGTCGTGCACCTGTAAGAGCATCCGCGCATCCAGCTCATCCAATGCAAGCCAGTGATTA
>Ga0209228_1000792_pt1 | contig 16324 bp, 15 predicted proteins | sample METZYME_3_150m_FD_187547 | JGI IMG/M metagenome (GOLD analysis project Ga0209228, IMG submission 187547) | Marine microbial communities from oxygen minimum zone in mesopelagic equatorial Pacific - METZYME_3_150m (SPAdes) (version 2) | ecosystem: Environmental > Aquatic > Marine > Oceanic...
GGAATAGTAATTGATCAGGAGGTTCATACCGGACATCAGGCCATTGCAGGTGAGTGGGGACACATACCTTTGGGCTGGATGAGACCGGAAGAATATCCTGGTACTAACTGTTTTTGTGGACAGCGGGGGTGTCTGGAAACATTTATTTCCGGAACTGGATTTGAAAATGAGTACGAGTTGCAAACTGGAATACACAAAAATGGTCGTGAAATCATTGAAATGCTGGAACAAGGTGACGCTGCTGCTGAAAAAGTAATGCAGATTTATGAAAACAGACTTGCCCGAGCAATTGCAACAGCAGTAAATTGTTTAGATCCGGATGTTCTAGTGCTCGGCGGAGGAATTTCAAATATTTCACGGATATATAAAACCGTTCCGCAATTAGTACAACAATGGACTTTTGGAGGAGAATTTTCCACACCGATCCTTCCTGCAAAACATGGAGATTCAAGTGGAGTTCGTGGTGCAGCTTGGCTTTGGTAATCAATTATTCCTGGATTTTTCGACTAAATAGGCAAAACCAACCACTTCATAAGTCAATGACAGCGGCAAAAACAACCAACCAACAAACGGAATAAAAGCAAGAAACGCCGGTAACCAGCCTATTCTAATCGGCATCCAGCGCCACATCTTCCGGAGTTCTACGGCTTCCTCCGGATTTGTCAAACTATCTAAATAAACGATGACACCTTCCCGTCCCATCAGATGAGATTCAAGCATAAAAACAATTGGGAGACCTATAACCGGAATCAAACCGACAAAAATTAGCAATACTGGGAACAGACAGGCTTTAAGTGCTTCTTTCAAAATATGATTTATTTCAGCTAACCAAGCTTTAAAAGAAAACACAGGTTCTTCAATTTGTCTGAAATGTGTTATAATCAGCTTTACTAAACTTTGGTGCCAGAGACTAAGCAGTTCAACAGAAAATCGTAAGGATACCATGGCAATAACAGCTGCGACAGTAAGTTGAATACTCCACAAAACTATTGTACCGACAGCAGCCCAAAACCCACCTCCTCCACCAAAAAGCCAGTTGATAAACGGACCGAGAAGTTGAAAATAAAACAAACCGTTCAACGCCAGTGAAACTGCAAAAAAGATGAGATAATTAAAAAACATTCCTCTAACAGCCATGCCGCGCAGGCCTTCAATTTCAGCTAAAGCCTGATGCCCGGCACCAAATACTGTGATGGCATTTGTTTTTTGCAGCTTAACTTTTTTCTGCATTTTTTTTTCTTTCTCATCCATTATTTGAGTAGAATTTTATTTCCCAGTTTAAACGACTTATGCAAATTCTGCCAGCATATGAATAATGCATGATCTTTGCGGTTTTTGATTTTGAAGTAAACACTGTAAAAAGCACTTAATTTGCATGAATTGAGGGAACAATTTTACATCTCAAATCAACCTACAACAATTTACAGTGCCAAAGTTAGCAAGAATTTTCTTATTTGTTGCGTTTTTAATGTTGACAGCATTTTCTGCAGAAGCAGCAGAACTTTGGCGCCTGCGCTATTTTGTGCCAACTTCTGCAGAAAGTGAAATCACATTTGGCTCAAGCAAGGCTGCTGAAAAACTCAATACATCCGGACACAGTGGAAATTTGGTATTTGCAAATGGAATCGGAGTCGGTTACAGCACGTTACGTTCAAACGTAAGTCTCGAAGGAGTTTCCTACATATTCAGGAATGACAGCCTGGATTTATCATACACAATTGGGAACTCGCTCAGTTTTACTTTTGGAGCAGGTCGTTTAATTAATGGACGGGGCGAACTAAGTATGAATGGAGTTAGCTATGCAACTGAAAACAGTACTGGAGGAGCAGTCTTTTTTAATTTAGGTATTCCTTTTATTGGGGGAGAGTTATTATTGGGTTACCGGCAAAATAATATAGAATATAAGAATTATCAAAGCCAAATTTCAGGAAAAACAGTAACACTTGCTGATCCTGTAAAATTACTTTCGAGCCAGGTAAGTGTCGGAATAGGATTTATTTTTTGAAAATAATTCTATATTTTTATTCTTCAACTTACTGAATAACAACCTGGCTTAATGACACAGTAACATTATCTGTGTTTAATTTATGCCGCTTTTATTATTACTTTACATGTCCGAAATTAAACTGCGATTCATGAAGCGCGCTATAGAACTGGGTGAACAGGTTCGTAATAAAACTGGAGATAATCCTTGGGTTGGATGTGTGATTGTAAGGGGTGAGAAAGTGCTGGGAGAAGGTCATACACATCCACCAGGAGAAGCACATGCTGAAGCAGATGCAATTCTTAATGCTGAAAAACAGGGCCACTCTCTCACCGGATCAACGCTTTACTGTACCTTGGAACCGTGTTCTTTCCACGGCAGAACTCCATCCTGTGCAGAAACCATTGTTGAAAAACAAATTTCACACGTTGTAATCGCTATCAGAGATCCACATCCAAAAGTTAATGCTGAAGGTGTACGAATGCTCAGGGAAAGCGGAGTACTGGTAACTGAGGGAATAGAAGAGCAGGATGCACGAAAGTCTTTGAAAGACTGGTTACTTAAATACGAATGAGAAAAAACATTGAATATCCGGAGCGCCCCATTGCAGGAGTGGGAGTTGTTGTTTTCCGTAATGAAGAAGTCTTACTGGTTAAACGTAAAAAAGCTCCATATAAAGGACAGTGGAGCATCCCCGGAGGTAAACAGCGGCTTGGTGAAACTGTAACTCAAGCAGCTCGCCGAGAATTAATGGAAGAGACAGGAGTTGAAGTTAATGAATTAACTTTAATTGACGTCATAGATATTATAGTTCCCGACGAAGAAGGGAAAATACTCTACCATTACATCGTGGCAGATTATCGAGCTCATTGGCTGTCAGGAGAATGCAGTCCCGGAGATGATGCACAGGATGTACAGTGGTTCAATTTAAACAAACTCGGCTCGATTTCTTTGTTAGATAAAACAAGAAAAATAATTCTTAAAGCAGCCGGTAAACCTGATTCGACCTGAGTTGTCTGCAAAGTTAAATCTTTCCTTGAGCTAATTTACTGCTTAATACCTTAGTTATCCTTTTTTCGTTTCCTGAATCCCTCATCTTCCCAGGTCAAAAAGCGTTTGCCAATGACATCTCCTGTGTCTTGAACAGAGATAAAAGCCTCTGGATCAGTATCAAACAAATATTCTTTGAGCCTTCCCAGTTCCAGCATATTAATTACTGTATAAATCACCTGCTTTTCTTCACCTGCAAATCCACCGGAGGCATGGAAATAAGTAAATCCACGATCCAGTTTTTTCAACACCTTTTCTGCAACTTCTTCATCAGGCTTGGAGGAAATGATGAAAATTGATTTTCGCTGAGACAATCCAACCTGCCCTTTTTGCATACTCCAACTGAAAACATACATGAAGACTCCAGTAAAGAGAGCCGTTTCCAAGTGATAAAGGTATGCGTTACTGAAAATAACCACAATGTTTACCAGGTTAAAAACAGTACCAATAGGAATTGCAAAGCGTTTTTTTATCACAGTTCCCACGATATCCAGACCACCAACCGAGCCACCCAAACGCAAATAAAAACCGGTACCAAAACCAGCCAACACTCCTCCAAAAATGGCTGCCAACATGGGATCATTTATTGAAATTTCAACTCCATGTGTTAATTGAAGACTCAAAGAATAAATCCCCATACCAATCAGTGAAGTGATGATGAATTTCAGAGAAAATTCTCGAAAGCCAATTATAAATATTGGTATATTGAGAAGAGCATAGAGTAGGCTGAAAGAGATATATTCCTTTATAGAATCATAAAACAATAATGCCAGTCCAGTCAGTCCTCCGGCAAAAAAATTGTGAGGCAAAAGAATTCCGTTTACGACAAAACTGAAGATAAAGCAACCAAGTGTCAGCGTTAGTAGCATGTACCAAAACTTCAAAGTACGTAATGCATTTGTAAATTCTTGAAAATCTTCCTTAAGATAATTCATTTGATTTAAAGTAGTTTTGTTGTATTTGCAGAATAAGGACAAAAAAAAACGGGATGACCGCTCGTGCAACCATCCCGTCTTAATCGCTTTTTTCCTAAAATGAATTATGAAGCAGTTTGAACACTAACCGCACAAGGGCCTTTTTGCCCTTCTCCAAGTTCGAATTCCACATTTTCTCCTTCTCTGAGATATCCCCCGCGGACCTCAGAATGATGAACGAACAAGTCTTTTCCGGACTCCTGCTCGATGAACCCGTATCCTTTACGTTCGTTGAACCATTTTACTTTGCCTGTTGCCATTTTGACCTTATATTTTAATTAAAATTACTCTTCTAAATGAAGAGAAGAAACCGTAATTATGACAGGTAAAACAATAAATGCAAGAAAAAAATGCATTTCACTTTCCACTTTGTCAAAATTATTTATTTCGCAGGCACAGAGACCAGCTCAGTTTCCTTCTCAAGTGTTTCTAGCAGACTGGCGTAAACTCCGCTAAGTTGCATTAGCTCAGCATGTGATCCACGTTCAACTATTTTACCGGCATCAATAACAAGTATCAAATCAGAATTTCGAATTGTACTCAGTCTATGTGCAATGGCAATCACTGTTTTATCATGAAAAATGCGTTCAATGGCTTTCTGAATAAGATTTTCTGTAACAGAATCAACGGAACTCGTGGCCTCGTCCAATACTATTAAATCGCTTTCACCTGCCAATGCACGGGCAAAAACGATCAGGCGTCCTTCTCCCTCAGAAAGATTTTTTCCACCTTCGAGAATTTTGAAATCATATTTCTCAGGCAGGAATTCAATAAATGTATGAGCATAGACATATTTTGCAGCTTCTTTGACTTTTTCAGGAGAAACGTCCGGACGGTTCAGAGCAATATTGAAGCCGATACTTTCCTCAAACAAATGCGAATCCTGCTGCATCATTGCTATCATCAACTGCAAATGATCCCGTGATATTTCGTAAAGCTCCACACCATTTATTTTGATAGAACCCTGATAACGTGTATAAGTTCTGGTAAGAATACGGACAATTGTAGATTTTCCTGAACCAGTTGCTCCAACGATAGCCAGGCGGTCGCCTTTACGAACTATAAACGAGACTCCCTGCAGGACCCATGGTCCATCCTCTGTGTAGCGGAAGTGAACATTTTCAAAACGTAATTCTTCAAATTCCTGGAAACGTTTCATAATTTCTTCTGGAGTATATTTTCTGGAATTGGTCGCATAGGAAGGCATGTCTGCCGTATCTTGATCTTCCGGAATTTCACGAAATAGTTTGTCAATATTTTCCAGTGCAGAAAGAGAGCGCTGGAAAACGGAAATTTGTTGAGTAAATTCTCGAATTGGAACAAAAATGCGATTCAACGTATTTATGAATCCAACCAAAACTCCAATTGAGACAAGTCCTGTAAGAATTTGCTGGGCTCCATACCAAAGCATCAAGGCCAGTGCAATTGAGGTAATACCTTCAATCACAGAAAAAAGAGCTGCATCATAAAAATTTGAGTGGGTCTGTGCCTTAAAAAAATGCCTGGTTTTTGCTTCAAATTGTTTCCGAACTTTGGCTTCTGCTGCATACAACTGGATTGTTTTTACACCATTCAAACATTCCTGCAAGTAACCAGTAGAGTCCGCAAGCGCCTCCCGAGTCAGATTGTAATAATGCCGCAATCTCGACCGCAGAAAATTGCTGACAAAGTATATTGGAGGTAAAATCAGCAGCACTACCAGCGTGAGCTTCCAACTCAGGATTATCAACAATATTAGCAACGCAATTGTCTTAAGAAAGTCGGTAAAAATAGATAGGACACCAATGGCTAGAGAATCATTGAGTGCTTCCATGTCACTTGTGAGACGTGTCAGAATCACACCAATTGGACGTTGGTCAAAGAAAGAGCGGGGCATAGAAAGGATGTGCGCATAGAGATCACTGCGCATCGCACTAATAGCTAATTGGCCGGTTTTTTGGAGGGAAAATGTATAAATTGAATCTGAAAAATAACCGACAGCAACTGCTCCAGCCATGAGAACCACCATCCGAAACAATCCGTCCAGATCACCGGGAATTACATGTTCATCAATAATTTGAATTAATAGCCATGGCAGGAGCAAAGTTGCCGCAATTGAGAACGGAACTGTAGCAACTCCCAGTACCACGCTTTTCCAGTACGGACGCACGTAAACGAGAAACCGCTGAAATAATTCCCAGTCGTTGACTTCTTTATTCAATATACGAGGTTTCAGGTTTCAGGTTTTTATTTACGATACCGATGAGTTTAAATAGTTTCTGAACGACAATGCAACCAGTCAGGTTTTTCAAGTTTATTACAGAATAGAAATGGACAAAGATTTATAGCCGTTGCCGAATGGAAGCCAACTGGACACAGATTACAAAAATCTGCATTGCCTGATCCAAATCTTCAACACTTGGAAACGTGGGGGCCAGTCTTATAGTTTTATCATTGGGATCATGAGAATAGGGGTATGTTGCTCCAGCCGGAGTCAGTTTAACTCCAGCCTCACCGGCAAGACGGATTATTTCCTGCGCCAGTCCGGGCAATGCGTCAAACGAGACAAAATATCCGCCTTTCGGATTAGACCAGGTTCCCACACCTTTTCCAGCCAACTCGCTTTCAAGATGTTTTTGTACCATTGCAAACTTGGGCCGCAGAATTTCAGCATGTTTTCTCATATGTGCCAGTACACCTGCTAAATTTTTTAGAAAGAGAACTTGCCTCTGCTGATTGAGTTTGTTTGGACCAATGCTCATGACGGCAAGGCGTTTACGAAAATGTTCCAGGTTTTTCTCAGATGCACCCAAAAATGAAATCCCGCCTCCTGCATAAGTTATCTTTGAAGTAGATGCAGTTAAAATTAAATTGTCAACAGTTCCATATTTTCGGCAGAAATCCATCACATTTGCCAACTGCTGCGGATTTTCAAAGAGGTCATGTACACCATATGCATTGTCCCACATCACGCGAAAATTGGAGCCTGAAATTTTACCAAGTGCAGCGATTCTTTCCACCACTTCTTCAGAATATACATTTCCAGTGGGATTGGAATATTTAGGAACGCACCACATCCCTTTGATCATGTGATCATTACGCACCAAATCTTCTACTGCGTCCATATCAGGTCCGTCATCCAGCATGTCTACACTAATCATCCGCAGTCCCAGTTCCTCACAGATGGAAAAATGACGATCGTATCCTGGAACAACTGCCAGATATTTTACTTCACCTTCCCTGGCCCAGGCTGTATTAGGTCCTTGAGAGCCATGATAAAAAGCATGAAGCATGTAAAGATTCATCAGTGACAAACTGCTGTGATCCCCACAAATGACTTCGGTTTCCGGAAGGCCAAGCATTTCGCCACCCAGTTTACGTGCTGAAGGGATCCCATCGAGTCCCCCATAATTTCTGAGATCAGTTCCATCCTCCAAAATCAGTTTGTCTTTGAGCAAGCCTTCCATTTCATCAGCAAGCTCCAGTTGTTCAGTTCCTGGTTTTCCCCTGGTAAGGTCCAGATTTAAAGCGGCATCTTTATATTTCTGATACTTTTCTGCAAGTTTTTGTTCCAAAGTTTGCAGTTCTTCTTTGGTTGCATTTTCAAGATTCATAGTTTTTTTGTTTTTTGTTTAAGTTTGCGTTTTTATTATCAGTTCCGATCCATAAAGTGTCAATCCTGAATGTCTCATCATTTCCTGTTTTACTTTTCTTTAATTTCTGAAAATTTTTATTTCCATTCAATAATTTTTTTACACAACGGTCCCCCGTCACCAAGAAAATCATGAATGATATTGAAATGGTTTTTTCCGGGCATAGATAGATATTCTGCAGGAACTCCGTGTTTTTGCAGAAAAATAGTATAATTTTTCGATTGCCGCTGAAATTCATGCGATTCATCTGCGCCCACTGCGACCATAACATGTGGAGTGTACACAGGTTTAAGGAATACAGGACTGTTGCGGAGAACTTGTTCTGAAGTCAGCAGCAATTTTGGCTGGAGCCAGGAAAACGGAAATGGTTTAAGGTCAAAAAGTCCGCTGACAGGCAAAAATCCCTTGATCAAATTTGGAGGTAACCCATAGTTTTTTTCCCAATCTGTGCTCATTAACATTCCTGTCAAATGACCCCCGGCAGAATGTCCGGAAACCGAGATCCGCTCCGGATTTCCACCAAAGTCCTCTGCATTGCGATAAGTCCAAGCTGCCGCGGCACGCGATTGACGTACAATCTCATCGATGTTAACTGAAGGACAAAGAGCATAGTTAATCAGCACAGCCGTAATTCCGTTTCGTACCAAACCTTCTGCCACAAACGCAAAATCTCTGCTAGTCAACGAATGCCAGTAACCTCCATGAAAAAAAATGTGAATAGGACTACAGAGTTTTTCAGCAGGAAAAATGTCAAGGGTTTCCGACGGTGTTGGACCATAAGCCACTGCGGAACGGTTTGAATATTCTCTGAGGACTCTTTGGCTTTCGGTAAAATAGCTTTGAATCAACTCATCTGTATTCTCTACAATAAAGCGCGGATTGTATTCCTGGTCTATTTCTTCTTGTGTTGAAAAGGTGTGGTATAGCATTTTAAAGTCAGTCTTTCTGCGATTTTTCCTCATTCCAAATCCTCAGATCCAAAACATTTATAAAGGTTTTTCTACATCACGTTTTATATATAACGGTTGCACTGGAAGATCCGGATCAAATGCAGATGAAGCTAATTTATTTGCACCCAGGCGATCTAAAAGCTGAGCATCCGGAACTGGATAATCCAAGGGCAGCAGAACCAGTTGTTCAAACAGTGGCTCATGTTTTCGCCGCTCAGGGTTGACGCGATAATGGACAACCGGAACACCGCCTGAGATTTCAATGAATTTTTCTAGACTGGTGAGTTGAATTGCAGTCTGTGCTACCGGATGATCATCTACTATGCGAAAAACTGAGTGAAAGATTTCTCTACGGGTACAGTTAAGCAATACAGGAAAATCATTTTTCAGGTGCCTGATTTGTCCTGCAAGTAATTCAAGTGAATTGACTGGAATTACCGGTTTATCGTGAACCTGGGCGAAAGTTTTGGCCACGCTCATTCCAATTCTGACTCCTGTGTAAGAGCCGGGACCGCAGTTTACAACATAGGCATCAACTTCCGCTAAGTTTAACTCTGCGCTTTTCAGCAAATCATCAATAACTTCAAAAATAATTGTTGCATTCCTCCGATGACACAGAGAATAGTAATTTGCCAAAGGGACTCCATTTCGGGTCAAACACAAACCCAAATGTTCAAATGAAGTATCCACTGAGAGTCTAATCATGTACTATCCTGATTCAAAGGGGCTGTTGTTTTTTGTAAAGATTAAATCGATTGTTACAAAGTTTTTAAAAGTGTGTCAAAATCATCAAATTCACTTTTAATGATTAACTGTCTTTGATATTCTGAAACGGTTTTGAAATACAAGTTTAGTACGGGTTCATCCGTCAAATGATCTGTAATAAATTCCGGCCACTCAACCAAAGTAATTCCATCATCGGCAAACAGATCTTCTCTATCAAAATCATCGAGTTGCTCCGGTGCAGTCAAGCGGAAGAGGTCAACATGAAGAATAGTCCATTTGCCTGAATAAATGTTGACCATAGTATAGGTTGGAGAAATAACTGTTTCATGAGGGATGCCCAGACCGGCACAAAGACTTTTTGCAAAAGTAGTTTTTCCGGCACCCATGTTTCCCCAAAACAAGAGAACAGCACCTGGGAACAAATGTGCTGCAGTTTTTCTGGCAACAACATCAGTTATTTCCAGTGAATTTAGCTCAAGTTTTAGTGTACTCATCAAACTGTCATGAATCCAAGAGTGCTCATTAGTTGTCATAATTTAGGCTATGCTGCACCTTCCGGAACCGGAATATCTACTGTAGAAAAGTGGGACATACGGAAGCTGAATTTGGAATTACATGCTGGAGAGAAAGCTTGTTTCCATTTTCAAAATGAGGAGCAGAAACAAGTATTGTGGCGTATGTTTCAGCAAAAGCTCAAGCCCAAAACTGGTTCTTTACAGATTTCAGCCAATACTCACCTTCACACTGACGACAGCTTATGGGAAGGTACAGACAAGAAAGCGTCACTACTGGAAAATATGGAATCTAAACTTTTTTCGACTCGTCCGTGGTTTGGAGGACAAAGAAAAAATATGGATATTTTGAAGGACCGTTTAGGATTGACCGGACGAATTATTAATCTCCCCGTTAATGAACTTATGCCTGAGTATGCAGCACGATTTTGGGCTTTGATGCTGGTTGCGGCAAACACAAAAGTAGTTTTGATAAACCGCTTACTTTCACAATTGGACGAAATAAGTTTGCCTTTTATTCAGGAATGGCAGGAAAGTTTTTCTGGAATTACAGTAATATTCGGAGAACATCCTGAATATTTCAAGGCAGTTAATTCAAGAAAAGTAGAACAACAGGACACATTGAAATCTTTTTTCAGCACTAACATCAGTTTTTCTGCAGACGGACTTGCAAAACATTTTTGATGGACTGTTAACTCAAAAGCAGTAAGTGTCAGTTAGCTACTTCAAGGTTAAGGTCCGAATATTTATAAAATTTCTTTAGCTCAAAATTCTCGAAATACTAAGAAATGCAATTTAGTAAAAGCTTTATCCGCCAAGTTGCAGATGCAACGGACCTTGTTGACTTGATTTCTGATCATGGCGTCACGCTTAAAAGAGCAGGTTCCAGCTACAAGGGACTTTGTCCTTTCCATTCAGAAAAAACGCCCTCATTCAATGTAAATCCGGAGCGTGGTTTTTTTCATTGTTTTGGCTGCAGCGTCAGTGGAGATGGTATAAAGTTTCTGATGCAATATGATCGTCTTTCTTTTTCGGAAGCAGTAGAAGAACTTGCTAAACGCGCCGGTATCCCGCTTGAAATTCAGTCCGGAGGGCCACGGAGTTTCAATCCGGAAGAAGACCGCGGATTACATTGTCTCAAGGAGGCAACGGCTTTTTACAGTGAAAAACTTTCTATCTCGGAAGGAGAAACCGCTGTCAAATATTTACAGCAGCGGCAGGTTCCGGAAAGCATGTGGAAACAATTCCAAATCGGCATGTCTCCTGACGAGTGGCAGGGTACTTTGAACTATCTACAGAAAATAAATATTCCCCTGGCAGAAATGTCCAGAACGGGTTTAATCAAGGTCAGTGAAAAATCAGCAAAACACTATGATACTTTCCGGGGACGCTTGATGTTTCCTGTTAAGGATGTCCGCGGACGCTGTATCGGATTTGGGGCACGTGCGATGAAACCGGAAGATAAGCCTAAATACCTCAACAGTCCTGAAACTTCATACTACCGTAAAAGCCAGGTACTTTACGGCCTACATGAAGGACTTACCTCCATTCGTAAAAAACGTCGACTGATTTTTGTTGAGGGCTACCTTGATGTCATCCGCCTTCACGAAAACGGTTTTACTGAAGCAGTAGCCCCATGTGGTACAGCCCTGACTCAGGAACATTTTAAAATAGCCCTGCGCTACGCAGATACAGTAATTTTGCTTTTTGACGGTGATTCTGCGGGAAATAATGCCGCACTCAGGCATGCTCATCTTTTGCTTCCTGTCGCCCTTGAGTCCTACATCCTTACTCTTCCTGAAGGAGAAGATCCTGACACATTTTTTTTGAATAACGGAAAAGAAAATTTTGATGCATTCCTGAATCAGAAAGTTCCGGCTCTGGATTACCTGGTTCAACAGACCATAAAAAAATATCCAGACAGTATCCAGGGCAGAATGCAAGGTCTGGATGAACTGTTGCCGGCATTGTACGAAATCCAGGATCCTAAACGTCGACAACTCACTCTGATGACAATTGGTGAAAGAATGAGGATTCCTCCGGAATTATTGTCGAAAGAGTTAAAAAGAAAAGGAAACAAAAGCTTGCATAAAAATAAAAATAATGATAGAGTCAGTTGTTTATCTGAGAATAATAAAGATTCCCAAGATGAACAGTGGCTGTTACAGTCATTGTTGCGCAAAGGCAAATTATGGCCCCGTGTCCGGGAGCATCTAAAACCGGAAGAATTCCAGACACCAAATTTACGCCGGCTTTACGAAAAATTATTGCAGCTACCTGATGCAGTATTTCAAGCTTTCGATCCTTTTACTCTGGAGAAATCTGATCCTGACCTGTTTCAATCATTGATGTTGCTGCTTTCTGAGGAAATTCCAAGTCACGACTTTGGGCTTTCACTCTTGCGCATGAAAGAACGAAACTTGGAGATTGAATATCAGGAGTGGCTACTTCACAGTAAAAGTAACGAGGAGCGGGCACAGGCTGCTCTAAATAGAAGACTTGAAGAAAAGAATTTGAAAGAAATAAAGCAAATTATTGACAATATATTGACACAATAATCTCAGTATACAGCACATGAGCACAGCAAATAAAAGTGATAACGAATTATCATCAGTAGAGAAAAAACTTATCAAAGAGCTGGTTTCGGATGGACGTGAAAAAGGGTTTGTCACAATTGACGAAATCAATGAAAGTCTTGGCGATGAAACTCCATCTCCAGAACAACTGGAAAAAATATTTAATATATTTGCTGAAATGGACATTGAAGTAATTGATTCGGAGAAAAAAATGGATATTGTAAGTGATCAAACAGATTCTGCGACTGAACTGGATAATGAGGCTAGTGAACTCAACCTTGACCCTGGAATAGATAATTCTACAGACGATCCTGTTCGCATGTATTTACGTGAGATGGGAAGTATCCAATTGTTGTCACGTGACGGAGAAGTTGAAGTTGCCAAAAGAATAGAAAAAGGAAACGCAGACTTAATAGATATATTCTCTGATTCAAAATTGATTTTGCTTTATCTGCAGAACCTTACCAAGCACCTCAAAAACAAGAAAATAAAGGCACGGCATGTTATTTCAGGATTGGATGAAGATGACAATGTGATTGAAGACGAAGACAAGGCTACCGTCAAACTAATTGCTCAATTCGATATACTTTGGAAGCACCATCGTTCTGTGAATAAATTCCAAAAACATCAGGCCAAACGAAAGCTCCAACCTGCTGAAAAGAAACGTCTGGAAGAAAGCGAATCATTATTCAAAGATGCAATTCGTAACATTAGTTTTAACTCACGCCAAATTGAAGTAATGTGCGATGAGATATTAAATCACAAGGAAAAGATCAACCTGACTTTCCGCAAGATGAACTCCAATATAAAAAGTTTAGACTTGCCCGTTGAAAAAATGGATAAATTGTTTGAACAATTGAGTTCTGCAACCAGTAAAAAAGCTAAAGAGCAAATCGCAAAAGACATTTCTGCTAAAACAGGACATCAGTTCAGTATAGCAAACCGTTACTTTGAAAAAATAGAAATGAAACGGAAGCGTATCAGCACAATGATCGAACAGACAACCCTCTCCTTGGATGATTTTAACCTTGAAGTAAAAAGTCTTAAACAAGTAGAGAGAAAGGTTAAGTCTGCAAAAAGCCAGCTAGTGGAGGCAAATTTACGGTTGGTGATCAGCATTGCAAAAAAATACACAAACCGCGGACTGCAATTTTTGGATCTTATTCAGGAGGGCAATATTGGTTTAATGAAAGCTGTAGACAAGTTTGAGTATCGTCGAGGATACAAGTTTTCAACTTATGCAACCTGGTGGATTCGTCAATCAATCACACGTGCCATTGCAGATCAGGCACGGACAATCCGGATTCCTGTTCACATGATTGAAACAATCAATAAACTCTCGAGGATATCACGAGCCAAGGTACAGGAACTTGGACGTGAACCTACTGCAGATGAGTTATCTGAAGATCTTGGAATGCCTTTGTACAAAGTCCGTAAAGTACTAAAAATTGCCAAGGAACCAATCTCACTTGATACACCAATTGGTGATGATGAGGATTCGCAACTCAAAGATTTTATTGCAGATGAACACATAAGGGATCCAGGTGAAGCTACTGTTTCTTCAAACATGGGTGAAAGAACACGTGAAGCATTAAAAACTCTCACTAAGCGTGAAGAGAATGTGTTACGTCTACGTTTTGGCATTGATTCAATCAAAGATCACACCCTGGAAGAAGTTGGTCAGGATTTTGATGTAACCAGGGAACGTATTCGTCAGATTGAAGCAAAAGCACTGCGAAAATTGCGTCATCCAACCCGTTCAAAATTACTCAAATCATTTTACGAATAATGAATAAACGGGGCCCTTGGAATTCAGGTATCATTTCTAAAATGCTGGAAAGCGGAAATTTTCATAAACTGAAATGACTGTTTCATGCTCTCAATCAGGTCCATGATATTCTTTTCAGGAATGAGTTCCAGGAGTATTTAGACTTTTCAAGATTACATCATAATCAGGTTTAAGCTTCAAAACTGTGTAGAAAATACTAATCCTTGTTGCTTGAACCATGAACCATACCACGTGATACTGATCTTTCCTGTATGAGGTTGTTCCGGAATTTTCTAATTCTGCTGATCATCAGCTGTTCGACTGCTGCAGGCATTCCGGCGCAAACTTCCAAGACTTCCGATCCAGTCATAATTCAAAATGTAGAGCTACTGCGTCACGGCAGGCAAATCAGCGTGCGTCTGCTGACAGACAATCCTCCAGTTTACATAATCACAGAAAACCTTGCTTCCCGGACACTGGTGATTAAGTTCAACAATGCCCGTATCGGTTTTTCAGACGGCCGGAATGAGCGTCTTTTCAATGATCCGCAGCTGGCAGGAATACGTTTTTCAGCAATTGATGGAGACAGCTGGGCACAGTTCAAATTACTGAAAAAAGATTTAAGTTATTCTGTCAGTTCCCTCACGGGACAAAATGGAATCCAAATTGATTTCCGTCCCTCAATCCAAATTGAACCCCTGCCTGATCCGCCGGAAGATGCTGCGTATCAACTGGTTTCTATAAAATTTGATGCCGGCAATACTGATTTTACACGTTTGACTTTCGGTTTTACAAAACCTGCAAAATTTTCTGCAACTGGTTCTGTTCCGGAAGACAGGCAGCCTCCCCGGATTTTTTTACTTGAAAACAGCCTTCAAACTCAACTTACTATTCGCCTGCCTAACACTTTACCGGAAAAACAGCTGTTAAACCTTGATTACAAGGATGCCCGTTTGGAGCTTCATGCACTCACTTCAGAAGTAAACCAAACCTTTATTGAATTGAAACTCAATGCAACAGACGTGAGTGTGGAACGGCATTTTGTTTCCAGGCCCGTCCAGTGGATACTTGACATTCACGGTACTCCGTTAAAGCGCAAAATTGCAGCAGATCTTACGGAAGGGGAAAAGTTGAGTCCGGAAGATGCTGCTGCATTTGAAAAAGAAGAAAAAGAGCGACGAATCAGGGCTTCTAAAATCAATCCTATTTTTCAGCGCGGTGAAAATGCTTTCAGAAAAAATTTGTACGATGAAGCTGTGTCCCATTACAAAGAAGCCTATGCGCTCGGGAAGGAACACACAGGAGATGAATTTGAAGATCCGCTTCACCCTTTGTCTGCACGTGCTCTCTTCCGGATTGGAGACACAATCTACACCATGCTGGAGCGCAGGATTGGTGATAATTATCACCAGGCAATTGAGGCTTACAAAACAGCAATCCGTATTACTCAGGATGCAGAAAAAATTGCCAAAGAAAATGGAGAAGAATTTGAAACAGCTTATCTTTTACCACATGCCAATTTCCGTATAGGACGCTCCTATCAAAAAATGAAATTTCAGCATGAGGCAGCTGTTTATTACCAAATACTGCAGGAGCGTTTTCAAAATTCAATTGAGGCAATGGAAGCCAGTTTTTGGAAGGGAATGAGCCGTATTGAGCAACGGCAATGGGAAATGGCCATCAACGAATTTAAAGAGTACCTGCGTACTTCACCTGAACCAAAATTTTTTGCTGTCACCCATTATAAAATGGCACAGGCCTATTACCAGCTTAAGCGTTACATAACTGCAAAGGAGTTTTTTGATATAGCACGGAATGCAGAAGAGGACTATGCCAAAGACGATCCAACGCTTTTATTTCATATGGGTGAGACATATTATGAAAATGCCGATTACGTTACTGCACGTGAAATTTTCAGATTACTCCTGGAAAAATATCCCAAAGCAGATTTTTCCAAGTTGGTTGCACTCCGATTAGGCGATTTTCTGCGGGATGAAGGCAAAGAAAATGATGCCATTCTAGCCTACGAAAACGCAATCAGCAGTTACACCAGAGAAATTGCGCTACTGGGCAAATTGCGAATTGCCAACATTCAGGCAAAACGCCCTTATTCTGATGACCATCTTGAGGCAATCACGGTTTATGATGAAAT
>Ga0209228_1000793_pt1 | contig 16322 bp, 12 predicted proteins | sample METZYME_3_150m_FD_187547 | JGI IMG/M metagenome (GOLD analysis project Ga0209228, IMG submission 187547) | Marine microbial communities from oxygen minimum zone in mesopelagic equatorial Pacific - METZYME_3_150m (SPAdes) (version 2) | ecosystem: Environmental > Aquatic > Marine > Oceanic...
TTGCCACTCATCATCCGCCAGACTTACAAAAGCTAACGACCCGCCATCAGGCGATACTTGAGGCATCGAAGCCCCACCCGCCACATCCGTAATCTGAATTACAGCTCTTGTCAGCAGATCCAACATGTAAACCTGCAATTCCCCTGTCAAATCAGACACATATACAAGTCTAGATCCGTCTGGCCACCATGACGGTGAAAGTTCCATTACACCATTACCGTTGAAGCTGATATCAGCTGATCCTAGTTGCGCAGTTTCAAGGTCTAAAAAGAGAATTCCGCCACCATCCTGATCCATAACCTCCACGGCTATTATGTTCGATGAGCGTTGTCGGATATTTACATCGGATCGCGCAACAAGTTCAATTGCGTTCCCAGCGATATTCGCAGGGAGTGTTACGGTAATTGCATTTTCGAAATCTCCAATTTCATAACCTGCTATAAATATCGCTATTTCACTACCTCTTCCAGCAGTGGAATATTCATATTCATATTCTTCTTCTTCGATGTCCAAAACATTGCCATAAGCGTCAGACGCGAGCACCACAAAGGGGGATCCAGCACCGATCGCTACAGAGTCGTTATCAGGGAGAATATGCAATGATTCAGCTGGGCCAGGTTCAATCTTCAACGGGATAATCACAGATGATTCCACGCCGCGAAGAATACCCCGTGCACTTATACCTTGCTCAAAATATTCACCTGCTACTGTGCCAACGGTGAATATTCCTGAATCAGTTATTGATCCAATATCCGGGTTATGAGCAGACCACTTCATTTCGTCAAGCGTAAGAGAATTCCCAAACCGATCAGTCCCAAACACTGACAATTGGACAGAATCCCCTATTTGCAGCGACGCAGGTATATCAAATGGATGTACTTGGTCGAGAATCCCGGGCCTTATCATCCCAGAAACTACCGTTTCAATAACCCGACCATTCAGTTCAACTTGCACGGAAACCAGTGATTCTTCACCGTTCGAGGCGATGGTACTCGACTCAAACCTGCCTGTGGAATCCACAGTATCACCGTCTCTAATGGCCCTAAAACGCAAAGAGGCGGATTCAAGTAGATGCCCTGCCTCATCAATAGCACTAACCTTTATATTTTCAGAACGGGCGACTTGAACATCGAGTGTGTCTGGTTCGATAAAAACGGCATGAAGGTCGCCTCCGATAATATCTACTCCGAATTTTTTAACTACTTCTACGCCAAGCCGCTCAAACGAAACAGTTATCGCTTCAGGATAATTACCGACTTGCTTACCAGCTGTAAAAATCCCCGAGGCATTAATTTGACCAGCGTCAGGATCACAATCCCAGTCAAATACAGGATCCACAATAAAATTCCCAAGAACATCAAATGCCTTGGCTGTGAATCCTACCGATGACAGGTATGTGATCGAATCAGGTACTTGACCCATTTCGATCCAACCTGCTTCACCGGGTAGGATACTGACGGCATTCTCAGCTACGGAACTCCTACCATCCTTTACAACGGTCAATCTGATATTGAAAGTACCGGCATCTTGGAATATATGCTCAGGATCACGTTCCTCACTGCCAACACCATCACCAAAATCCCAGCGAAATCTATCCGCTTCTATCGATTCATCAACGGTGAATGAGATTGCATGGGGAGCGTTACCTATTTCGCTGGAAATGCTGAATTGTGGAGCGATCGGCGTCGAACATGCCCCCAGCAGCATTAGCGCGCCTATTACTAATAACAGTAATGTAGATTTGTGTTTTTCTGAAAACAGAAACAAGCTAGCTCTAACATCCCTCTCATAAATTGAACCAACAAACGGCAATAGGGCTAGTGACATCAGTTAAAACGTTCAAGAATTCTAGTAAGGATTTCTACCTGAAAAAAGATCGAATACCCTGTAAAACTTCATATCAAATCTGAACAGTCGCGTTCTCATGTTAGGCCTGGAACAGATAGTTCGAAATCAGCTAGGTCAGCCCAACTCAACTCTCGATTCAGTTTTTCAGCCAGCATGGATGCAATTATTCCAGCACAATCATCGGTAGAAATGGGAGTCCCCATTTCTGCCTGAACAGACGTAACGGCAAGATTGGGCATGCCGCACGGAATGATTTTCCCAAAATAACTGAGATCAGTCGAAACATTTAATGCAAACCCATGCATGGATACTCCATCGGATATCCTGACTCCAATCGCCGCAATCTTCCTACCACTAGGATTCACTCCATACTGCTTCTTTTCATTTGGAATCCCACCTACCCATACACCGGTCTCTCCATCTACTAAATGAGCTTGAATACCCAAGACATTGAGAGTTTCAACTATAGCTAATTCCAGGATTCTCACATATTTAACAGGGCTAAGAGACGATGCCCTGACATCAATTATGGGATAGCCCACGAGTTGACCTGGTCCATGATAAGTGGCTTCACCACCGCGATCCGTTTCAAAAATCTGGATACCTAAGTTATGAAGAGTTTCCTTATCCGCCAATACATGCGACTCATTTGCTCGACGTCCAATGGTGATTACATGGTTATGTTCCAATAATAAGAGAATATCTGCGGTGCCAATTCGCTTACGCCTGGCATGAAAGAAACGTTGAATATCGAGAGCTTTGCCGTATTCGACGGTTCCTAGCCTTAGCCCGTGGATTTCTCGTACGCTTTCTGTGCTCATCTTTAATCAATCACGCGGTTCATTCAAATTTTGAAGATCCATCAATGGATTCAAGGCCCAGCTTAACCGCTTGGAGAAACTTCGATGCCTCAGCGCCATCGATAATACGGTGATCAAAAGACAGACAGATATTCATCATCGAATGCACTCTGACCGTGTCTTCGCCTTTTTCGCTCACGACAACCGGTCGCTTCACTATAGCCTCAGTCGTAAGGATGGCAGCCTGAGGGTGATTTATGATCGCACCTCCCCAAACAGAACCTAATGCGCCTGTATTATTCAACGTAAAAGTTCCGCCCTGCACATCATCCAAAGTTGTGGATCCATCTCGGGCACGCTTTATCACTGAATCCAACGCACGAGCAACATCGACTATAGACAGGTCATTAGCTTGGTGAATAACGGGCACGATCAAACCTTCAGAAGCAGCTACTGCCACACCAATATTGATTGCTCCTTTAATAACTATCTTGTCATCTGACCACGTAGAGTTGATTATCTCGTTGGACTTAAGGGCAGCAGCCACCACGTATAGGGTGATTGGCAAATACGTGAGACCAACACCATATTGTTCCTCGAACAACAACCTGTTCTTCGTACGCCAATCAACCATTCCGGTCACATCCACTTCAACTGCAGACCAAGCATGTGGAATTTCAGACATAGATTTGACCATGTGGTCGGAAATCATTTTTCGAATGGCGGTTGGCTCAACTATACGATCTTCACTAGAAAGGGTTGGCAATTCATCACTAGGAGAAACTTCAACTGCAGCAAGGACGTCTTTTTTGGTCACTCGCCCGCCCAATCCAGTGCCCGTCAGGGTGTTTAAATCAACTCCATGCTGGGTCGCAAGCCTGGAAACTACAGGTGAAAATCCCTTCTGATGTTTCTCACTATTTAAAGCCGTTTCAGCAACATTCTGTGAGGTCGGTTCAAACGGCTTCAAACTTGTATCCAAAAATTCGCCACCTGTCGGTCCGACATTTGCTCCTTCAACAAGGGTACCGATGCGACTCTCCGCAGGTGTGTGCATATCTGAAATTTCTGAGTTTATTTCGTTTTCCTGAGGTTCCATTTCGGCAATTACCGCACCCATCAAAACGGTCTCACCCTCGGACGCCAGTATTTCAATAAGGGTACCTGTGATGGGAGACGGCACATCCATCACAACTTTATCCGTAATGACTTCTACCAATGGATCGTATTTTTCGATCACATCACCTGGAGATTTCAACCATTTCCCGATAACCGCCTCAGTAACGGATTCGCCAACATGGGGAAGCTGCACCTCAAATGCCATATCTATAGCTCCGCAAGCTTTGTTATAGCCTGAAAAATCGTGTCAGACGACGGCATAAAGGCTGCTTCCTGAATTGGTGAAAACGGCATGGGAGGGATCTCGGGAGGAGCCAATCGAGTGATCGGACCATCAAGATCGAAGAAACATCGTTCCCCAATAATGGCTGATACTTCTGAAGAAATACTCACCGCTGGCGTATCTTCCTGAACAATCAATACCTTTCCGGTACGAGAAACCGATTCTGTTATGGAATCAGCGTCAATAGGTCGCAGTGTCCTTAAATCGAGCACTTCAACATCAATACCACTATCCGCCGCCAACTCCGCGGCCTGAAGGGCATAGTGAAGCATTAATCCATAAGTGACCACAGTCATGTCCGTGCCTGGCCGTTTAATCTCAGCCTTACCAATCGGTATGGTGTACTCCTCGCTTGGCACTTCACCTTTGACAAGCCGGTAAGTCCGTTTGTGCTCTAAAACAATCACGGGATCATCTGAGCGAATTGCTGAAGCGAGCAATCCTTTCATATCGTACGGCGTTGCTGGAGCAACAACTGACAGGCCAGGCGTATGTGCAAATAGAACTTCAACACTTTGAGAATGATATAGACCACCCCTCACGCCACCGCCGTAAGGGACTCGAATGGTCATAGGCGCGTTCTTTACGCCATATGTGCCGTACCGCACTTTTGACGCCTCTCCGATAATTTGGTTTATAGCAGGCCACACAAAATCCGCGAACTGGATCTCGGCAATTGGACGCATGCCATTAACAGCGGCCCCTAATGCCACGCCACATATCGATGACTCAGCCAACGGAGTATCAATCACACGGCTTGCACCGAATTCCTCTACAAAACCATCTGATGCAAGAAATACGCCACCACGAGCTCCGATATCTTCACCCAAAAAAATTACGGAATCATCACGGCGCATCTCAGCCTGCATAGTGTTTCTAACTGACTCGATAACCGTTTGCTCAGCCATTAATTGCGACCTCTCGGATCAACGTCGGTATGATCAAACATCGTTTCCACACCTGGATATGGTTCTGCATCCACTATTTCAGTTGCGACGTTTACTCGTTCTTTTGCAGAAATATGAATAGCTTCGTCTTGAGATTTAGTCAACAAATTTCTTCTACGCAGCATAGCGGACACAATACGTATGGGATCTCGTTCAGGTATCTGAGCTATATCTTCTGCCGATCGATAACGAGTATGGTCGTCATCCGTTGTGTGGGGCAAAAGTCTTTCCACCGAGGCTTCAATCAAAGTGGGACCCTGCCCTGCCCTCGCCCTTTTTACGGCTGCATAAGTTGCCTCATAAACTGCAACAATATCCGTACCATCGACCTGAACGCCGGGGAATCCGTAACCGGCAGCGCGAGTCGCGATACTCTCAATTCCCATCTGTTTGTCTAGTGGAACTGAAATGGCGTAACGATTATTTTCGCAAAAGAAAACCACAGGAAGTTTATGTATGCCGGCAAAATTCATTGCTTCGTGTGTATCACCCTGTGATGATGCACCATCTCCAAAGAAAACGACGGTCACAGCATCAAACCCGCGCAATTTATCAGCCAAAGCTACCCCGGCTGCCTGCGGTAATTGTGTGGCAATCACATTTGAAAAATTAAACAAATCGACTCGAGGGTGAGCACCATGAAGTGGGAATTGCCGAGCAGCGCTCATGGGATCGTCCGCTTTCGCCAAAAATCCTCGCAACATCTCTTCAGGTTCGGTATTCAACGCAATCATGGCTGTAAATTGACGATAATAGGTCAGGTAATGATCCTTCGATGGATCAGTGGCTTCTACACATGCGACTTGCGCAGCTTCGTGACCCTGAGCGGAAGCTGCGATCGCAGCTTTACCCTGGCGATTTAACAGCCAAACTCTTTCGTCCAAATATCGGCTCAACACCATGATTCGATACAACTCGACCATGCGTTCACCAGATGGTTGTTCGATGGTTTGCTCAGGTTCGTCTGTAGTTGCTTTCATGAACGGTCATTATAAGAGTGCAAATAAACACATAGAAGGGCTGTTGTGTCAGGTTGTTGGATATACTTTCCCTTCTAAAAAATTATATGGCGTACGACAAATACAATATTCAATATCCACGGAGAACAGAATGAGACCGTTCCAAACGTTGGTTGCCCTGCTTACTATTTCGCTATTCGCTTTAGCGGCTTGTGGTGAAAGCACTCCTGAACCTACAGTGGCTCCAACATCGACACCCTCTCCCACGATGGCTGAAGTGACGCAAGTAGAAGTGAAAATGCTTTCTCCTGGAGATAACCCACGCCCACCTGTGGGTGCACTGGATACATCAAAAACGTACACAGCTACTTTCGAAACTGACAAAGGGGAATTCAAAATATTACTTTTTGATGATGAAGCGCCCCTTACTGTCGAGAATTTTGTAAATCTTGTAACTATCGGTTTTTATGAAGGCACAATGTTCCATCGGGTAATTCCTGATTTTATGGCGCAGGGGGGAGATCCACTTGGCACTGGCACGGGCGGACCCGGCTATCAATTCCAGGACGAATTTCATGGCTCAAGACAGCATGACAAGCCTGGGGTGCTTTCAATGGCCAATTCTGGACCCGGAACAAACGGTAGTCAGTTCTTCATCACGTTTGCTCCGACACCTCATTTAGACGGGATGCACAGCGTATTTGGTGAGGTAGTGGAAGGATTGGATGATGCACTCAACATCACAACCCGAGACCCTGGAACAGCTCAGACTCCAGGAGACGTAATAGAAAAAATAAGTATCAACGAAAGTTAATGAACTGAAAATTCAAAAAAACGATTAATGCTCAGGCAAAACCCAGGAGAAATCATGACTGATCCAGCGCCACCTTCCGGCGATCTCGACACATCAAAATCTTACACTGCAACATTCAAAACCGAACGTGGAGAATTTGATGTCTTACTGTTCGCGAACGATGCCCCAGTCACAGTTGAAAATTTTATAAACTTAGCTCAGCTGGGATTTTATGACGGAACAACGTTCCATCGAGTAATACCTGGATTTATGGTTCAGGGCGGTGACCCCACCGGCACTGGAAGCGGAGGGCCAGGATACAGATTCGAAGATGAATTCAATCAGAAATTACGGCACGATTCTGAAGGGGTACTGTCAATGGCAAACGCAGGTCCCGGAACAAATGGCAGTCAATTCTTTGTAACCCTTGCTCCCACACCCCACCTTGATGGACGCCATTCTGTATTCGGTAAGGTCATCAGGGGAATGGAAACCGTCAAAATGATACGAGAGCGTGACCCTATGAACGATCCAAACCCAGGCGATTTCATCGAAACAGTCGTCATTTCAACGAAATAGCTCGTATTCATCGTTCAGGTCCGAGTAACAAAATCAATGCGAAGATCAGTTATCTAGTTGTCAGACCTAGAAATGATCAATCAGCGCTAGGTGATTCAGCTGCGTCACCTGCAGGATCTTCCATGTTGTCTTGGATCGATTGAAGATCCAACCGTGGCCGCGCTATCTGGAATTTGAGAAGGCGAGCACCAACACCCAACCAAACATTTTCGCCAAGATCAATTTCTGGTCCTGCTGGCCGACCATCTACACGCATCGATGGATCCCCAACAGCTCTCTTGTGCTCCAAGGTCACCTGTCTACCGCTGAATTTGAACATCCCGCCAACAAATGGCAACCCTGAGGCCTCGTAAGATGCAACCGTATTTTTGGAGAATAGTCTCCTCAAAACACTCCGGTTAAGTCCAGCAAAATCAACAACTACCTGATCCGAATCATCAACGATAAACCCGAATGGAGAAGTCTTTTGCTGTACCCATATTAAGAAACCTCCAACTAACACCAAGATCAATCCCAGGCCTGCAATCACAAACACCGGCATGCCGAGTATCAAAAACGGCTCTTCCAAAATAAGGGCTGTGGTAGTAGCGACAGGGGCAACACGTTTGTATTTTCGGCCCTGATAAACACTATCTAAAACAACTTCAACTTCATATGCGCCAGAATCAGCTATGGCCGCCGATACATCAAATTCCCACCCTAGTCCAGGTTCAGGCTGATCGACAGCTGTAACCATCGCCTGCAACTGGCCAGCATCTCCAGTCAAAACAGCATTAATGTCTGAAGGGCTGATCAAGAATGGGTAGTCACCCACTAAAACCTGCACACGCGCCACACTTGCATATTCACCCGCGGACATCTCTACATCAGACACCCCAACCAGACTCAAGGTAGGAAATGTTTCGCTCCGGTACGAGGCGTCATTGCCCATGGTCGAAACATAATCCGCCCATGACAATTCAATTGATACATTATTCACGCCCTGTGATTCTGGCGGGTCCATTTGGGCAGAATAAATTCCATCATTGGCAAAACGATCACCATCTACACCTTCGTCTTTTAGGGCAACCACGACATTTGATCCATTTGCTTTATCGATGGTTGCCTCGATTACAGCACCAGAAAGCAGTTGAGGAGAATCTCCATTGAATGCAGCAACTTCCATGACAAACGGCTCGCCTACTGGTAATGGCGGCTGTTCAATCAGTCTTAACTCCAGAGGGTTATCCACATCAACACCCGCTACGAGTTTTGATGCAGGGCCAACACCCTGCAAAGTCCAATTACCAGGAACAGGTGAGTTGATTTGGACGATCACAGCAGATGGAGTTTCGTGTACTTCAACACTTTCCATATCCGCCGCAGCGCGCATGCCGTTGGGAGAGAATACAGCCACGTCAACCGACTCATGTTGTCGAACAAATACAGTAGAAAAACTATCTGTATGGGGTGCGATATCAAGAGTCACAACAGCCGCCGAGTTTTCGTGCATCTCAACGTCCATTGCCGTCGTAAGGTCCAAATTCAACTGCCAGTAATTTTCAAATGCTGTAGTAAATCCTAAGGCCGATCCCGTGTCATAAAAAACTCCGCCTGATCCGGTTGCCAGCCCACTCATAAGTTCGCGAAGTACCGCCTCAGTCGACGGTAGGGCTACGACATCAATCGCCCAACCTTCTGCTGCAAACAGATCAGCTACACTGCGAAGACGTTCTCTAGTGTTCTCTGACTCACCAAGAATTCGTCCCGAAGTAAGTAATGCCACACGAGAGCCTGAGGTTGCATCAATACGAGAAAGAAAAGAAAAGGTGTTAGCAAGCACTTTGAACTGATCTGAACGTAACGGCCCTGCTTCCAAATCTTTTACACTAGCTACCACATCGGTTACCAACCTTGTGCCCTCAGAGCCTGAATCAGACGATAAAAACTCCTCAGATTCCACACCATATGATGCTGCAACTATAGTTCCTGCAGATGTACCAGGAGCCATGGTAAGAGCTATGGTTTCAACAGCATCAAGATCACGTTGAGCGGGTGAAGCACCTTCATCGATCAATATGACCATCACACCGTTTTCACCGATTGGATCGGATGCTTGAGCAGGTAATGCTGCACCTATGATTAATACAGTTATTGCTACAAGCGCTATTAAAGACGGGCGGCGCATTTCAGACTCCGGAGATGCAACAGGCTCCCAGAGATTTTCAAACCGAATACTCTAGGATTCTTCTATCAGTGGATTAACACTACTGGAACCTTCAGTTTGGTGTGAGAAGGAAATTGATACAGATTTCCAATGGTTTTTTAAGAAAGCATTACCAGACCAACTGAAAAATCGTTGACTGGACATAACCGGATACCTAAACTCGGGCAGTCTGAAAAACAAATACAACCTCTTCTCCTAGCCATTTGTAAATATTGACATTTCAGAGATCAGAACAATGAAAATCACCGGGTTCTCAACCACGCTATATGAATTCCCTGTAAGTCGTCGCACGGGTGACGCAAATTCTCCATCCGGCAGAATTCGAGGAAGCGCCAGTCTTCTAGAACTGTATACAGACGAAGGACTAACAGGAATCGCTTTCGGCGGCGGCGGCGCAGCTCCACAGATCAGATCCATGGTGGAAGGGATACTCATGGGAGAGGATCCGAGACAAGTGACCGGTTTGTGGAAACGCATGGTAGACCGTGCCTTTAAAGGGGGGCACGACGGGATAGTGAACGATGCCATTTCTGTTCTTGATGTCGCAATGTGGGATCTGAAATCAAAGTTCAATGACGAGCCTTTATGGAAAACACTCGGTGGATCCAACCCCAAAGTTCAGGCATATGCCTCTGGCCTTGACTATCCGCTTTCTGATCAAGAAATAGAAGATTGGTACGGAACAATGGCTGCTGATTATGGATTCAAGGGTGGAAAGTTGAAAGTTGGGCTGGACCAAGATGCAGATTTAAAAAGAATTGCTCGAATGAAGAAGGGTCTGGAGCACGCTACAGACCTTCCCAACCTTTACATAGATGCCAATGAGTTTTGGAACCCGAAGCAAGCGATAAGAAAAGTTCGCGAGATGGAAGAACAGTTCGATATTGCCTGGGTGGAAGAGCCAGCGAGGAGATGGGATTTCCTCGGGTTAAGAAGGATCTCCGATTCCATAAAAGCACCGGTATGTGCTGGTGAAAATTTAGATACTCTTGGTGACTTTTTGCCATATTTCCATAACCGATCTGCTGATGTGATCCAGGTAAGTCACGGTATGAGCGGTATAACATGCGCTCTTCAACTCGCTGATGCGGCTTATGGCTTTGAACTACCAATCACACTCGGGGGATCTCCAGGCAACTTAAATGCCCAACTAGCCCCATGTATGCCGAACTTTCTAACACTAGAGTCTCAAGGCCCCGTACCAGATGACGGGGTGATGACATCAGACATAAAGATCGTCGATGGGTGGGCGGTGTGCGGGCAGCAGCCTGGGACAGGAGTTAGTTATGACCCTGAAGCCCTCGCAAAGCAAAAAGTTGAATCAGTAACAGCTTCGAGTGGATCTTCACCATTCGGCAGAAGACCTGGAGCTGGTTTATGGGACAACCCCCCTACAAAAGAAGAAGCCGCAGCAGCTGCAACCGGAGTGAACGGTACGTTCTATGTGCCACCACACGGTTCCAGAAACCAGTAAATACCATCGAAAACAAGCATCAAACATAAAATTTAAAACAATGAAAATTACCGGATATAAACTCGACAAATACATCGAACAACTTGACCGAGCCATAGGAGATGCCAATTACCCCAAGGGCGATGACCTTATGGGAATGTCTATCTTGCGGATAGAAACTGATGAGGGCATAACCGGCATGGCTCCTGGTGGGAACGACGCCATTGAGAGCCTTTTCCACTTAATAGAAGGCAGAGACCCTCGTGGCGTGGTCGGACTGTGGAAAGAAATGGTTGACTGGGTCCATAAGGGTAATAACGAAGGTGCAGTGAATGCTGCAATTTCAGCTATAGACGTTGCCCTTTGGGATATAAAGGCCAAGATTAATGACGAACCTCTATGGCAGACCCTGGGAGCAATGGAAGGCAGAGCCAAAGCCTACGCATCTGACATTGGTTATAACCTTTCTGATGATGAATTACATGCTTTCTATTCCCGAATGGCTGACATGGGGATAGATGGTGGCAAGATCAAAATCGGCTTAAACATGAAAGATGACCTTCGCCGGATCGGAATCATGAACGATGCCCTGCGTAAAGTAAAAAACCGCCCATATTTAATGATCGATACAAATGAATACTGGTCCCCCAAGCAAGCCATTCGTTACATTTCTCAAATAGAAAAACATTTCGATATTTTCTGGGCAGAAGAACCGGCTAGGCGCTGGGACTACGACGGTCTAAGACAAGTCTCACGTGGAATTTCCGCTGCAGTCGCATCTGGAGAAAATCTTAATGACGTCGGACAAATGTATCCATTGATTTCCCAGCAGGCCATCGACGTGGCAAATGTCGGGGTCGGACATTCGGGGATAACAGGAGCCAGACAGGTTGCGAATATGTGTTACGCGTATGAGCTCCCGGTAACGATGATGAACTGTCCCGCTAACTTCATGGTCCACCTTGCAGCCGCATTGCCAAACCACAACATGATGGAGGTTGTTGACCCTGGGCGAGAAGACGCATTCAAGAGTTGGGATAATCACATAGAAGATGGATGGATCGTGATCGGAAACACTCACGGTCTCGGCATAATCTTAGACGACAACAAGATCAGTGCCTTACAGTCAATTGAACTCAATCGCAAACCCGGTTTCCCATTCCCCCGACGAGAAGGGGCAGGACTCTGGATCAAGGATATAGAGCCTGGTGAAGTTAGCTGGAAATAGCTTCCACAGCTCACAAACATCCATAAATTAACTCCAGCGTCACCGCTGCGCAACAAATACGAAACATCAATCGTTTAGCTTGACGCTGGCTTGACTCGCACAAAATAGAAGCAGGTACACATTGGATAAACGATTAGAAGGCAAAGTTTCCCTAATTACGGGTGGTGGCCGGGGCCTTGGAAAAGCGATGGCTATCGCCTTCGCAAAAGAAGGGGCAAAAGCTATTGGTATCACCTACGTCACACAGGAGGAATCAGCAAAGGAAACTTGCGAAGAGATTACCAGTTATGGTTGTACCGCTTACATGCATCGTGTCGAAGTCACAAACCGTGAATCAATTAAAGATTGGCTAAAACAGATATCAGATGCAGAAGGACGGGTTGACGTCCTGGTTAATAACGCAGGAATAAATCGACAAGGGCCGATTGACACCGTCACTGAGGAAGACTGGGACGACATCATGGCAGTCAACCTCAAAGGTCCGTTCTTGGTATCTCAGGAAATTCTCCCGTTAATGATCGGTACGGGTGGAGGACGAATCATCAATATCGCTTCTGTGAGCGGATTATACGGAGGGCCAACAACGGCACACTACGCTGCATCGAAAGCGGGCCTGATCTCATTAACTCAAGTACTAGCTCGATGGGGAGCGGACCACAATATCTTCGTCAACTCAATTTCACCAGGAATAATCGAAACGGATCTGACCCGAGAAGAATTACGTGCTGGAGGCGGAAAAAAGGTTGTAGGGCTAACCCTTCTGAAACGACCTGGGCAAGTAGAAGACGTCGCCTCGATTGCCGTAATGCTCGCATCGGACGAGCAAAACTATATGACTGGTCAGACAATCTCGCCAAACGGTGGTAGTTATTTCGTTGATTAACTGACTAAGACTTAACTGTCCAAGGTAAGAAAACGATCAAACCAACCTTAGAGTAATACTTTGTCAGGTTGCTTAAAAAAATGCAGGGTGCGCAAAACTGCGCACCCTGCAAAAAAGCTATAACGAAAGCTATTTAGTCGCCATCTCCATTGATCATCATGATTCCGATAACGAGTATCACAATCCCCCAAACACCCTGAAGGACACCATTAAGAAGCCCTCCGGTCTCTGTGTCAAGACCAATCGCCAAAACGGTTATCAGTCCAACCACGGCTAACGCGAGCAGTACCCAACCGAAATATTTACTTACCAAGCCACCGGCAGCAAGGCCGCCACCCAGAGGTATTAGGGTAAACAACGCTACTATAGTCCCTGCTGTCTGGACTCCAAGGAACGCGCCACCGATAGTGAGGTCCCCACCCGCTATTCCCATCGCCAATCCGGTCTGAATCGTCTGAATGGCCAATAGTGCAACCGCACCTGCGCTTGCGATCCTCATACGCGCCAGAGCATTACCAGATTCGGGAGTAATTGAAGTCAACCCCAGAATCGATCGGACATATAAGACAACACCAACGATGCCTATGGTTAATCCCAGCTTGGCAGTCTCACCCGCTGCTGCGATCTCCCCGACAAGTCCCGTGTGGTATGACCCAAAAGGTGCAGTCATAATGCCACCAACAATAAATAAAATGGGAGCGAGGATTAGCGACCACTTCCCAATCGGATCCAGCCCAGAACGGCCTGCACCTGTGATTAAAGACATATTTTTCTCCTTGTTTTAGATGGTCGTTAAAGCTTTTACGGATACGATACATTCACTGCATGTATTCGTTCACATTCCGACCCTCGCTCGGACGATACCACATTCCGTAAAACGATGCACACTACGGTTCGTACAACTAATCATAAATTTGAAACAAACATCGATAACTCTTTGTTGGTCTTTACGAAAGATATACATGATTTAACGAAAAAGTGTTGTATATCGTTATTTCATACGTCCTAGTCCTAAACCGTAAAACTTGATTCCAAAATAATTTACCTTCCCTGTCTAAATACGTAATTACGTAAATCGAAGAGTTACACTGCCCGCGGTCCGATGACGCAAAAACTAACTCACAATCCGGATTGACAATCGCTCTGGAGTTCAACATATGAAAGTCACACAAATCCGAAGTTTCTCCGTTCAAGATGAAGGCGGCCGCGCTTACATGGTCGTCAGGGTGGACACGGATGCCGGGCATCACGGTCTAGGGGAAGTCGGCATACGAAACTGGGGCCGCGCAATCGGTTCAGCAATCGACCACCTCGCGGAACTTGTAGTCGGGGCCGATCCATGGGAAACCGAACGACTCTGGCAGGAAATGTTCAGATCCGGGTTCTTCCCAGCGGACAAGGTCTATACCTGTGCAATTTCCGCTATAGATATCGCTCTCTGGGACATAAAAGGCAAATCGGTAGATTTGCCAACCTATAAGCTCATGGGCGGTCCCGTTCGAAACAAGGTCATTAGCTACCCCCATACTCAGGGCAAAACAATAGATGAACTCGTAGCCAACTCGGTAGCGGCAGTCGAGGCCGGATGGAAATTTGTAAGGTGGGGACAACCTGAAACAGGCGGAGAGTTCGAGGGCAGTGGAATCTCCACATTAGAACCTGTTGAGTCAATGAAGATTGCAGTCGAACAAATGAGCGCTGTGAGAGAAGCCGTTGGGCCAGATATACAGATGACATTTGACGCACACACCCGGCTCGACACTGCTCACGTCGTACAGATGTGCAAAGATCTGGAACAGTTCAAACCGTTCTTCATTGAAGATCCTATCCGATCTGAAAATCATGGCAGCTACAGGAACTTACGCAGGCAGGTTAATTTACCGATCGCTGCGGGTGAACAATGGGCGTCGAAATGGGATTTCAGGGAAGTTATTGAAGAGGATTTGATCGATTATGCCCGGATTGATCTTTGCATAGCAGGTGGCTTGACCGAGGCTCTCAAAATTACTCATTGGGCAGAAACGCATTACATTGATATCGTTCCACACAATCCCCTTGGTCCGGTCTCGGCCGCTGCATGCGCTGCCCTTTGCATGGCATCCACAAACGTGGGCGTACTGGAAATGCCAAGGCGTCCTGGCTCCTACGCCACTGAATTGTTTCCGCAACAGATTGAATGGGCTGACGGCTACTCGTGGTGCCCAGACGCCCCGGGACTGGGAGTGGAATTCGATATTGATGCTGCAGAAAAAGCTGCGGTGGATCCACATGGGTGGCCACCAAGACTTCGCAGAAACGACGGTGCGTTGACTAACTGGTAAATCTCGACAATCTCTACAACCTTATTCAAAGGATATAACTGATCATGCCATTTATTTACACCCCGTCACTTTATGGATTCGCCGGCGCGTTGATCTTCTTGGTACTTGCGCTGATTTCGCTCAACGATGAACAATGGCTTCACACAGCTATGTGGGGTCTTCTTGGTGCGGCTTTTCTTCTTAAGCATCTGCCCAAGCTACTGGTTTTCAGATTCCTGAACTTAGTAGCTTTAGCGATGCTGGCAATAGGCTTTATCCTGTTTTTGATTGAGCATATCTCTCAAATCACCTAATGTGATCAATCGATAGTTGCACCACCATCTATCACGATATGCGTACCCGTCATAAAAGAAGCCTCATCCGAAGCCAGGAACAAAGCGCCCGACGCTATTTCGTCCGGAGTGCCCATTCGCTTCATGAGAGAGTCTTGTCCGAATTCCACATACGCTTTCTCAGGGTCCAGTCCTAAGGAATCGATATGCCGGTCGGTAGCTCTTGTACGAATAGAGCCCGGACAAACAGCGTTAACCCTGACATTGTCTGCTGCAAGATCCATTGCCAGGCATCGAGTTAGTTGAGCTACCGCACCTTTGGAAGCGTTGTAAGGAATAAATTCGGGCTGTGCGATAAATGAAGAAACAGACGCGATGTTGACGATAGCCCCCCCGCCATTGCTGCGCATTGATGGCAAAATTTCTCTAACGCAATTCGCATATCCAATGACGTTGACACCAAATACTCGTGCCCAGTCATCAGCCGTAATCGTTTCAATGTTGCCAAAGACAAATGCAGCTGCATTATTTACCAGTATATCTACATCTCCGTGAGCGCCAATAGCATTCGACACCGTCTGCTTGACCGATGCCCCATCTGATGTATCGGTCCTACTGTAAACCGCTGTGC
>Ga0209228_1000800_pt1 | contig 16267 bp, 13 predicted proteins | sample METZYME_3_150m_FD_187547 | JGI IMG/M metagenome (GOLD analysis project Ga0209228, IMG submission 187547) | Marine microbial communities from oxygen minimum zone in mesopelagic equatorial Pacific - METZYME_3_150m (SPAdes) (version 2) | ecosystem: Environmental > Aquatic > Marine > Oceanic...
AATGTACCAAATAACAAGAATAGCAAAGATAACCTTGATGCTTCAATTGAATTTGAAGGTCTGGAAAAAGACATTTTCCTTAAATCCAATGCTGAAAACCGCAATAGCCTGGAAGAGTCAAACATTCATAATAACGAATTAAAATCATCAATCAAAACTCATTTTTCAAAAACTCCGACAAAAACTAAAATTATGCCTCATGGGAATCCTGTGATGCAACACTTTGCAAGCAAACTTTCAGAACGTTTAAAATTCCTAAAACCTATCAAATAGAGTCCAGGCTGTATTTTCAATTCGAAACTCAATTAACTGAAAACATGGAACAAGTTGCAACTTCGGACTCAGGTTTCAGAAAATCTTTTTATTTATGTAAAAGTATAAAGTTTCCAATTCGCAGCCTGCTGTTGCTGTCTGTTTTTTGTGTAGGAATGCCGCTTTATGCACAATCCCCAATTCCAGGCATCAACATTTCCGTTGACACTGCAAGTTCACCCCAACAGGTAGCAACTACATTGCAGATCGTCTTTTTACTGACGATTCTAACTATGGCACCGGCTATTTTAATCATGACAACTTCATTCACAAGATTTGTGATTGTGTTGTCATTTTTAAGACAAGCTATTGGAACTCCGCAGGCTCCATCAAATCAAATCGTGATCGGCCTTGCACTGTTTCTTTCTTTGTTTGTGATGATGCCGGTCTGGGAAGAAGTCAACGAAGTTGCCCTTTCACCGTATCTGGAAGAAACTATTTCCCAGGAAGAATTTATGGATCGTGCCACTTTACCAATTAAACGATTCATGGGAAATTTTACACGTGAAAAAGATTTGGCTCTTTTTGTTCGAATTGCTAAAATAGAACGACCAAAAAACATCGAAGATATTCCAATTTGGGTTATGATTCCTGCGTTCGTAATTAGTGAACTAAAAGCCGCATTTCAAATTGGTTTTTTGCTATATGTTCCATTTCTTGTGATCGACATGGTTATTGCTTCAATTCTGATGGCAATGGGTATGATGATGATGCCGCCAGTGATGATTTCTTTACCGTTCAAACTGATGCTTTTTGTTCTTGTAGACGGCTGGCACTTGATTCTTGGTTCTATGGTCAAAAGTTTTGTGGAAATTTAATTCTTAAACAACTAAGTGAGTTTTTATGACAGAAGCCCTTGTTGTTTCCATTATGATTGAAGCCATGCGAATGGCAACTCTTCTCGCTGCGCCCATGCTGATTGGAGCATTGGTAGTAGGTTTACTTGTTTCTATCTTCCAGGCAGTAACGCAGATACAGGAACAAACTTTAGCAATCATCCCAAAAATGGGGGCAATGATGGCTGTATTGGCTATCCTGTTCCCATGGCTACTCACGCAGGCTACTACCTACATGGCAGGAATTTTTTCCAACCTCCCCAAATTCATTGGCGGCTAAAAGCCTTCCAAATAATCCCTTTCTCTATTCCTATTAAATTCACAAAAATTCGAACCAAGTAATTTCTGGCTAGACCATCTAGTACTGATATTGGATAATGTTTGTTGAACAAAACAAAAAACTGCTTTTATTGATTAATATTGACTGTATCGAAAATAGCTTAAAATCCAAAACACCTAATCAGTAATCCAGAAATGGAAATGGAAAAAGAATAATCTAGAGATTGTTTCGGTGCTGGTTCATTTCGACCGTAGGGAGATGTCTTAATGATATTAGTGTGGTTACATATACAAGATTCCTCTCTTCACTCAAAATGATATGGTTTAAGGACTTTATAGGGCTGCATCAATATTATTCAGTAAATAAAATTCATTGAATACAAACTAATATAAATAAAAAAGCAATTATGATTCAATCTCCTGATTCTGAATTTGAAAACGAAAATGATAGTCAAGAGGAAAAAATTGAAGTACAGGAAAACATTATAGAAGCACTCCCTGAAGACAAAGCACTTGTCGTTAGCGAAGATGTTTTTCCTGATTCACTGCTAATAGTACCCCTTTACGATCGTCCTTTATTCCCTAAAATGCTGCTTCCGGTAATAATTTCTGAAGAAAAATTGGGGGAAGTTTTACTGAAGGAAATAAAGGGCCCCCTCCGCTATGTTGGGTTGGTTTACAGCTATGAACCTGAAGATGATTCTCAAACTAATGAACCTGGTACTACAGAAAATTTATCGAAGGTAGGAGCCGTAGGAAAGATTGTGCAGGCCTCAAAACATGGTAACGACCCGATGCACATTATTGTGCAGGTTATGGAGCGCTTTGAGATCATTGATATTACTTCTGAAGATCCTATAATCAGGGCAAAAGTGGAATATATATCGGAAACTGGTGAAGAAAAGTCGGAAGATGAACTAAAAGCCTTTTCAGTTTCCATCATTAATCTCATCAAAGAACTGGTACAACTAAACCCCTTGTTTAAAGAAGAACTCGGGCTTTTGATGGGACGCATAAACCTCAAAGATCCGGCGACACTTGCTGATTTTGCTGCATCGATGACTACTGCATCCGGTAAAGAATTACAGGAAATTCTTGAAACAAAAAGCATAAAATTACGAATCGAAAAAGCATTGTACTTGCTTAGACACGAACTGGAAGTAGCAAAACTTCAGGTAAAAATTTCTCAGCGGGTAGAGGACCGAATGTCTCAGCAGCAGCGAGAATTCTTCCTGCGTGAACAACTCAAGGAAATTAAGAAAGAACTGGGAATCACCAAGGAAGGTTCTGAAAGTGAAACAGATAAATATGAAGCACGTATAAAAAAGCTTAAACTCTCTGAAGAGGCAGAAGAACGTATAGATGAGGAGCTTGAAAAATTACGATTAATTGAACCTGCTTCACCAGAATATAACGTGACACGAACATATCTGGACTGGCTGACAATTTTACCATGGGGCATCTACAGTAAAGATTTTTTTAATATTCAACGCGCAGCTCGAATTCTCAATCGTGATCACTATGGCCTTAAAGATGTCAAAGATAGAATTTTGGAATTGATATCTGTAGGAATCATCAATGGTGATTTGGCAGGCTCAATTGTTTTGCTGGTTGGACCTCCTGGTACTGGGAAAACTTCTGTAGGACAGTCGATTGCCAGGGCTTTGGGACGCAAATATTTTCGTTTTTCTCTGGGTGGAATGCGTGATGAAGCAGAAATAAAAGGTCATCGTCGCACATACATAGGTGCACTTCCAGGCAAATTTATTAATGCAATCAAAACCTGCAAAACTGCCAATCCGGTAATTATGCTGGATGAAATAGACAAAATTGGCGCAAGTTTTCATGGAGACCCTGCTTCTGCTTTGCTGGAAGTTTTAGATCCTGAACAAAACAAAGACTTTTTGGATCACTATCTGGATGTACGTTTTGATCTTTCAAAAGTACTTTTTATTTGTACTGCAAATCAAACTGACTCAATTCCACCTGCACTGCTCGACAGGATGGAAGTCATCCGGCTATCCGGTTACATCCTTGAAGAAAAACTGGAAATTGCACGAAAACATCTGTTACCTAAACAATTAAAAATACACGGACTCAAAAAAACCCAGTTTTCACTACCCAAACCAGTATTGCGAGAAATCATTGATGGCTATGCCCGTGAAGCTGGAGTACGAAGTTTAGAAAATAATCTTAAAAAATTACTGAGAAAAACTGCAAGAAAATTTGTAGAAGAGGAGATTGATCAAGTTAAGATTTCCAAAGACGATCTTCCGGATATGTTAGGACGAAAGACCTTTGCAGAAGAATCGCGCTACAAAAAACCTAAAATTGGAGTAATAACAGGGTTGGCCTATACCAGCGTCGGTGGTGCCACTTTGTTCATTGAAGCCTCCAGTGTTGAAGCCAAAAATCCTGGATTTAAACAAACCGGACAACTAGGAGACGTGATGGTAGAATCAACGGAAATTGCTTATACTTTCATCCGCTCCCTTGGCAGTAATGACGAAAGAATAAAGAATTTCTTTGCACAAAATTTTGTTCACCTGCATGTACCAGCCGGTGCCACACCAAAAGACGGTCCCTCCGCAGGAATTACAATGGCCTGCGCACTTCAATCACTGGTTGCACAGGAAGCAATTATTCCGAATCTTGCGATGACAGGAGAGTTGACGCTCACAGGCTTAGTCATGCCAATAGGCGGAGTCAAAGAAAAAACTATTGCAGCAAAACGGGCTGGTATAACTCAATTAATTTTTCCTGCTGAAAATAAAAAAGATTTTGATGATTTAGATGAAAGCATCATTGGAAAAATCACTCCATATTTTGTAAAAACTTTTGCGGAAGTTTTGCCAATTTGCTTTCCAAATCTGAAAGGTACAAAGAAAATTAAAATCTCTAAAACTTAATTTTTTTCTAAATGCTTTCTTTGCTACCCATAAACCGAGCATCACAAAGAAAATAAGAGTGCTCTTATTAATAAAATACTCCATTTATCAGCAATTTTCTGGTTGAATACAATAATTTGAGACTTCATGCATCCTTCTTTTTTTAACCCTGAATTGCTTTCTTTGCTGGGGTTACTTTTGGTGTCAGGTGCATTTGCCGGACTACTGGCCGGACTGTTTGGAGTAGGTGGAGGAATAATTTTAGTTCCGGCTTTATTCTACGTATTTGATGAGTTGGGTTATTCTTCGGAACTCACAACCCACCTGGCAGTCGGAACTACGTTGGGGATACTCGTTCCAACTTCAATTTCATCGGCCTGGTCTTACTATAAAAGAGGTTCCGGAAACATAGTTATGTTTCGTAAGTTAGCACTACCTGTGGCTGGCGGTGCGTTAATTGGTTCATTACTGGCGGGAAATCTTAGTGGTTCTGTGCTCAAAGCCATTTTTGCAGTGATTGCCCTGGTTATTGCGTTAAACCTTTTTCAAAAGAAGCAGTTCGTTCTTGGCACCAAACTACCTGCAAAACTTAAAGTGTGGAGTGTTGTTGGATTAATCGGCCTATTTTCAGCAATGATGGGTATTGGCGGCGGAGTTTTTTTTACTTCTTATTTGACTGCTTACAGCTTACCCATGCTAAGTGCTGTAGGAACATCTGCAAGTTTAGGGTTGATGATAGCCCTTCCTGGAGTAATTGGATATATCTTCAGTGGATGGCATAGTTTAAACCTTCCTCCTTTGAGCTATGGTTTCTTCAGTTTAGCTGGATTTTTGTGTATTGTTCCGATGACCATGATAACTGTACCACTAGGTGCAAAACTGGCTTACCGCTTGGATAAAGAAAAACTCAAACGCTGGTTTGCAATTTTTCTGCTGCTAATGTCATTGCGTATGTTTTACAAAATATATTACTAATGCATTTATGCCCATGAAGAACTCAAGATCAAAACCTTTCGTGTTAGGAATCAGCGGTGGTTCGGGTTCAGGAAAATCAACAATTATAAGTGAGATTGTAGAGCTCTTAGGTCCGGAGAAAATAGCTGTACTACACCATGATGCGTATTATCGGCACAGGCCTGAATTATCATTTGAAGAGCGTACCATAATTAATTTTGATCATCCGGATTCATTGGAAACAAAACTTTTAATGAAACATCTGGTACAACTGATTTCTGGGGAAAAAGTTGAAGTTCCTATTTATGATTTCGTACAGCATTTGCGGAATTCCAAGACAAAAAAAATATCCCCCTGCCAGATATTGATTGTAGATGGAATCCTGGTTCTGAATGATTCTCAACTCTGCGAATTAATGGATTTAAAAGTTTTTGTTGATGTACCTTCAGACTTAAGATTCATCAGGAGGTTGGATCGTGATATCAACGAGCGGGGACGTTCTGTCACTTCAGTAACCGAACAATATCTTACTACTGTTCGTCCTATGCACGAAAAATTTGTTGAACCCAGCAAGCAAAACGCTGACATCCTTATCCCTGGAGGCGGAAACAATGTGCAAGCTGTCAGGGTTTTGTCTGCACTTTTGCAAACTCTTCCTGCAAATTAAAGTTTCAGTTCCGCAAAAACAGTTCTCATCACCGCAATTCAAATTCCTTTTCAAGTATTTGAAGAACTTCATTTCGTTGCTTGGAACGGGCATAATCAGCAGCCGTTTTTTTATTAAAATCAACTACAAATGCATCACCGCCTTTATTGAGCAGTAAACCTACTGAACCTGTTCTTCCTCTTCCTGCTGCCAGCATTAGAGCTGTTTGACCATTATTATTCTGCATATTAACACTTGCTCCTCGTTTTAACAGTTCCCAAATAACCTGCAAATTGCCCCTCTCGGCTGCCCACATTAGTGCTGTCCAGCCTTCGTTAGTGCGTGAATTCAGATTTGCCCTTGATTCCAAAAACATTTTTACCAGCCGTAAATTACCGTAATATGCAGCCCACATTAATGGTGAAAAATTACCTTTATCCGGATCAGCACCATGTTCCAGTAATACTTTTACAATGGCCTCATTTTTCATTGAAGAAGCCCAAACCAGTGGAGTGTCTTCAAGTCCATCTGAAGTGTCAACATTCGCCCCATATTCTGCCAGCAGCTTTACCAGTTCAGTATTTTGCTGTTTGACCGCATGCATCAAAGGTGTATATCCATTGAGATCCTTCAGTTCCAAATCAACACCTTCATCAATAAATCTTTCAACTTCAGCTAAATTTTCTTTTTTTACCGCCTGGATAAAGGAACTCTCGGGTGTTGTCTGCATTAAATAACTTTGTGCCACTTCACTTTTTACAAACAAAAATGATTTATTGTCGGACAATAAGACATCATAAATTTTGCCGGATTGATACTCCGGCCAGAGTAAAATCAATAACGTGATAGCCACGCTGGTAAAACTAAAAAACAGGAACCAACCTAACAAAAGCCAGCGTGAATAATTTTCATTAACTACTCCCCGAACTGTATTTTCTGCTTCTTCCTGCTTTTCATTCTGACCAGATTTCGGTTGGTTTTCCGCTTTATTTTGATCTCCCTTGGTCTCAACAATTAGATCCTGATTGGTGTAATCTTTGCGTCTTTTGGAAAAGAAAGGGTTTGAGAAACGAGAAAAATATTTTGGCTTTATCCTGAATGGAACTTTTTCTTGTTGCTGCTGTTCAAGAAGTTGGGGTCTGCCTTCGGAAATCGACAATAGAATTCCTGGATCAATTTGAGAACTTCCGGAAATAGTAATGGGTATATTTTGCAGTCGAACGTGCCTGATAACTAATCCCAGGAGTTCCTGTGTATCATGGCTTATGACTTGCAGATTGTTTAAATCCAGATTAATCTTCTCCGAATTACTTGAAAAAATACCCTTTTCAAGTGCATGCATTGCCGGCTTGATATCTACATGCCTCAACTCATCAACGACTTTCAAAGTCACAATTTGATTTTTTTCAGAGGAAACAATTCGATTTAGCATTTTACTTGGTCAATATTGGCAGGAAGGTTGCAGAATGTTTATCAGGTAACTATAATTGTTTTCTTCTGTAGAATCAGCAAAAAACACACCAAATTTTTGACAATTTACAAATGAAATATTTTAAGTATAAATTGATTTTGGTACAGTTTATTTTTGCCTTGAGTATGAACACAGCACTGGCAGAAGAATTGTCAGACTATGTATACTGGAAAGATCAGCAGATTGCTCAGCTAGAAGAACTCACTTGGAAATTGGTTGACTCAGTACAGAGTATGGGATCCAAAATCAGTTCCGTGGCGATTTCGAATATTTCATACGGAGATACCCTGCCAAGTAGTTTTCGCAAAGTTGCTACTGCACGTTTACAACAAACACTCACCACTCAGATAAAGTTGAAGGTGAGCGTCTGCGAGGCATGTAGTCAAATTCGAACCAACATTTCTGGCAGTTTTCTTAAAATTAGTCGTGGAATCGCTGACGACAAATTTCGTCGAGAGATTGCCAAAGAATTAAATGTTAATGGATTTCTTGATATTGCCTTGTTTACAAGCAAAGGACAACTCTCGATTTCACTTAATGCATATGATGCAAAAAATGGAGAAATTGTTTTTTCTAAAATTGTGACCGGAAGGCCGCCCAAAAGTGGGTCTTACATACATGCTTTCTACGGCAAGATGACGGTCCCAATTAAATTCACCAGTGATTCATCTGGCCAAATCACAGTTGATCACCAGGCTAGAGTTCTCGGCGGGGAAAAAATGATTAGACTTGCAGATGACTGGAGTTTAACTGGAGGGGGTTCATTTTTGAGTGATGACAATTCCAACTTGACAGATAAATATGAGAAAGCAATCACTGGATTTTTGATTGATGGCACAATTGGATATGACCTTTTCAACTTTGGCGGTGACCAAGTATCATTTGGGCTAATAGCTGGTTTAGGTATGATGACTGTTACACCATTCAGTAATCCGGCATATTTCAAAACAGGTTTTACGGTCTCTGTTGCGGAACAATTGACGCTTAGTTACCATTTACTGGCCTTGCTGACAACAGATGAAAGTGCTACTGCTTCAAGTGCATCAATTGTTTCAATTGGATGGAAATTCAGTGGAGATGAATTCTAATTATAATTATGAGTTCCAAAGATATACTTAATGTCATGAAACCAAATAACAATTGCAGAACATCACTTTCATTTTTGCCAATATTTATAGTTGGCCTCTTGTTATTGGTGAGTCTAGGCGGTTGTAGTACTTCAACTGAAGATTCTATTGAGCCTGTAGAAGAGCTTCCTGTGAAGAAAAAAGTGCTCTTCAATCAGAAAACTAGTGGTGGGAAAAATCATGTTTCAGTTATCGAAGAAACACAGGGCAATAAACGCATCCTACGGATTGTTTTACAACGTGGTGATCTCCAGTCAAACTTAATCCATCCCATTGACAGTCCTAATTTTGTAATTGCAGTACCTTTGCAGGATGCAACCAGCAAAGGCTTAACTTTAAAAACAGCTGCTTTTGAACAAAGTCTTAAAATAGATATTGATCAATTACTCGCACGTTACCTTTCGCCGGAACGGTTTAATGTTTCTGTAATAATTAATTGGGACAAAAAATTGTTGCAGGAAGTGCAACTGAAAAACTTACCGCTTGATTCTGACACATCTAAAGTTGATACAAACGTTGAGAATGTAGAGGGTGATGACGAAATCTCTGAAAGTGTAAAGCGAAACCATGAGCTGAAGGAAGCCCTAAAATCGGTTCAAGTCAGTGTTTTGCTGGACAACACCTTGCCTGAAACACAGGAGATATTTGTAAAGAAACTGATTCCTGCTCAGGAGTTTTTCAATGCTGATCGCGGTGATGTAGTTTCAGTGGAACGCAGCTCTTTTCCGAAACCATTTTCTGACAGTATTGCTCCATATGAAGAACAAATTGTAAGGAGGAAACTTACAGAGTTATTGTTGAAATATGTCGCTAAAACTGATTTTGTTGTAAATGTAAAATTTTCTTTGATTGAAAAAAATGAAAAAACTGAAAATGCACCTCCTTCTGCCAGCAATATAAAGATGGCTATAAATTTACTTCTCGACGACACTGTTCTGCCTTCAGTGGATACTTTCCTCAAGGAAGCTGTTCCTCTGGCAATAAATTTTGATAAGGAAAGAGGCGATGTTCTGGAAATTATCCGCAAAAGGTTTCCAGAACGTTCAGTTGATTCTATTTCGCCTGAACAACGCACTGCACTTAAAGATTATCGATTAAAGATTCTTGAAGCTTTCCAAACAGGAGATTACGTTTCAGGTTTGGAATGGGCGGAAAAAGGTTTGAAAGCCGCAGTTAAAAGAGCAGACAAAATATTTATCTTAAAAATGAAAGGTTCCTTGCATTTCCTCCTGGAAGAAAAAGAGGAGGCATTGGAAATGTGGCGGCATGTACAACGTTTAGATCCAACAGATAAAGAAGTTATTCAAATGCTGAATAACCTGGAGTAAGGAATGAGAAAAAACACAATTTCAGGTGACCTTGCATCACTTTTTAGCTTACTGATTATTTGTTTTCTGACGTTTTATTTTGGCGAAAATGCATCTGCACAAGAGACGTCTGATGGTAAGGATGAATCACAAGTAGAGGATCCATCTCCGGAAAAGGCAGAAGAGGCAGCAGAGAAAAAACAATCCCTTGAAGAGCTACTTGCTGTTCCATTTAAGCTGATCAAGGAAGAAAAAGATGAAGATTTAGGAAAAGACGGGGAAAAAAAGGACAATAAAAGCAAAAGCAATAAAGGTGAAGTAAAACTTCCTCCACCTCCGGAACAAAGAAAAGTTGAACGGGATCTAGAAAAAAAGATAGATATTATTTTTCGCGAGGTACTTCCTAAGGATTACGTAGGAGTAACGGTTAGTATTCGTTATATTCTGGAAACCGTTCCTGTCACTAAAGTGGATAAAAGTATTTCTAAAGTCAAGCTTCCAGGATTTGAAAATAATGTCTGGGTACCAACACAGTCTAAAAAAATAATTGGGATAGTTAATCAAGTAAGACCATACACTACAATATTTGCTGTCGTCAATACTCCGGTTTCTTTGTTCAATGTGGAAGTCATACGACAAATATTGGACGAACGAATCAGGTTCCTGAATTTAACCGGCAGAGACGTTCTAAGAATGGTGCATGTCCCGTTTACAACACCCGCTCAATCTTCAGTAAATACTCTTGATAACGCTGCCGCAGAACTGGCCAAAAAGGAGGATGGAGATGAGAAAGTAGGGGAAGATGAAAAAGTAGACGGTGAAGAAAAGGAAGAGAGTATAGAAGATAAAGAGCTAAAAGAGGATAAAAAGGATAAAGATGGAGGGGAAACAGATAATAAAACGCCGGATGCAGGTGCGGAAGAACTTGAGCTGGCAGAGCAGAAAAAAGACAATGAAACACTTGAAGATAAGCCGGAAGCTATATTGGAACCTGATCCAGAACCCCGCCGGATAGACCAAAAGACTCGGGTTGAAACAGCACGTTATTTGTTACAGGTTAGAAAAGCATATTTGAAGGAAGATTATGATGCTGCTATTACTGCTCTTAGAAGAGCAATTGAACTTAATCCCTTCTCCTCACAAGCTTTTGCTATGCTGGGTTCAGTTTACTATCGTCTCGGATGGAATAGAATGGCAATAGAAAATTGGCAGCACTCGCTTGAACTTGATCCAACAAATGAAGGTCTGAAAAAATATCTCATGCGTTTGTCAAGGTAACAAATGAATACAAAAATATTTTCAAGGATACAGAAGCGCAAATTCATGGGACTGAAAAGAGTTTTTCAATCTATTTTAGTATCCTCAATAATTTTATTTTTGCTCAACCCAGACTTATCCCTTGAAGCCCAGGAACGCGTCAAGTCGCTAAGTGTCCGGCAGTTTGAAATTGAAGAAGCAATACGCAATGGTCTCAAATATTACCTGGATACTAAGGATTACGTACTGCGGGTAAAACTGTTTGGAGAGGAACGTTCCATCGGTAGTATAGCAAACGAGGCGCTTCCAGGATTCGGACAACTCAATGATCCTGTAGGTTCAGGTGCTAAATACTGGGAAATCACACGGATGCGTGTAGATTTAGTGATGCACAAAGAAGTTTCACCTTCAGTAAACACTTACATCGGTGAAATTGTACCTATCCTCAGTGGACTTGATTATGAGCGTGGAGACGAACTGATTTTTGTGCCAATTTTGCCTAGTGATCCATTTCCTGAGCAGGTTGGTGATCCTTCTTCAGCAGGTTTACCGGATCCAATGGCGAAAGCCCTCCCGGAAGATGACCCAAAAGATAAAGAAGTTGCATTGCAGAGTGGTGAACCGTCTGAAGAACAAGATGGAGAATCACTAGATGAAGAACCGTTTTGGCTGAGAATGAGCGACATTGAAATAATTCTTGCCGGAATGTTGTTGTTACTTATTCTTTTGTTTTTCTGGGTTCTCTGGAAACTAAGAAAATTCAAAGCAATCTCAACCGGACAAGAAGGTTTTCCTGCCCTGATGCCGCCTCAATCTGAAACGCCTCAATTACCTTCGTCTGATAATCAAGGTTTTGCTTCAATTGCGGATACTAATGCTAAACTCCTAAATAGTCATGAAAACCATGAAAACCAGTTAAATGATGCTGTCCTAATCGCAGACAACGAGCGACTCATTCAAGAAATTATTAAACAGATGATTGGTCGTGATGACTGGAAACAAGAATTAGTCCAAGAAATGTCTCGGGACAAACAATCGATGGACATGCTGACCCAGTTGATCGCTACTCTGGGAATGAGTACATCAAGAAAACTTTTCTCAGGTACTATTCCTCAAAATACTTATTTGGATCTGGAAAAATTAGCGGAAGAAGCTAGTTCTTCACCTGAAGAAGAGAATGAGATGTTAAAGGACATACAGAAATTTTTTCTTACCAAACAGTTAACTGATCCCGAACAAAATAAATCAAATCCATTCAGTTTCATGGATGAGCTTAGTACATCACAAATCGGTTTTTTGGTTAAAGACGAACCTGCAAAAATAAAAGCCTTTATATTTGGGCGTTTGGAAAGTGATGAGGCTGCTGAATTATTACGTGATTTATCCAAAGACGAGCGTACACAAGTGGCATTGGAATTGGGGAAACTCCACGAACTTCCCCTTGAACTGGTGGAGAAGATTGGCTACAACCTTGCAGAAAAAGCCAGACATGTGCCTGATGATGGTACAGTCGGAGTTGATGGAATAAAATTCATTGCAGATGTCCTTGGTGATTTGGACAATACAACCAGGGAAGAACTGGTTAAGGGCTTGCGTACTTCAGACATAAAACTCAGTGAGAACATTGAAAGTCATTGCTTTATTTTTGAGTCAATACCAGTTGTTCCAAAAGATATATTGCTGGAAGTTGTGCGAAAATTACAACCTGATGATGTGATAACTGCAATTTCTGGTACTACCTCAAAAATCAAGGAAGCAGCAATCATGTGTTTCCCTGAAAAAAGCCGTCCTGCCCTCGTTTCTTCACTAAAAACGAAATCACCGGATTCAGAAGAAATCCGTGCAGCCCGCAAATTATTTGTACAATCTATGCGGGATATGTCTGATGCCGGCCGGTTGAACCTACAGGAAGTCAATACAAAGTTTACTCAAGAAAGCAGTCAAACTGAATCTGCGGAACAATAATTAGTTGATGCTTAAAAAACAGTTTTTGAATCCCGGATCAAGTCCGGGATGACAAAAGAAAAACTTTTTCAGCAACCACTAACTAGTTTTAGTCTTCGGAATTAGGGACAAAACCATTTCCGGAGTAATCGTGGTTAAACAGCGCAAATAGTCCGGATTACGGCATTCTCCGCGGCCATCACGGGAACATGGGCGGCAACCCAGTACTTCCTCTGTTTCCAGCATTTTACTTTCTTCCAAAAATGGAGCATAGCCAAACTCTCTCACAGTTGCTCCAAACAAAACAATAACAGGGGTACGCATCGACTCCGCCAGGTGACCAACAGAAGTGTCGTTAGTAACAACAATGCTGGCTTGCCTAAGCAATTCAGCAGTTTCAAGTGGAGAAAACCGGCCTGCTACGCTTTGTACCTTCCCTGAAAATTCTTTTTCAAGTTGAATAGTTTCTTTTTCACCTGTACCCCCGACCAGTACTACAGACCAACCTTGCTCAAGCAAACTTGAAATCACTTCATTAAAATAAACCAGTGGCCAGCATTTCAGAGGATAGGATGCAGACGGACCTATAGCAACAAACCGTTTGGGAAGAAAGTTGTTTTTTTTTAGAAATTCCTGAATTAGTAAAACAGCACTTTTGTCCGGAAATAGTTCAGTCCGGTTATTCAATTCCAACTTTGTGTGTTCCTGTAAAGGACGAAGCAGGTGCTGACGTTGAGATGGTGTTTTTTTGAGAAAATTTAGTTTCCAACGAATGAGTAAATCACGTTTCCAACTGCGCTTGTTGATGGACCAAACTTGCGGATATTTAAAAAGCCCGAATCCGGAAAGATTCCAGACAATCCAAATACTTCTCAAAGAACGGTGAGCATCGTAAATCAGGTCATATCTTTCCCTCCGCAATTTTTGTATCAAGGTTTTCAGCAGAACACCGGATCCATTTCTACTGTACCTGATGACTTGATCAATGTGAGGGTTGTTATCAAGGACAGTGCCTTGTCCTGATGAAGTCAGCAATGTAATTCCTAAATCAGGATAAATACGTTTCAATTCTCGAAATATTGGTGAAGTCAGCACCAAATCACCCAGTGCACTAAAACGAATTACCAGAATTTTCCGGGGATTATTCATTAACCTTTAGTAATTGAGTGAAAATTTCATGGTGTTTGCATCACACTTGTTTTGAATATAAGAACGTCAAATCCACTACCAATCATTACAATACAATGAATGTAAACCAAACAAAATCTGCAATTCCGCTAAATTTTACTGAAAAAGGTAATGGAACTCTTTCTTCTGTATCAGGAAGTCAAAGACTTTCATTTGAAAATATTCGCAGTTTTCGTCAACATTTTGAACAAGGAACTATACCTATGCGCTTTGCCTTAGGAGACAATCAACATCAAACTTTGATAGTTGCAATGTACGAAGGTACCGAAAAATTACTAAATCAGGATGTATCTGAATTTGCTGTACTCGAATATCTGGAAGGACTTAAACTGACAGCCAAAGAATTGCGCCAACAGGGAATTTCCGGGGAACAATTCAGAACATCTCTGCTTGAACATTCTGCGTCAACTGTCCGAGACTTAGTAAGCTCTTCCTGATTTATCAGGTTCCGCTCACTGCCATTTTGTCAATTTTAAAAGATGGTGTGAGAATTGAGCTTCTTTCATCAACTTCACTGCCAATCATTTTCAAATTATTCAACATTTCAGTAAAAGTACCTGCAATAGTAAATTCACTTACCGGCTCAGCCAATTTCCCTTCACGAATCCAAATTCCCTGTGCCCCCCTAGAGAAATCTCCTGTAACAATATTTGCTCCCTGACCTGACATAAAGGTCAAATACAATCCGTTTTTGACGCTTGCAATCAATTCCTCTTCCGGATAATCACCAAGATTAAGAATCAGGTTGGAAATTCCTCCAGAGTGACCGTTGGAAGTCATTCCAAGTTTATTTGCAGAATATGTAGAGAGCATATAATTTTTCAGTACACCATTTTCTATCAAAACTAAAGGTTTGGCCTCAACTCCTTCACTGTCAAAGTGACGACTCCCAAGTTTTCCTGGAAGTAAAGGATTATCTATCAGGTTTATTTTAGAATCTGCAATAGATTCATTTAGCCGATTCAAGAGGAAGGATTGCTTACGAAAAAGATTTTCGCCCATTAATGCAGAGGCTATTTTACCCAGAAAACTTTGAGCCATTTCCGAACTAAAAACTACAGGGACTTCCTGGCTTGCCGGTTTGACTGCACCAAGTTTGCGTAAGGTTCTATGACAGGCTTTTTCTACAATTTCCCGGGAGGGAGTCAGATTCTTGTGAAAACGAGCAGCACTGTACCAACCGTCCGTTTGTTTACGTCCGATGTTAGTTGAATCACCGGCTCCTTCAGAAGTTGATTTTGCATCATCTGCAACCATCGAAACCCCAAGACTATAAATAGTTTTTGTCTCGCCTTCAAGAAAGCCGTTGGAATCCGCATGAACCATGTGAGAAATACTGTCGGAATAAAATGATTGCTCTGTTCTTAACCTTCTATCAGAGTTCAGAGTCAACTGTTCCAAATCGAGTGCAATTTGCACTTTTTCTTCAGAACTCAACTTGTTAAAATCCGGATCAAGAAATTCCAGATTACCCGGTGCACGCCCTTGTAACGCAGGGTCAGGAAGGCTGTAAAACTCATCTTCACCCATAAAAGGGAGTGCATCCATAGTTGTACTGATTAAAGGGCCCAGTGTCTCAATTCGGAGATCATTTGAAGAAACAGTAGATCTGCGTTTGTTTTTTGAAACTGTTAGATGAACCCCGGATGAACCTGATTCCTGAAGTGATTCAATTTTTTCCGCACGTACATCAACCTGAAAAGACGTCGAGTTGGCAAGTGAAACTGATGCTTGTTCTGCTCCATATTGTTTAGCCAAATCAATAATTTCTTTAGTAATAGATTTATATTTTTCTAACATATCGTGAGTTTGTCTGCTTATCGTGCCAGTGAATCTTCAGTCAGATTTTTCAAATTTGGAGACCTGTTCTTGAGTCAAAAATAATAAATGTTGTCTTGATTTATGCTAACGAAACGTTGCTTAATATTTATCAGCTATTTTTCCTATACACAATCGGCTCCCATAGTTTAACTGGATAAAATAGGGGATTCCTAATCCCTAGCTCCGCGTTCGAGTCGCGGTGGGAGCACCAACGATTGTTTTAGGAGAGACGTAGAA
>Ga0209228_1000807_pt1 | contig 16149 bp, 21 predicted proteins | sample METZYME_3_150m_FD_187547 | JGI IMG/M metagenome (GOLD analysis project Ga0209228, IMG submission 187547) | Marine microbial communities from oxygen minimum zone in mesopelagic equatorial Pacific - METZYME_3_150m (SPAdes) (version 2) | ecosystem: Environmental > Aquatic > Marine > Oceanic...
CTCGCGGACCAGCGAGTTGTCCTCGAAGGCCGACAGCGTGGTCACCGGTCCGGCGAACGAGGTAGCGCCACCGTACGAGGCGAACCCGCCGTCCAAGACCCGGACCTCGTCGCCGTGCTCGTCACACAGGTCGGCCGTGAGGGTCATGAACCGCTACCGTCCGTCGGCTGTAGAGCGATCACCGGCCCCTCCCGTCTGACGGCCACCGGGTGGTCACGATCCCGTCGCCCCGATGAATTCGTAGAGCCGGTCCTTCGGTCGTCCGACGCAGGCCACTAGGGGGCCCGCTCGGTCAAGGTCCCCGCGGACCAGGACCGGTCGTTGCAGTAGGGCTTTGCGCCGAGCCAGTAACTCCACCACGGCGTCAGCGTTTCCGACATAGTCGTCAGCGACCAGCTCCAGTTTCTTGAACTGGGAATCCTTGCGCACAAGATCCTCGACCGGGCCTTCCAGTCCGGCCACTATGCGGCGCAGGAGGGCCTCGTCGGGTGGTTCCTTCATGTAGAGCACGACATCCACGTCGACCCCCAGTTCCTCGGCGACCGCCAAGGCGTTCTTGGAGGCGTGTCAATGGGGGTTGTGAAAGACGGTCAGCTCGGCCATCAGTTAGTCCTCGATTCGGGTTCGGTCGGTCTTCGATCTGTCGCTCAGTCGACGTGCTCGACGTGAGCCCGCAGGTGGGTGCCTGCTTCGTCGGTCCATCCCTTGGACCGCGCGTAGGCCACCATCCCGGAGAAACCCTCGTCCCACAAATCGTCAGTGAGCCCGACAAGCCAGTGTCGAATAGCCGCCTCGGCGATCCAAAGGTGCCCGTCATCGGCGCGGGTCCCCGCGCCCATGGTGGCCGCCAGGTCGTCGGCGGCAAAGCCGGACGGCACCTCCACGTGGAAGTCGGTGAACACGAAGTGCTCGTCGACCCTGACCTCGCCCGCCGCGTCAACCCGGATGATCATCGCCCAAGCACAACGGCGGCCAACCTAGAAGCCGCGCCAGATCGGGTCACGCCGCTCGCGGAAGCTAGCTACGCCCTCTCGGGCGTCGTGCGTCCGGCTGTTGAGCTCGACGGCCCAAGCTTCGTTGTCCTCCAGGGTCCGTCGGTCCACGTCCAATGACCGGTTGACCAGCCACTTGGTGAGCATGAGGCTCCGGGTCGGGCCGGAAGCCAGCCGCTCAGCCCACTCGGTGGCCGCCGCCGGCAACTCGGCGGCGGGCACCACCCGATTGCAGAGCCCCAGCCGCAGCGCCTCTGCTGCCGGGATGTCCTCGGCGAAGAACATGAGCTCGCGAGCCTTCTGGAGGCCAACTAGTCGGGGCAGGATCCATGCTCCGAGCCCGTCGGGCACCAAGCCCCGCCGAGCAAAGACCTCGATGAACTTGGCGTGGTCGGCCATGACAACCAGGTCGCAGCACAGGGCCAGGTGGGCCCCCACGCCGGCCGCCGTGCCGTTCACGGCGGCGATGACCGGCAGTTCGCAGTCCAGGATGGCTGGCATCAGCTTCAGCTGCCCCTCGAGCATCATGCGGCGTGACTCGCCGACGATCGGTTCAGGAGCGCCGTCGGGTCGCGGAGTCGCCTCTCGCTCGACACTGATGTCGGCTCCCGGACAGAACAGTTTGGAGCCGGTGGCAGTGATGACAACCGCTCGGGCCTCAAAGCGACCGTTCAGGCCGTTTAGCAGCCCGGCCATGCGGTCCCTCATGGCCGGTGACAGGGCATTGCCCTTGTCCGGGTTGTCGATGGTGATCCACGCCACCTGGTTCCGGATCTCGAACTGGACTAGGTCCTCAGTGTCGGCCGGGGAATCGCCGTCGGCGGTCATGACCGGGACGGTAGCCCGCCGGAAGCCTCCCGGTCGCGCCGGGATCGTCGTGACCAGCGCCGGGTCCAGCCCGCCGGTCAGACCGCGTCGCTGCCGCGCTCCCCGGTACGGATCCGGACCAGCGTGCCAACGTCGGTGGTCCACACCTTCCCGTCACCGATCTTCTCGGTACGTGCGGCAGCCACGATGGCGTCGACCACCCGGTCCGTCACATCGTCGTCAACCACGACCTCAACCCGAGTCTTCGGTGTGAAGAGGACCTTGTACTCGGTGCCCCGGTATGTCTCGCTGTGTCCGCCCTGCCGGCCGAACCCCTGGACCTCGCTGACCGTCATGCCCTGGACGCCCAGGACGCCTAAGGCGTCCTTCACGTCGTCGAGTTTGAAAGGCTTGATGACTGCCGTAACCAACTTCATGTCCTGATTCCTTCCGGTTGGTAGATCACCGGCTCCCCAATCGAACCGTCTAGTAATACAGATTCTGGTATGTATCAGTCTCCTAGGGCGAAATATTGCTGATCTAGAACCATTTATGACTATTTGTACTATTACATTATGCAAACCATCAGATACGGTGCCTGGCATGACCTCCCCGGCCATCGCCCAGTTCATCGATGCCGCGGGACGGCGACGCCGTATGGTGATCCGCCTTGACGCCACGGCCGGTGTTCCCCTCTACGAGCAGCTTCGGGCCCAGGTCTCGGTGATGGTCGCCGTGGGCCACCTCGAACCAGGCTGCCGGCTGCCTACGGTACGGGCCCTAGCCGCCACCCTGGGCATGGCCCCCGGCACGGTGGCCCACGCCTACCGGGAGCTGGAACGCGACGGGTCGCTGGTCGGCCAGGGCCGACGGGGCACCTTTGTGGCCGACGAACCTCCCCACTCCGAACCGCTGCGACAACGGCGGGAACGACTGGCCGCAGCGGCCGATCGGTTCGCCTTCGAGTTGCGACAGGTGGGCCTCGCTGCCGACGAGGGGCACGGATTGCTGGATGAGGCCATCCACCGACTGGCCTCCGAGGAGGAGGCCACCGCCGACTAGCCGGCCCGGAGTCAGCCCTGAGCGCCGAACACGGGTGCCGGCTGGGGGGCACCGGCGATCGAAGCGTGGACGGCGTCGGCCACCTCCGACACGGCGAACCGCCGCTCACCTACCGAGGACGGGGGGCCGTGCTGCCAGCCGTCACAAACGTTCAGGCTCCCCCCCGACGCCTCGAACACCCGCCCGGTCACGTCGCAAGCAGCGCTGGCCAGCCACACCACTAGCGGGGAGACGTTGGCCGGATCCTTCTCGTCCCAGCCGTCGGGAACTTCGGTGTCGTAGAAGACGCCCTCGGTCATGCGGGTCCGGGCATCGGGGGCCACACCGTTCACCAGGACCCCGTACCGGCCCCACTCGGCGGCGGCCTGCACTACCAGTAGGGCGATCCCGGCCTTGGCCGTCGCGTAGTTCCCCTGCCCGATGCTTCCCATCAGGCCAGCTCCGGAGGTGGTCATCACCACCCGGCCCTCCACCGACTCGCCGGCCTTGGAGCATTCCCTCCAGTGGGCGATGGCGTGGCGGGCCGGGGCAAAGTGGCCCTTCAGGTGGACCCGGGTGACCGAATCCCACTCCTCCTCGCTCATGTTGGCCAGCATCCGGTCCCGAAGAAAGCCGGCGTTGCACACCAGGGCATCCAAACGGCCAAACGATGTGATGGCCTGAGCCACCATCTCGGCGGCCTGGTCCCAGTCGGCCACATCGGCACCGTTGGCCACCGCCTGACCCCCGCCGGCCTTGATCTCGGCAACTACGTCGTGGGCCGGCCCACCGGCCGGACCCTCACCGTCTCGCGACACGCCTAGGTCGTTCACCACTACGGCGGCCCCCTCGGCGGCCAGGGCAAGGGCGTGGGCCCGCCCCAGGCCGCGTCCCGCTCCGGTCACGATCACCACGCGCCCGTCACAGCTCCCCATGGGTCAGGTTCCTCCGACTCCGACAGACCGATTCACCACTGTCAACCTTAGGGATCTACCCGGTGGTGTCCGTAACCAGCGCCGGCGAACCACCGGGATCCCCCGCCTCAGGAGGTCACCCGGATCTCGCCCACCGGTCGACCGGCGCGGTTCACCAGTACTTCGAATGGTGCGGCGTCGAGGTGGCCCAGGCGGGCCAGGAGCCACGTTGCTACCGCCTCGGCAGCCCTCGCCCCGCCGTCTCGTACTTTGAGAGCCAGGCCAAGGTGCTCATCAGGAACCACGGCACAGAACACCCCCTCGGCTCCTGCCTTGGCCACCGTGCCCCCGGTTGCCGTACCAATGAGCCGGGTACAGGCTCGGCCGGTTCCAGCCACCAGGAAGGGCTCGGCCCGCATGGCCGAGAGGAGGCGGTGGGCTGACGATCCCGCGGTGGACTCTCCGAGGGTCGCCCAGCCGTTGGCCAGGCGGTCGAGGGCTATCGACCACACCGGGATTCCGCAGCCGTCGACTCCCGGCCGCCCGTCTGCCAGGTCCACGCCGCAGGTCCTCTCGATGGCCGGGGTTACGTGGTCGGCGTGGAGCGGGTGCCCGGGATCCAGGTACCCGTCGACCTTGAGGCCCAGGTGGGCGACCACGGTGAGGAAGCCGGCGTGCTTGCCCGAGCAGTTGTTATGGATGGCCGTCGGTGGGTGTCCGGAAGCCGCCAGGGCCTGGGCCGCCTCCTCGGACAGGGGTGGGTGAGCCCCGCAGGCCAGGGAGCTAGTGCCCCCCGGGAGCCTTGACAACCAGGCGGTCACCGCCTCCTCGTGCCTGCGCTCACCCTGGTGGCTGGCGCAGGCCAGGGCCAGCTCCGTATCGGTGAGGCCGAAGGCGTCGGCGGCACCGGTGTCCACCAGGGGGAGGGCCTGGATGGGCTTGAGGGCCGACCGGGGCAGGACCGCTCGGTGGGGCTCTCCCCACGACTCGACCAGACGGCCGAAGGGGTCCACGACGACGGCGTCCACCTCGTGCCGGCTTTCGATCCGGTCGCCCCGGGTGGCCTCGACGACGAGGGGCGAGCTCATGTCGGGCTCACGCGAGAGGGAACTCCATGGGTTCGATCATCTCTACATCGGTATTGCGGCGTCGCGGCGTGCATGGATCTTGGCGTGCAGCCGGTCGACGGCCCGGCTGGCCGTCGTCTCGCATAGGGCGGGCACCACGGCGTGGACGGCTGCCGCTACGGCGGCCAGGGTCAGGGTCCTGGAAATCGCCAGAGCGAATCGGCAGTGTTGGACCCAGGTTTGGCCCACGCTTGCCGGGTGCCTCGTGAAGACGTCGCCGATCGCCATAGCCCGATCGTAGAGTCGGTTGGGCAGTGTTCGCGCCCAGATAACGACCTAGTAGTCGCCGGGTTCGTACAGGACCACCTCGACCCCGCCCGGTAGCACCATCACGATGACGAGGCCCCAACCCTTGTCAATCGGCTCGCCCCGAAACTCAACCCCCTTAGCCCGCAATTCCTCAATAGTTGCGTTGAGGTCGTCACACATAAACGACACCTCGTGGGTGGGCCGATCACCGGGGTGGATATCTAGCTCCGGCGGACCAGCGTGGGGCTCCATCGTGGTCGGAGGAAGACTGAAGGTCACAAAGTCGCCATCTTCACCAACGATTGGGAGTTCGAGTACATCGCGCATTACAGCACGGAAGGCGTCGATCTCGGAGGTGTAGAACAGGGTGTGAGCTCCGGTGATGGCCATGGTCAACTCGACTTTCTCGCGGTGACCCTACGAAAATACAGGTCAGCCGCAGTTGTAGGAATGCTTTACTTTGATTAATATTACTTTAGCCACTGTAATTTCCCTTCAGTAACTTGTCAACGACTCCCCTTGGACAGGAACCCGTTGCCCCAAAGAAGTGCGGTTCAAAAGTCAGTAGGAATAACCGCTCAGCCCAGTACCTCGCGTGTGTAACGCACGACGGCCTCAATTTCACTATCGCTGAGTTCCCCAGCGAACGCCGGCATGCCAGCCCTACCTTCGAGGATCAACTGTTTCTGCTCAGCGGGATCCGGGAACTTCTCCCCCACTCTCCCGCCGCTCAACTTTGGCCCGCTGTTACCGCCGCCGTCTTTGCCATGGCAACTGGCGCAACGTTGCGACCACAAGTCACGACCGACCGTCAACTCCCGGTCTGGTTCCCCGTCGGGGCCAAGAGGAACCTCCGGGGTGCCAGCCGAGCATCCGACGAATAACGCCGTCACCACGATCAGAAAGTAAAGAAGCCGACTCACCCAGCACTCCGACATGCAGGACCCTTGAGGCCCAGCAGGCGGTGTGCTTCGTTGGGAGCCGCCAGCAGATGGGGCGATATCGACGGAGTGTGGATCGAGCTAGTCGGTGCGCAAGTGATGATGTTGGCCATATCCGGCTCGCCTCTCAGCCAAGCTTGGGCAACACGTCACCCGCAAGACGGCCAAGTTGCTCCTCAATGTCTTCGTATTTGTCACCGGGCATACCCGGGAACAGCAGGAGGTTCTCGAGGCCGATCTGCTCGTCGTACCATGCGATCTGTTCGGCCACGTCCTCGGCCGTACCGACCGCGAAGATCTTCTGGTCGAGTGTCTCCTCGAGGGTCGGCACTAACCCCATAGGCGCCGGTTTGCCGTCCTCCCCCATATAGCCCTTGCTCCACCCATAGGGCCCGAGGAACTTCCAGAACTCGTCGTGGCCGGGTCGGACCGCCTTGACGGCCTTCTCGTGGGTGTCTTCAACCCGTGTGCTCAGAACCAGCATCCGGTTCTCACCCCGCTCGAGGGTGCGACTGTGGGTCTCCTGGTAGATCTCCGCATATCGCTCCCAGAACATCTTCAGGAACTTGGGATTTATGTTCCACCAGACACCACCCCAACCCCACTTGGGAACCAACTCGAGCGTTGGCGGTGAGGTGATGGCCTGCCACGTCTCGTACGGATACAGCGGTCGGGGTACCAGGGTCAGTTCCTCGACCTCACCACCCCGATCGGGGATCCCCGGCGGCGGGCAGTCGTAGTGCCTGCCGTGGAACGAGAACGTCTCCTGATCGAGGGCCATCTTGATGATCTGCATGGCCTCCTCGAACTGTTCGCGATTCACCTGATCGGCAGCGACCTTGTCCGGGTTGTCGAAACTGCCGATCTTCGCTCCCAGCGTCTCCGCCTCGCGCGGCACGGTGCCCCGTCCCACTCCCAGGATCCCCCGGCCTCCCGAGATGTTGTGAAGCGTGGCAAAGTCCTCTGCCAGCCGTAGTGGATGCCACTGCGGGACGACATTGAACGCCATGCCGATCTTGATCCGTTTGGTGCGCTCAGCGAGGATTGCCCCGATGAGTATCCCGTTGGGGATCACCTCATACCCCTCGTACTGGAAGTGATGCTCGGTCAACCAGTACGAGTCGAATCCGAGTTGCTCCGACACGACTCCCATGTCGATGATCCGTTCGGTGGTCTCCCAGATCTTCCGGCTGTCGTACCGACGGTCAGTCGGTGCCGGCGGGCCCGACCCAGCGTCGGCCATCTCGACGCCCCCAAAAAGAAACACCCCTGTGTGCATAGCAATACCATCCAAACTTCACCATAGATATATCAAAAACCTGGAACTCCCGCTGAACTCCTTCACGCCTTTCGATGAACTGCTGTCTGCTGATCCGATGACGCCACCAGCACTCCCCCCCTGTAGACCCGACGTGACATCGGCGAGTCAGCTATCGCCTCCCGGGTCGAAACTGCATCAATAGCCATCAAGTCGGCCCGAGACCCAACTTCAATACTCAGCCGCGGTAGCCCAATCCCTTCCCGAGCATTATTGCTAACCATTCGATAGGCATTGTCGGGCGTCTGGTGTCCCGCCATCACCAGGAGCGACGCCGTCTCAAGCGGGTCACTGCGACCGACGGGATTGAAAGGATCCTGGACATTGTCGGCTCCCGCAGCAACCAACACGCCTGCATCTTGGAGCGCTCGCACAGCAGTCAGCCCCCGAGGCATGGCCGTCGGATGATCCCGGCCCTGGAGGAACAGGTTGGTCTGAGGTAGACAAAATACGCTCACCCCAGCCTCAGCAACCTCCTTGGCAACCTCGGCCTGGATCTTGGGGGTCTGCATTCCGAGACTGACGCAGTGGCTGGCGGCAACCGAGTGCTCGAACCCACTGTCCTGAACCTGACGCGCTAGGTCTCGCAGCGTAAGAACTGCAGGGTCGAGCGTCTCGTCGACGTGGAGATCGAGCCCGAGGCCCGCCTCAGTGGCCATACGGATAGCAATTTTGATCAAGCCAGGACCATCGGAATCGAGATGCGGACACCCGCCGATCAGGTCCACCCCAATTTCGACAGCACTCTCCAACGCGGCCCGATTACGGACGCCATCGGGCCCAGCCACTGGAGAAATAGCAAGCGCGACAAGTTGGATGTCGATCAACTCCTTGAAGTACGTCTTGACCTCCTGGAGCGCCAACACGTTCCGAACACCGAAGTCACCGCCGACCGCCACATGGCTTCGAACGGCCGTAACCCCATGGACCAGCAACAGCTCCATGGCTTTAATCGCCCTGGCGACCGTGCCTTCGTGGGTGATCTTCCCGGCCGCCAAGGCCGCATCTCCTGCCTCGAACGCCCCTTGAAGGTCGCCTCGGAGGTTCGGCACTACCTCAGCAATCAGCGCATTGTCGAGATGCGCGTGAGGCTCAACAAGCGCGGGCAGGACAAGCCAACCCCCCAGATCGTCGACCAGAGTGTCACCTGTCATGGCACCGACGGCGTACAAACCACTGATTAGCCCGTCGGTAATCTCAATGTTGACCCGGCGACCGTCCACAAGGCGGGCGTCGCGCAGCACTTTCGACATCACTCTGATTACCGCCCGCTGAGCTCGGCCCCGAGCTTCTCGACTTCTGAAGTCAACGGTGGACCTTGCATGTTGAATATCACCTGATCGACGCCTGCCTCGCCGAACGCCGAGGCTTCCTCCCTCAGTCGCGAAGGATCCGCCCCAAGTTCCCACGGAATGTGAACGGTGCGGAAGATCTCCGATGGGTTGCGCCCAAGCGCTTCACAGTGCCCGACGAGAGCTTCGTTGATTTCAAGCCATTCAGGGACCGACCGGAACCCTCCGTCCCACTTCTGAGCCCACTTCGCCACGATTGCAAGGGTGCGTCTTCTCCCACCCCCTCCGATCAGCACAGGTGGATGAGGACGCTGTATCCCCTTTGGTTCACAACGGGCGGCGGCGATCCTGTAGTACCGGCCCTCGAAATCAGTGACCTCCTGTGACAAGAGGCGAATGATTACCTCGACCCCCTCCTCAAACCGATCAAGTCGTTCCTTTACCGTTCCGAGGTCGATGCCGAAGGCCTCGGATTCTTCGAGATTCCAGCCAGCACCCAATCCGAGGTCGAGACGGCCCCCAGAAATGACGTCAAGCGTTGCAGCCATTTTCGCGGTAAGGGCAGGGTGTCGGAAATGCATGGCGTTCACCATGCTCCCGATGCGAACCCGAGACGTTGCCTGGGCAAGGGCGGCGAGCATCGTCCAACTTTCCAGACAGGGGCCGAGCGAGTCCCCACTCCCCGGGTACATGTCCCCCCCTAAAGAGTAGAAGTGATCGAAGGTCCAAGCTTGAGCGAATACGTCACACTCATCGACGACTCGCCACACATCGAGGAATTCTTGCCATGTCGCGTGGTGGGGTGGAGTCTTGACTGCGTACTCGACCATGATGTAGCCCCTTCGACTCCTCTCGACGATGAAGCCGCCGGACCGTTGAATAGTTTGCTTATTGCAAACTTTGATTGTTATAAACTATCATAACTAGCGAACATCCCTGCCGCAAGAGTGAGGTCACTCAGTGGGCGAAGCCTGGCCACCTATCGACTTAACAGGATCTCGGTCGTCGACCGATGCGATTCTCGCCAGCCTTTGGAAAGGGACTGCTCCTTACGCCGCATTCCCTGGCTTTCTCGACGAATCGGAGTGCTTAGAAATAACCACGGCCCTTGAGACAGCACCAAAGACCACGTTCAGATCTGGCAACGCGCTTGTTTCAACACTTGGGGTCTACCTACCCGACGCCGTCAACGACCCATCCGCCTACTTTTCTCGTGCCGCGGAACTCGAACCATTCATCGCTTCTGTTCTCAATCATGGTCACGGCGATGTGAGAGACCGGATTCGCCTCATGTTCGAGTCCCATGTCAACCGTCCCGTCATTGCCGCCATCGATCCGGGGGGCCAAGAATACGGGCAAGGTTCCCTCCGGATACATGGGAGCGGGGCAGGAGCCTCAGTGCACCGTGATGTCGTGTCAGTAGATGCCGCTGGATGGAACATCGCCGAGATGGAGGCGCAGTTCTCGACCGTATTGATGCTCCAACCCCCTGAAGCCGGCGGAGAACTAGTTGTTTATCGACAGAGATGGCAGCCCGAAGACGATGCCGAGTTCAAGAACAAGGGAGCGAAGGGCTGGGACCCGCGAGTCGTAGCAGGGGCACAGGTCGCCACCTACGCCGCTGCAGTGGGAGATCTCTACATTTTTAATCCGACGCAATATCACGAGGTGCCGCTGACCTCAGGGGAATCCGATCGTGTCAGCATGCAGTTCTTCATGGCGTTCGACCCCGCTAGTGACGGCCCGGTCGTGACGTTTTCTTGAGGACGAATCGACTGCTCCACGACGGTCGGCTATCTAACGGTCGGCGCGTCGACGTCGAAATCGCCGATGGCTTGATTAGTGCGGTGAGCGACTCGTCAACACCGCCTGACGACGGCACGACAGTCGACGACCTGGAAGGTTGGTTGATCCTGCCTGCGCTAGCCGAACCTCACGCCCACCTCGACAAAGCTCTAACCGCGGAGATGGTCCCGAACCCCAACGGTGATCTTGACAGCGGCCACGAGGCGTGGACTGCCGCCGCTCAGGCCGGGAAATTCACCCATGAGGGCATGGTTGCGAGAGCCATTCACGCCATCGATCTTCTGATGGTCCATGGCGTCACCGCCATCCGCAGTCACGTGAATGTGGGTGGCGACTTCGGTGCCAGAAATGTGGCAGCAATGCAGGAGGCCAGGTCGCACTTCGAGGGGCTAGTTGACATCCAACTCGTTGCACTCACCGTCACTCCGATAACCGGAACCGAGGGTTCCCCTAATCGAGCCGCGTTAGCGGAAGCGATCGAGGTTGGCGTCGATCTGATCGGCGGAGCTCCCAATTTCGATACCAACCCCTCCAGATTCATATCGACTGCCTTGGATGCTGCAACCGATGCTGGCCTCGGGGTCGATCTCCACGTAGACGAAACACTCGACCCCTCATCTCTCGACGTTCTCGAACTCGCTCGGCAGGTCCAGAATCGCGGTTTCGAGCATCAGGTTGTAGCCAGCCACTGCGTCAGCCTCGGAATGCAAACCCCCAAGGTTCAGGCTGAGGTGGCTAGAGAGATCAGTGAGGCAGGCATCGCTGTCTTTCCGCTACCTCAAACCAACCTATTTCTCCAAGGCCGCGATCTTTCATCAGCTACTCCCCGCGGTCTCACTGCGCTTCGTGCTCTCCAAGACGCCGGGGTACTAGTTGCGGCGGGTGCCGACAACGTCCAGGACATCTATAACCAGGTAGGCCGGAGCGACCCATTGGAAACCGCCGCCCTGTTGGTAATGGCAGGCCATCAGCTTGCCGACGATGCCTATCGAATGGTCAGCAACGATGCCCGCGAGGGCCTCGGCCTCGCCCGAGTCGAACTCACCCCAGGGGCTCCAGCTGACCTGTTGGCGATCAACGCCGTATCACCACGAGAGGCAATTGCTGATGCTCCGATGTCGCGCCGCGTCTACCACCTGGGTGAACTCGTTGCGTCGGCCGATCAGTGGACCCAGGTACACCGAGCCGACTAATTGACCGAATTGAAGATCGAATCAGTGTCAGTGAGGAATATCGACGTCGGTGTCTCTCGAGTACATCGCCACGATCTTCTGGTCGGTCTCCCACTCGCCTGCAGCGTTGGCCCGATTCCCGGCAAGCTGAGCGAGAAGATCCAGGGCTAGCGCATCAACGCCTGCCTGTCGGACCTCGTCAACCTCACCGGACCGTAGGGAGGCAAGAGCCTCGTTGACCGCGTCCAGACAATCGTGACAGTGGGAAACAACTTCGGGCTCGGACATGCCCCCCAGCACGAAACCGCAGAAGGCTGCATAAACGTACAAGGGCTCCACGAACCTAAGTAGCCCGATGCCGTCACCATCAACGATGTCGACCCCAGTCACCGGCGTCTCCTCGAAGCGGGCCCGTCCCTGGCTCAGGCCGGCCAGAAAGTCTCGTGGTTTCAAATCGATAGTGACGCCACGGCGTTCGCGATCGACGAGAAAGTACGTTGCCTCCGGACCCGTTCCAACCCTGACCACGAGTTGCTCCATTCCCCTCGCCGCGCCGATCCATGCCTTATTCCCAGAAAGAGTTCCGGATGACGGCGTACCGCTAAGACGGACACCAGGGAGCGGCGGGTCACCCTCCTGATCCTCCGTTGCCGCGTAGGAAACCCACGACCGAAATGCCGCCGAAGAAAACACATGTCGGCATGCGGCCTGGTAACCAGCAACGAACACCCAGGCCATTCGGTCCGCGATAAGACCGCCGGCGATAGCCATAGCCAATGGATCTGGCTCCAGCGGAACTACACGTTCAGTCCATGCGTCCCGGTAAGCCGCTTCCGACGCCGACTCGATTCGGTTCAGACCAGCGGCAACGAGGGTCTCGTAGACCTTGCTATGAGTCATGACTTACCAGTCCTTCCGGTTGCCTCGAGCGATCGCAAAGGGTGATCACTCTCGCTACCGATTACGCAATTGCGCTCGTCGCCGCTTCAGCGAGCTGATTCGACGGCCAACCGGACCTCTCAAGTCATGTGTCACGACGTCCGCCGTATTGCGGCCCGGCGCCCCCATGACTCCCGATCCAGGAAACGTCGCCGCACCAGAAAGGTAAAGGCCAGGGATCGGGGTTCGGTAGCGCGTCGTCTCCCGTGGTCGACCGAGGAACGTATCCAACGGTGGACCGGCGTATGAGGGGGTCTTACCTAGGTGCAAGGAAAACTCGTCTTCGTATCGGTCAGGGGTCATGGCCCGCCACGACTCCACCAGATCTAAAGCACCGGGCTCCATGAGCCCGGCCCAGAGTTCGAGCCACCGCTCCGGTTCCTTCGAACCTGGCCAACCCCCGGGCACGGAGTAAGGAGTGAAGAATATCTCCAGGCTCAAGATGTGACGGCCGGCGCCGGGGCTCATTTCCGGATCGAGCACAGACGGATAGTTCATTGCCAGCGTTGGTTTTTCGGACACCCGTCCCTCCTCGCGAAGACGGTTAGCGGTTGCCAACTCATCGGGTCGAAGAGAAACCGTCATGGCCGGATTGAGGATGTCGAGACCTGGATGGCGAGACTCAATCTGGTCTGCTCCCCTGAACCGTGGCAGCCCAGTCAGAACAGCGTCGAGTTTCGAGGCCGCGCCTTCGTCGATGTACCGGTTGTGCCAGCGCTTTACCATTCGGCGAGCCGCGGGTGGGGGCTCGCCGATCCAGTCCACGAACAGGCGATGTGGATCACAACAGGCCACCACCACATTGGAAACGAGTTCTGTCCCATCCGAGAGGCGCACACCCACGATGCTCCCCCCGCGAATGATCAAGCGATCAACTCGACTATCACATCGAACACGACCACCTGCAGTTTCGAATCCAATGCGAATAGCGTTTCCCAACGCTCCACTACCTCCGCGGGGCCGACCTTGCTGCATGAGGTGATATGACGCAAAGTTAAGAGCCGCCATTCCGGTGCCCGGCATGTCAGGTCCCATACCCCAGGCGGTTGGTGCGTGGGAGATTGACGGCATCGAGACTCGCCAGTCGTCAAAGTATTCGGCCATGACGTCATTAGCTGTGCGCTTATCCCAATCCAAGAAGCGGGCTGTAGCCCGGCCCCGTCTTCCAACAGTGGTGGCGAACCGACGGAGAGATGGAGGGGTGCGAGCTATCTCAAGTGCCAGTTCAGCAACCGGCATGGCATCGGCCAGATAGCGCCTATAACCATTCACCTGGCTCGGGTAGGCGGTCGCCAAACTCTCGATGGTCTGCTCAGGGTCCTGGAAATGGACCCAGGGTGTGGTGTCGTCGTAGAACACATTGACGGAGTTGGCATCGGCCTCGAGGTAGTGAAGACCGTGGGCGGTGAGATCAAGGTCGTCGATCACGTCCATCGCCCGGATAACAGAGTGCTCGCAACCGCAGATGTTGAAGTTCGCGCCTAGCGCCGAAACGGTAGATGTGCAGCCGCCTACCGTGGACCGCGACTCCAGAACCAACGTGTCGAACCCGGATCGAGCGAGATACGAAGCGCAAATCAGGCCGTTATGGCCAGCTCCGATAACAATTACATCCGCATCAGCCACGGTGTCTCTGTCCGATCCTTAAGGCCGAACTTGGCATGCTCCCCATACCGATCAAACTATCTTTGACCAAGCAAAGTGAGCAACTAGCAAACATTCGCGTTCATGCTACCGTCGCGAGATGGGCAACCTCCGGGTCGTTTTCCAGACTGATCGCTACGACGAAAGCGTGGCCTTCTATTCCGACGTACTGGGACTCGACATAGCCGACTCGTGGGGCGAAGACGGCTGTCGAGGGTGTCTGTTCGCCTGGGCGGGGACACTCGTCGAGTTCTTCGAAGGAGACTGGATCCAATCCGGCACCCAACTCGCGATGGAAGTCCCCGATGCCGACGCTCAACACGCACGACTCGTATCTGCGGGCGCTGAGCCACACGATCCGGCCGACATGCCCTGGGGTCATCGCAGCGTGTTTATCGCCGACCCCCACGGCAACGAACTCAACTTTTTCCAGATCCTGTCGAAGTCGCCAGACTCATGAACCGTCGCTACGAAGATCTGACTGGCCCTGAGGTCGCCACCGAGATCTCCTCTTCCTCCATTCTGCTGTTGCCGGTCGGTGCCGTTGAACAACACGGCCCCCATCTTCCCCTCTCTGTCGACCACGTCATCGCCCACGAGACCGCCGCCGCCCTCGTCGACGAATGTGGGGACCAACTCGACGTCTGGCAACTACCCACCATCTCGATCTCCAAGTCGAACGAACACGCCTGGTCACCGGGCACGCTGTACCTCTCCTCCAACACGCTGATGGCGATACTCCGAGACATCGGCCGCTCGATCACCGCAACAGGGGCAGAGCGACTCGTCCTGCTCAACGGGCACGGCGGCAATACGGCCCATCTCGAGACCGCTCTGAGAGAACTCCGCCTCGAGTTTGGTCTCAAGACATTTCTGATGCACCCAATGGTTCCACCCGCCTATGGAGGTCCCTCGACCGAAAGCGAGCTGGGAATGGGCATCCACGGTGGACTCGACGAAACATCGGTCTTCATGCACCTCAGACCCGACGAAGTGCATCTCGACAAGGCGGAACGCCGAGTCCCCGAGGCTCTCGACCAGAACACCCATGTGAAATTCGGTGGTTCAGTCTCATTCGGTTGGTTGTCAAATGACTTCAACCCCGACGGCTATATCGGCGACCCAACTGGCGCCACCGCCGAACACGGAAGGCAACTATTCGAGCAATCAGTCTCCGCCTTGAGCGAAGCCCTGGAGGAGATCAAGACCTTCGACTTCGGCAGATGACATGGCTACGAGACAACAACCGCCCGGAGGCCAGTACGATCCCGTTCGGCTCGGGTGCATATACAGTGAGCAAATTCTCCTAACCACTGGAAAGCAATAAGGAGGACCTCAAACATGAGTGTGGGGGCCGCACTACGCCGACGGCGCAACGAACTCGGTATGACACTGCGAGAACTCGCCGACGAGGCCGAGTTGACTAGCGGGTTCTTGTCCCAGGTGGAAAACGACCGTGTCTCGCCTTCACTCAAATCACTCGGCCGCATCGCGGAGGTCCTACGTATTCCGCTATTCCAGCTCTTGAGTACTCACGCCGGCAATCCGGTAGTGCGCTCCGGGGAACGGACCACGGTCCCATGGATGGATACAGGCGTGGAGGCAGTGTTGCTAACGCCATATCGGGATTGGCAGATGCTGCCGTTCCATCGCACGATGGCGGCCGGTGAGAGGCTCCCGGCGGTCCGGCTCGAGCGAGCCCGCGAAGAGTGGCACTACGTATTGACGGGAGCTATCGAGATCACACTTACCGACGGTGAGTGCTTCGTATTGGAGGAGGGTGACGCGATCCACTTTGAGAGCAGCCGACTCCAGGAGGTCGCGAACCCGACGAAGAAACCGGCCACTTTCATCTGCATGATGACGCCACCCCAGTTGTAGGGGAAGTCTTCAACCACACGAGGGGT
>Ga0209228_1000810_pt1 | contig 16110 bp, 10 predicted proteins | sample METZYME_3_150m_FD_187547 | JGI IMG/M metagenome (GOLD analysis project Ga0209228, IMG submission 187547) | Marine microbial communities from oxygen minimum zone in mesopelagic equatorial Pacific - METZYME_3_150m (SPAdes) (version 2) | ecosystem: Environmental > Aquatic > Marine > Oceanic...
CTAATTGCTCTGGCTGATCAGTGATTGAGGCTTCAAGAGTTTCAATCATTGTATTGCGGTCTTCATCAACATCAGAGACACTCTTATTATCATGCTCTGCCATAGCCTCACGCTCGATGGTATATTGCGATTGCTTTTGTTCAACTTCTTTTACCTGACCCTGATTACTCCAGGTAATGGCAAAACCAATTATAAGTATAACCAAGATTAATATAATACCGCTATCCATAGCTAACCTCCTAATGTCTGTGGTGGTATATATTCTAAAGGCTGTAGACCGAATCCTACCCAATAGAATATCATTGCTATTATAATAAGCAGAGCAACGGGCCAGGCAAATGTGGCCATCCTGATAAAATCTTTTGCATCTAAGAGACCTGCAGAGTATACCACTGAGCTGGCCGGTGTCCCAATGACAAGCCAGAATGCCATCGAGGTCGCTATTGCTAATGCAACACCAATAATAATAGGGTTAGTATTCGTTTGGACGGCCATCTCTAGGACAACAGGTCCTATAACAGCGACAGTGGCACCAGCGCTCATTAGATTTGTCATTAGTGCACCAATTAATGCAACCATAATTGCTAGTCCATATCCTCCGCTAATATTTAACGCTTCCAAACCACCAATTAATGCATCCGCTAACCAAGCTGCAGCTCCACTAGATTTGAAAACGGCTCCAAGGCTGATGGCGCCAGCATATAAGATAATGACACCCCAGCTAACATTTTTTTCATAATCAGCCCATGAGGTAAGGCCTAAGAGCATAAAAAGTACTGTTCCTGTCATTGCAACTCCACCAAGGCCTAAAGGAAATCCAAGTATTGGCGCGATGAGATCTTTATCGGTTATCCAGGCGATGATCATTAGAAGTGCAATACCGCTAACCATCCATTGTTCGGTTGTCATTTTACCATGCTTATCTAAATCTGATTTCAGTATTGACACTGCATCGGATAAATCGTCCACCTCTGGTTTATAGAGAAATGGGAGTAAAAAAGCAAAAAAGAGGCCTAGGAAAACCGTATAAAAGCTACCCAATAACATCCACTGCATGAAACTCACTTCATATCCAAGATTAGATAGAAATCCAATCATAATTGCATTTCTCGCGCCGCCAGTTGGGCTCATAGGAGCCCCAACCATACATCCAATCGCTATTGACATCATTAACAGCTTTCCTAATTGAGGAGCATCGCCAACTTTCTTACTTGTGAGAGTGTAGAGTGCCATTGCAATAGGTAAGAACATTGGAGCAATAGAGGCTTCACTAATAAATGCGGAAGGGATAGCCGTACCAACTAAGATACCAAGAACAACATTACGGACTTTTGTTCCAGATAAGTTCATGACCAACATACCAATACGCTTATCAAGTCCATACTTTACCATTGTTGCGCCCATTGCCAGTGATCCAGCGATAAACCATACTGCATCATGAGCATAGGTGGCGACAATATTTTTGGGCTCGGTTATTCCAAAAAAGAGTTGGACAAGACCAATAAAGAGAGCGACCGCGGGCATCGGGAGAGCTTCGGTTGCAAAGAACACAGTACAACAACCAAGAAGTGCTATGATTATTTTTATGTTAAAGGTTTTTTCTTCTAATGTAGTAGAAGGATCATCAATCGTTTTTGCTATCTCCTCCATTGATGTTGGAGTTGGCATTATCCATATAAGAATAAAAACAAGAAGACCGATTCCAAACCATTTGAAATCAGTAGTCTTATCAAAACCGCCTCCTGATTCTTTTTTGTCTGCCATAATTATTGAAAAAATGTCGTTCATAATTATCTTTGAAGCAAGAAAAAATTAAAATCAGTTACACGATAGCATCGTATATTGAACTACTTCATGTTTAGTTATTATCTAGAGTAATGAGTCCTGCCTATATAATTAGTTGCATTATCCTTTATTTTTTATTTCTATCATTAATATCATGGTATACTGGAAAAAATGATAGTAATGAATCGTTTTTCCTTGGTGACAGATCCTCACCTTGGTACGTTGTAGCCTTTGGGATGATAGGAACCTCATTATCCGGTGTAACATTTATTTCAGTTCCTGGTTGGGTTGCAGATAGCCAGTTTAGTTATATGCAAATGGTATTTGGTTATATGCTAGGATATGCCTTCATCGCTCTAGTTCTAATGCCATTATACTATAGATTGAACCTTACATCAATATACGGTTATTTACAAAAAAGATATGGTGTGAGATCTTATAAAACGGGATCAATATTTTTTATTATTTCCAGGACAATCGGAGCATCATTTAGATTATATATTGTTGCCAGAGTTTTGCACCTAAGTGTATTTGAATCCTGGGGAGCTCCTTTTTTTGTAACTGTACTTGTAACGATTCTTTTAATCTGGCTATACACATTTCGCGGAGGTATAAAAACCATTATATGGACAGACACTCTGCAAACAATTTTCATGCTATCGGCCTTAATTATTTCAGTCTATCTGATTGGAAAAGATTTAGGGATAAACTATACCAGTTTAGTTTCTTTTGTCCAAGATAGTGACTATTCAAAGGTGTTTTTCTGGGAGGGAGAACAACATTTTGTCCGCAGATTTCTGGCCGGTGCATTTATTGCAATCGCAATGACTGGGCTAGACCAAGACATGATGCAGAAAAACCTAAGCTGTAAAAACATAAATGACGCTCAGAAGAATATGTTTTATTTTAGTATTATTTTAATTTTTGTAAATCTTATGTTTTTATCCTTAGGCGTTTTACTCTATTCAATCGCTGGAAAATATGGTATCAGCTTTAGCAAACCAGATGATTTGTTTCCTGCTGTAGCGCTTAGCGGTGTCCTAGGAGTCCCAATCGCTGTTATATTTATTTTAGGATTAATTGCAGCGGCCTATTCAAGTGCTGACTCTGCGCTAACATCTCTGACAACATCCTTCTGTGTTGACATATTAAACCTTGAGGATAGTGACCGTGATAGTATTACAAAACGTAAGATTGTCCATATTATATTTTCTGTTGTAATCATGATAGTTATTATGATTCTCAATATAATTAATGATCAAAGTATTATATCTTCGATTTTTAGTGTAGCAGGATACACCTATGGTCCTCTTTTGGGTCTTTTTGCTTTTGGATTATTTACTGAATATAGAGCGACTGATAGTTTAGTGCCTTATATTGCGGTTATCTCTCCAATATTGAGTTATATGCTGCAATACTACTTTTCTTTTGGCTTTGAGATTCTAATAATTAATGGGCTTATAGTATATTTAGGTCTCTACATAACTAAACAGGAAAATAAAACTATAATGGTATGAGAAATATTTTATTTAGACCAGTCCTAATGCTTTTCATTCTTTTTTGTTATTCACAAGCAAGTGATAACAAATATGAATACACATCCATAGTGAGTGTACCTGACCTCTCTTTTTTTAATCATGTATACACCGGTCTTGATATTTTAGAGCAGATGGATTTTAATCTATTGCATGGTAGAAACATTGGAATCATATGTAATCACACTGCTGTTAATAGAAACAATAAACATCTTCTTGATATGTTGAGTAATGTGGATGACATTAATATTGAAGCAATTTTTGAGCTCGAGCATGGGATATGGGGGATGGATGATAAAAGAGCTAAGTTGATTGGGAACAAGCGTGTAGATCCAGTTAGCGGTGCCCAAGTATTTAATCTTTTTGAACGTAGTCTATATCCTCCTGAATGGATAATGAAAAAACTCGATATCATAGTAATAGATATCCAGGATACTGGGGTAAGGTATACAACCTTTATTTCTTCTATAACGAAACTATTTGAGTCTGCAAGTGAGCATGAGATTCCGGTTATTATTTTAGACAGGCCAAACCCTCTTGGTGGACTGAAAATTGAGGGGCCTCTTCCTAGAGAAGACTACCAGTCTTTTGAGGCATATCACTTGGTCCCTGTTCGTCATGGAATGACAATAGGAGAATTATTATTGATGGTGAATGAGATGGGCTGGGTGAAAGATTTAAAAAGAGTTGACCTTAGTATAGTCCCAATGGCAAACTGGAAAAGAGAACAATACATTGATGAGACCCAGCTTCCATGGAAAAAACCTGCGCCATATATAAAAGATTTAAATACTCTAATTATGTATTCTGGAATGGATTTATTTAGAGGAACTAATATAAATGTTGGTTTTGGGACAGATACTCCTTATCTAAGGTTTGGGTCCCCATGGCTTGCTACAAAATTTTTCATAGAAAAATTAGATATGTTAAACCTTCCTGGGGTCAAGTTCAAAGAGGTTGAGTTTAGGCCAAAAGGATCGCCCTATTATAATCGAGTACCAAAGTATAATGGAAGGCAATGTAGTGGAATAGAAATTTCTATTTCTGATAAAAAACTAGTGAAGCCATTGGAGACAGCAACATCCATCATTACACTTATTAGTCAGCTGCATCCAAGAGAATTCAAGTGGGAAGCTCACGGATATATTGACAGATTATTTGGTTCTAATCAATTAAGGCTATTTATTGCACAAAAGAAACCACCTGGCTATCTATCGCCACAGTATATGCATGATGAAATAGAGTTCAGTAAATTCAGAGACACCTTTTTACTATATTAAAATTGAAAAAAATAGCACTAATATTTTTCATGGCAGAATGTTTTGGGCAGATTTTACCAACTGTCCCAGCAAATATTATTAGAATTACCTTAAGTAATTATTCTGCTATCGGTGAATTCAAGCTGAAGGATCAAGAGTTTAGTATGAGAGGTATTGGCAGATCCTATTTTGATGATGAAACTAAAAATGATTTAGGTTTTTTCAATGGAGCACATGATTTATACCATATGGGTGATATGCTCATAAATGATTTAGTTACTATTGAATCTTATCTAACAAATTTTAATATAATAAATGGTACTAGTCTTCCAGTGTTCAATGCGGGACATTATGATACGACACGTACAACCATACCATATGGAACGCTTACTGAATTAAAAAAACGTAAAGAAAAAGGACGAAAATTTAGAATAGACTATGGCGTATCAAATGAGCTGATGCTAAGCGTTATTGTTCCAAATATTTTTTCTCTAAAAGAAGAATATAAGGCCTCAGCGACAATAGATCGTGTCTATGGGGTGGATAATCTGGTGGGATATCACAATAATGCAATGGCTAAGATAGATTCGTTTTTCCAGACCATTACTTTTATTACGCTCCCAGCGGGCACAAGAGATACACTTAAAATGATATATGATGATTTTTACACCGCTGGCGGTAGCCATTCTGTGCTTTGGGCACTTCATGCAGAAAATAAACCCTTTTCAAGAGGGTTTATAGACCCTCGATTTATGTCACCAAATTTTTCATATGGTGACACGGTTACGTTTGATAGTCTTCATTCCTACTATGTACCATCTCTAAGGTCAGCTTCTGGGATCAATGATATTTCACTAGGTGTCACTGCACTTTTAAATGGAGAGCCATCTTGGACTAGTAATAAGGCAGGCGTGCTATACGGACGTGTATTTTTGTCTATACCATTTGGGTTTACAATAGAGCCTTTTAAAGAAGTAGGTCCAAAACAATTAACACAGTTAAATATAGGCTCTGGTGTTAGTAGACTAAGCTTGGGACTTTATGGAGGCTATAACTGGAATAATAAATCTAGCTCGAGAGTTTATGGTGCTATCGATATAATCTCAAGCTCTCCAGAGCTATTATATACTCCAATAAATTTATTTGCTGGCGCTCACACAAACCCCGACTCAATAATCAGTAAGGTAGGAGAGACATATAAGCTTAAAGAAGGCAACTGGTTAAAAAGTTTGGTCGGATATGAATTTGAAATCTCAAAAGAAAAATTACTCCTAAAGTTTGAATCAAGAACAGTTTCTAAATCTAGAGATGATTACACCTCTTTAGACAAAGGCTGGGACAAGTGGATGGAAAAACATAAAGGCTACGACTCAGCCAACAGCAGATGGGACATATGTGCAGAGGCATGGGTATTAAACTCAAAATCAACAAAGCGCATTGGCCCTTTATCGTTTGACTTAGTTTTGGGAGTCAGGAAAACAATTAGTGCAAATAATACGTTTGATGGATATAAATTATATTCAGGAATAACTACATACTTACAAGGTTGGTAGTATATGGATAAAAAGAAAGTAATCAGCTGGACGCTATATGACTGGGCAAATTCTGCATTTGCGACAACCGTAATGGCAGGTTTTTTCCCAATATTTTTTGAGAAATACTGGTCTAATCCAGAGCTTGTTGATGAGAGCACTTTCTATCTAGGCCTAAGTAATTCGATTGCCTCCCTGATTGTTGCCGCAATGGCCCCTTTTTTAGGAGCAATATCTGACACTGGATCAACAAAGAAAAAGTTTCTATTTACGTTCGCATTTTTAGGCATTCTAGCAACATCATTATTATGGGTTGTTGAACAAGGTGACTGGCAGCTAGCCGCCATTCTATATGCTGTGGGGTGTATCGGTTTCTCTAGTGGGAATGTGTTCTACGATTCTTTATTACCTTCCGTTGCTAAAAAAGATGAGCTTGATCTTGTATCCTCACTAGGTTTTTCAATTGGTTATTTAGGTGGTGGAATCTTGTTTGTGGTGAATATTCTAATGTACCAGAATCCTGAATGGTTTGGTATTCCTGATCCGACCACGGCAATACGCTTATCTTTTATCACCGTAGCAATCTGGTGGGCTGTTTTTTCGATACCTATTTTCCTATTTGTGCCTGAGAAAAAAAATAATGATAGTAGGTCTTTTGGAGAGGCCGTTAGCCTTGGCCTGGTCCAGCTAAAGAAAACGTTTAAAGAAATAAAAAAAATGAAAGTTATTGGAACTTTTCTTTTATCATACTGGCTTTATATGGATGGTGTGGATACAATAATTCGTATGGCGGTTAAAGTAGGATCTTCTCTGGGCTTTGAGGCAGGTGATATGCTCCTAGCATTGATTATTGTTCAGTTTGTAGCTTTTCCTGGTGGCCTTGTATTTAATTGGTTTGCCTCTAAAATAACTCCCAAAAATGCTGTATTAGTAGCGATCGTTTTCTATACAATAGGCACGGGCTTGGCCTATTATATGACCACAACGTTCCATTTTTTCATGTTAGCAGGTATGATTGGATTATTTCAGGGGGGTATTCAGGCCATAAGCCGTAGCCTTTTTGCTAGGCTAGTGCCTAAAGGAAAAGAGGGTGAGTTTTTTGGGTTTTATAATATGCTTGGAAAATTTTCTGCGGTTTTAGGACCAATTTTGCTTGGTGCGGTTACCCTTGCAACAGGCAGCGTAAGAATGGGTTTACTATCAATCGTTACCCTATTTATTGGAGGAGGTTTAGTGCTCTATAGAGTAGACTTTGATGAAGGCGAACGCATTGCAAATGAATATAATGGATAAATATTTATCGATTTTTATTGCATAAAATTTTATTTGGTAACTAATTTTAGTGGCGTAAGGCCCCGTCGGTGTGGCGTGCTCTTCAGAGAAAATTGCTTTTCTCGAGGGTGAGCTGACGGGGCCTTATCATTTATATTGATGAAACATAAACCTGAAACCGTAAGATATTCCCAGCTTGTGATGCCTCAAGATGCCAACGTTATTGGCACTCTATTTGGTGGGCAGATGATATCCTGGATGGATATAGCAGTAAGCAAGGCCGCTCACAGAATATTAAAAAACTCGCCAGCAGATGCAGCAGTTACTCGTGCGATTGATGCAACAGAGTTTAAAGAACCTGTCCATGTAGGAGAATGGGTAAACTTTGAGGCTGTCGTTACAGGTCTTGGAAAAACTTCAATCAATGTAGAGGTTAAAGCATTTGCAGAGGGCAGACACGATCAAAGAAGACTGGCATGCATATCTGAGTTCACCATGGTCGCGGTAAAAGAACAAGCTGATGGTATCTACACAAAGTGTATACATAGGCAAACACTTGAGGTATAGCATATCTTAATTAGGAGACCAAATTAATGCCGAAACAGGATAATGTTTATCCACCTTCAGCCGATTGGGTAGATAGTGCTCACGTTAGTTCATTAGAAAAGTATAAAGATATATATGATAGTTCTGTTAAAGATCCTGATGACTTTTGGGCTGGTATTGCCAAAAGGATCACATGGTATAAACCATGGGAAAAAGTCAGAGACTTTAATTTTAAAGAGGCAAAGATAAAGTGGTTTGAAAGTGGCAGGCTGAACGTTAGCTATAACTGTCTCGATAGACATGTCGAATCTGGTAATGGTGACAGAACCGCAATTATATGGGAAGGCAATAACCCCTCAGAGGATAAACGTTTTACCTATAATGAGCTACTTTCTCAGGTAAAGAAGTTTGCCAATGTGTTGAAAAATCTTGGAGTGGTTAAAGGTGACCGTGTTTGTATTTATATGCAAATGGTTCCTGAGCTTGCAATTGCTATGCTTGCTTGTGCAAGGATTGGAGCAGTGCATTCGGTTGTTTTTGGTGCATTTAGCGCTGACTCACTTCGGGATAGGATCAATGATTCTACTTGCAAACTATTGATCACTCAGGACACTGGTGTAAGAGGTCAAAAAGATAATATACCGATGAAACAGAATGCGGATAACGCACTGAGCGATACCCCCTCTATCCAGTCAGTAGTCGTTGTTAAACGTACAGGGGTTGATATAAACATGGTTAAAGGAAGGGACGTCTGGTGGCACGAGCAGATAGAAGACGCTGACTCGTATTGTGATCCAGTCCATATGGATTCGGAGGACCCTCTTTTTATTTTATATACTTCTGGCTCGACTGGTAAGCCAAAGGGAGTGCTTCACACTACAGGTGGCTATTTTGTATACGCATCCTACACACATAATATTATATTTGATTATAAAGATGGTGATATATATTGGTGTACCGCTGATATTGGCTGGATCACCGGGCATTCTTATATCGTTTACGGACCTTTATCAAATCGCGCTACAACAATTATGTTTGAGGGCGTCCCAAATTATCCTGACTTTGGACGGTTCTGGGACGTTGTTGACAAACACAAAGTAAACCAGTTCTATACTGCGCCTACTGCTCTCCGTGCGCTAATGAAGGAGGGTGACACTTGGGTAAAATCTAGAAATTTGGACAGTCTAAGACTTCTGGGTACAGTGGGTGAGCCGATAAAAGAACCTGAATGGAAATGGTATCATGAGGTAATAGGTAAGGGGAACTGTCCTATTGTTGACACATGGTGGCAGACTGAAACAGGAGGTATATTGATTTCTCCACTTCCAGGTGCTACTCCAACAAAACCTGGCTCCGCGACACTTCCTTTTTTTGGAATTCAGCCAGTATTGATGACCGATGATGGTCAAGAGATTGAGGGCAATGATGTTCAGGGTCTGCTCGCACTAAAATCATCATGGCCTGGGCAGATGCGAACAATTTATGGTGACCATCAGCGTTTTATTGACACATATTTTTCACAGTTTCCGGGTTATTATTTTACAGGCGATGGGGCAAGAAGGGATGAAGATGGATACTATTGGATAACTGGCAGGGTAGACGATGTCTTAAATATTTCTGGTCACCGAATAGGTACCGCAGAGGTGGAAGGCGCTATTGGTAAAGCAGATGGTGTAGCAGAGGCAGCAGTGGTTGGATTTTCACATGATATTAAAGGCCAAGCGATCTATGCTTTTGTGACTCTGATGACGGGAGTTGATTTTTCTGATGAGATTCATAAAGACATCGTTGCATCTGTAGTAAAGGAAATTGGTCCTCATGCTAAGCCGGATAAGATTCAGTTTGCACCAGCATTGCCAAAGACTCGTTCAGGAAAAATTATGAGAAGGATCCTAAGAAAGATCGCAGAAGGAGATCACAACGATATGGGAGATATTTCAACCTTGGCTGATCCTGCAGTTGTAGAGAACCTTATTTCAGGCTCTGCTCAAGTTTAGAATTTGCTTCTCTAATTCGAGATGTCAGTAGCCTAATCATCTGTTTCATTATATCTGCATTCCCCTCCATAAGCTCATAAAATACATCCTGATTTATTTTTAACAGTACGGAGTCTTTTTCAGACAACGCATCTGCCGATCTAGTTTCGTGATCTAATAGGGCCATCTCGCCCAGCGATGCGCCTCGTTCAAGCTTTGCAATAAGTTTTTTCCCTTTTTTTATAGAAACCTCCCCGCTTAATACAATAAACATTGAGTCTCCGGCGTCACCCTCATTAAAAATGATTTCACCATGCTCATAGTTCTTCACACTTGAAATTTGGGAAATTTGAGATAATAATTCACCTGGAATATCCTGAAAAATATCGACAGTTTTTAGCAGAATGGTTTTTTCTAAAATAGTATACATAGTTTGCTCCGATTGGTTTTTAAATCTAGTAATAGGGATGGTGGGATGATCATCCGAGTATTGATTAAATATTTCAGCCAAAAAAGGGCTCGGGACTATTTTCCTCCAGTCGATTTCTCCAGCCATTGATTGATCATGTTTTAGTATATAGTCTATGGCAATAACTGATTTCCAATAGTTAGAAGATTCTGACCAGGATTTTATATGTGTACCGATGTCATTTTTCTTTTGTTCATTCTTAACATTTTTTCGTTTAAAATCTATTTCAGGATCAATAATTGGCATCAAAATATTTCTTATTTTTTTCCCAAATGACGTGTCAAAGAATTCTAAAATATAAGGTAAATCACTATCACTATTATCAATGATGTGCTTAATGTGAGAATCTATAGGTGAATTCGGTATCTGAAGCGAAACAAGTTTTAAAATTATATGTACCAATTTTCTTTGTTCTGTTATTATCTGATCCTGAATCAAAATTGATTTTTCATTTTTTCTGATAAGCATCATGAAACAATAGAGACTAAAATATTGTTTTGAAAACTTTTTTATTTCTTTTAAAAAGGGGTTCTTAAAATCATCTTCAATTTTTTTTGTTTTGGCTATTTTTAACATTGCATCTGAGCAGGAAATCGAAAGCTCAAGGTTATATTGGCTAAGTTGTGATCTTAATATAGAGACTGAATCAGTCTGTGGGTATGAACTGAAGCATCGTACTATACCTATTGATAGGTTCAACGGCGTTCCATTGTCTCTGAGTTGTCTTTTTAGAGCATTAACAACGCTCATATTATCATATAGTCTAAGCACGGTTCTTGCTTTTTGTGCAATTTTTACATTACCTAAGTTTGAGATAATTGCTGGTAAATAATATTCGTCTAGACGGTTTCCTGCTACATTGAGTGCTGCAATACTGATATTTACTGAATGGTGAGACAACAGTTTGTATAGTGTATTTTTTGGTAATAGCTCGCTTGACGATTTTAGATAATCAAGTGCTAAGGCAGTTGTTTCTTGATCCTTAACATCAAGAAAATCATTTAATATTGTTCTGGCTTTTTTATTATCCTTATTGATTCGGAGAATCCCGACAGCGCTAGCGGCCTTAATATGTCCATTGTTTCGGTCGAGGTTATCGATCAATTTTCTAAATAACTTTTCCAGCGTTTTGTCGTTATTAAGTGGTATCGCCAATGCAGCTATTTCATCTACACCTTTCGATAGTTTTAGTAGTATTTTTTTATCTATATAACCTTTTCGATAGCTTGCAAGAATAAGAAGCTGTTTTTGAACCTCAAAGGTGCCGTGTTCCACCAGCTTATTTAGTGTTTTTCTCCAATTCTGAAGCGGAAGATTTTTGATCAGTTCAATCGCAAATAATTGTTTGCTGATATCATTATCATTAAGTGCGTTTTCAATCGTATTGACAATATGACTATCGGTTGTGTCGAGGTTTATATCTTCTAGATTTAGGTGCCGATGGCTTATTGCTTTTTCCAATGTAGAGAGATATTTTTTCTTTATACGGAAATTATTCGAAATCCATAGACCAGTAGTTAACACTACTGGGATACTTAGTAGATAAATCTTATCACTAGGTAGTAGGTTTGTAACAATGATAAAATATATTATTATTCCTATAATGCCTTCTGCGATAGACTTGATTGAAGAATCAATGAGTGGTTTAGCGCGTCTGGCTTTTTGTTTTTGGATCGGAGTCCACAAAATCTCGTTCGATGTACTTTGAATAGAAAACTTAAAGGCCTGGTCAAACAATCTCGCGACAAATATGCTTGACAGATTAGCTATGACTAGGAATGATAGTGAACCTATAGCTAATCCAAGAGGCAGTAAAAGTAAACCTACTAAAACTCCAAAATGATGTAGGATATAGCCTGTGAGAAAAAGCTGCATAATCAGAGTCAAAGCATTAAGGACCATATAATAGTCCCCAAAAAAAGCTGCTAAATCTTCTGATGTGGCATAACTATTGACGGCTGTTATTTTAAACTGATATTCAATAATTCTAGAGCATATGGCAGCAGAGCAGACCATGACCAGGATAGACTTTAGATAGGAGTCAAATACTGTTTTCTGTTTTACTGTTGGTTTTGCTTTAGATTTGGTCACAGATTTTACGGATCGATAAGGTTGAAGAAAACTGGCGAAAAGTGCAATCATCGCGATCATTGCTATTGTCGGGATTAAAAGATTTTCTGCGCCATAGTTTTTGACAAACGGTCTGATTAAATATCCCGAACTAATTCCAGCTATAGAGCCACCGATTCCTATGAAACTAAAAAGTCTTTTGGCCTGTCGCGGATTGAATATTTCACCAGCTAAAAGCCAAAACTGGAGTATGGTTATCGAGATTATCACATCTGTCCATGCATAGAAAATGGGTATAACTATTCCCCGCAGGTTTAGCATAATAATAAATAATGTTAGACAAAAGAATATTGAGGATAGAATAATAACTCTGACAAGATCTAAATTTGATGCAACACGATTGTATATTGTTATTGCACCAACCATAATGACAGCAACAGCGGCAAACATTAACGGTAAAAGTGTTTTGTCAAACTGTGTAAGAAAAAATGTGTCTCTTGCGCTAGAGCTGGTTATGCTCGATACTATAATACAGAAGAACATTAGCATAAGAATGAATGTAGGGGCGCGCTCTTCTGGCTTTATTTGGATTATAGTCATATATAGTAATGAAGAAATTACTTAACCGGGTATTATCATCTAATGTAAAATCTGTTGGGTTAATGAAGGTATGTTTGGATTGAGAAAATACAGATGGTAATTTTAATTTGTAGTTTTAATTGTAATGTATAAGGGAAATCTATGTCATATATAAAAAATGTAAATATAGTTGATGGGTCTTTGAATGATGTTAAAACCACGCTTTTATGTATTGGAGTGTATAAAAACCACTCAATGACACCAAATGGGTCAGATATTGATGACGCTTCTGCCGGGGCAATCAGTAGCGCTATAAAGGTGGGAGATATAAAAGGAAAACTTGGTGAGGTTAATTATTTTTATGTCAATGATCGTAGGCTCGCAATCATTGGACTAGGCGAGAAAGATGAAATTAGTTCCGATACAGTTCGCCTTGCTACAGGTAGCGCTCTTAGATCAGCCATATCAAAGAAGGCAGATTCAGTAGCTATAGATTGCTTTTGCTCTGGTTTAGATAGCTGTCAGGCTATGGGTGAAGGAATAGTCTTAGGGAGCTACCAATTTCTAGATTATAAGACAAAAGATAAGAATAAGTTTGAACCAGAATCAGTCAGTGTGATTGGCTGTAATCAGAACGAAATAAATAAAGGTGTGGCCATTGGATCAGCTGTATGTTTTGCCAGAGACTTGGCTAATCATCCTGGCAATATAACCACACCAACTCGCCTAGCAGAGGCTGCAAAAGAGATTTCTGATCTGGGAGACATGAGTCTCACCGTTTTTGATAGAGAAGAGTTTACCCAAATGGGTATGGGTGGACTGGCCGGCGTTGCACAGGGCACAGATGAACCGCCAAAGTTTATTATACTGGAGTACAACAATGGAGGTAATGATAAGCCGAAAGTGCTTGTTGGTAAGGGACTAACTTTTGACTCTGGTGGTATATCAATCAAGTCTGCTTCTAAAATGGATGAAATGAAGTATGATATGTGTGGCTCCGCGGTTGTAATGGGGGTTATGCATGCACTAGCCATATTAAAACCTAAATTAAATGTAGTAGCGATCATTCCCTCTACAGAAAATCTTAATGGAGCCAAAGCCTACAAGCCCGGAGATATTCTCACTGCCTATAATGGTAAAACTATTGAGGTGTTGAACACAGATGCAGAAGGTCGATTAATTCTTGCAGATGGACTATCTTATGCGTCAAAACACTATGATCCTGAGTATATACTAGATTTTGCAACGTTAACAGGAGCAGTTTTAATATCGCTAGGACACATAGCAACAGGAGTAATGGGAACCAATAATGATTTGATGAAAGAAGTAAAGAAATCTTCAAACTCTGTAGGCGAAAAAGTATGGGAGCTACCGTTGTGGTCAGAATATTGTAAACAAGTACAGAGTAATATAGCGGACGTAAAAAATACAGGTGCTCCGATGCAGGCAGGCTCTATCGCTGGAGGTGCGTTTTTAAAGGAATTTGTTGGTGAGAAAATTCCTTGGGTTCATTTTGATATTGCTGGAACAGCATGGGGAGCAAAGCCGGACAGCATTAACCCAAAAGGAAGTGCAACCGGCTGGGGTATCAGGCTTGTGCTAGATATGATGAATATTTAAATGGTCTCAACGATGACAGGTTAAAATTCCTTGAATCTCATTTCGATGATAAAATAAAAACATAGATCACACTCTGTTTGTACGAATAGCTAGGTCATAAACTTTGGCCATTTCTTTCCAATTATATTTTTCTGCTACTTTACTAATTTTTGAATTTCTTATCGTATTAATATTATCAAGAGCCCATTTGATTTTTTTAAATAGATTTTCATTATCTAGGTAAATATGATCATGGTGCAACTCAGAAGGGATCAGCTCTGGATAGGTTAGTCTATTAGGTAAGATTGGCCAAGTATTACAATAGATTGCTTCCATTACACTAGCACCGAAAAATTCTTGGTTTGAAGTCACCGGAATAATATCAGACCTCCACAGCCATGTTGCATATTCTTTAATACTTTCAACATAGCCCCAGTGAAGTATATTATCCTTAAATATTTTTTTTGCCTTATTAAAAATATCTGGAGATTGACTAAAATTTTCTCCTAGTATTACAAGTCTAAAGTCGCATCCATCATTTTTTAATTGTCCAATAATCTTAAAAAATGTTTCAGGGTTTTTATCATACTCCCAACGGTGGTTCCAAAGAATTATAGGCAATCCCTCGTTCTTGGTAATATATTTATCATAGCGATTTAAATCTAAACCCAGGTGAAGTACTCTAGATTTATTATGTATTTTAATTATGGTGGAAGCTTCACGGTGGTCTGGAAAATTATGTAAAAATCTCTTCAATGCTTCTATGAAAGAAACCATGTGAAACTCTGAATTGAAAAAAACTTTATCTGCTGCAAGTGCCGACGCGTAGTTTATAAACCCATAGTGAGTATCTCTGTTTTTTTCAATGTCTCTATCATTAGGACCCCACGGGTATGATAGCTGGTTCTCATGAAAATAGACTGCAGACGGAATATTGGATGATATTTTTCGTGTAATAGAAAGGAAAGTTGAAAGATCAAGCATGTCAGAGGCTAATATATAGTCAGGCATCCATCCGAGTTGTTGGAATTGATTTGAGAGGGTAACAGCGCCTCCATGCATCCTCCATTTCCAAAACTGACCTTTCATCGAAATAATTTTTATTTCATGGTCGCTATATTTTTTATATCCCTCTGCCCATTGACGATGGGATCCTGTATAGTATGGCTCAATCAATAATATTTTCATAGTAAAATTTAACCAGATATATAAAAAAAGCCGACATCTGTCGGCTTTCATGTACCCGAGACTGGATTCGAACCAGCACGTCCTCTCGGACACACGGACCTGAACCGTGCGCGTCTACCAATTCCGCCACCCGGGCATAAATATTGCTGCGAATAATAATAGTATGCTGTATCAAGCATCAAGGAATAAACTTGGACAGATTATAACTAGGAACGTATTTTAAGAAGCTCATATTTATGGAAAAAAGTACGGTTTCGACTAATAGGAAGGCATACCATGAGTTTCAGATTATTGAGACTT
>Ga0209228_1000813_pt1 | contig 16073 bp, 16 predicted proteins | sample METZYME_3_150m_FD_187547 | JGI IMG/M metagenome (GOLD analysis project Ga0209228, IMG submission 187547) | Marine microbial communities from oxygen minimum zone in mesopelagic equatorial Pacific - METZYME_3_150m (SPAdes) (version 2) | ecosystem: Environmental > Aquatic > Marine > Oceanic...
ATCATTGCGTCGATGGCTTTCGATCCAGAAGCCGATGCGGATTTAGTTGCGCGGGATGCGAGCCACTTGTTTACGAGTAGCGTTACGCACATCGGATGTCGTAAGGGCACGTTTCTGCGCAAGTTTATGCTCGATTTTATTAGATGGTTCGCACCCCATTTGTCGGGAGACATAGTGGCCGACGCGTTTGCTGCCCGTAGCAGACAAGAACGGGATGAGGTCTTCAGTCACGTTGCGCTTCCTACGAAATAGACTATTTTTAGGCAGATTAGGTCGAGATTAGGGCCGGTACGTAGGACTTCTTCTGGTTTTTCCCGCCCTTTGCGACGGCAACCTGCATATTGTTATGTGCTGATTATCGGAACTTCGTTGTGGCCGGTCCGAGCGACAACGAACTTATTACGTAGGTTGCGTGTGTTTGTCTAGAACTCGCACGGGACGAGGATTAACGTTTTGTACATGAAGGCCGCACTCTTTGTTTTCCTCATCTTCCCACCACCATCGTCCATGTCGCTCGTGCTGAAATCGAGAGACAGACCGTGTGCACGGTTCGCAACCAATCGACGCGAAACCGTGATCATGCAGGGGATTGTAGGGGACGCCGTTTTTTTGGATGTATTCCCAGACGTCGGCCGAGGTCCACGAGGCTAGCGGATTGAATTTTGTAATTGGGTGATCCGGGGTCGAGAAGACGCCATCTTGTTGCTCCTGTTGAAGTCCAGTTCTCGTGGCGGATTGATCGCGGCGTTGTCCAGTGATCCATGCGTTTAGATGAAGTAGTTTCTTTTTTAACGGTTGTATTTTCCGGATGGAACAGCACTCATCGTGCCCATCTTGATAAAAACTAAAGAGCCCTTTTTCACGTACGAGTTGCTCTAGTGCGTTTGGTTCTGGGGACAACATATCGATTGAAATACCGTAATGTTCTCGAACTCGGTCGATGTAGCGATACGTTTCCGGATGAAGTCTTCCGGTGTCAATGCTGAAGGCGGGCACCTTGTTTCCAACTAATTGATAGGCCATTTCAATAAGAACGACGTCTTCGGCACCACTAAAGGAAATAGAAATTCGGCTGTCGCCGAATCGATTGAATGCGTCAGCAATTACATCTTGCGGCGAGATATCCAAATCGTCATTTCTGGATTTATTGATCGATGCCATAGAGATCCTGGGAGTGTGAAGACGTCGAAAGTGCAGGAGCGGAATGTAACAGCGGACCGATAGACGAAAAAATAATTGTTTGTCATATGCTTACAACAGGCCAATCGCATCGGTTGCCCGGATCACTGCCCGACTAGGCGTAGGCTGGGCGCTCCCGTAAGATACGCGCCCCCCATGGAGGCAGCAGATTGAACGTACTTTGTTTGGACTTAGAAGGTGTCCTCGTACCGGAGATATGGGAAGTGATTGCCGATGTGACGGGAATCGAAGAGTTACAACGGACCACGCGAGATGTCGTCGATTATGATGAGTTGATGAACCATCGATTGAAGGCATTGGAACGCCACGACATTAGCTACAGCACCATTCGTCGTGCCATCGAGAAGATCGAGCCATTCGAAGGTGCTGCCGCTTTCTTGGAGAATATGCGTAGTCGATTCCAGTTGGCGATTCTTTCCGATACGTTTTACGACTTTGCCTCGCCCTTGATGCCTAAATTGGGCAATCCCTTTCTCCTATGTCATCGAATGACGATCCTCGAAGATCGTATTGTTGGCTATCGATTACGCCAGGAGGACCCCAAAACGCATGCCGTTCGTTCGCTACAATCTTTAAATTTACGTGTAATAGCTGCAGGGGATTCCTTTAACGACGTTGGTATGCTGAACCAGGCAAACAAGGGATTTTTCTTTAATGCACCAGCATCGATAACGGAACGTTTTCCGATGATCGAGACTGTAGCGAATTACACTCGTTTGACAGAGAGGCTTAGCGAATTCAGTGACTGAGGAGAACATGACTGTGTCAACTGCGGGCAATCGAATTCGGGCGGCCCTCACCCAGGAACAGCCCTTACAGATCGTAGGAGCCATCAATGCATACGCCGCCTTGATGGCAGAACAGGTGGGTTTTCGGTGTCTATACCTTTCTGGCGGAGGTGTGGCAGCAGCGTCGTATGGCTTACCGGATCTAGGGATTACTTCGATGCAGGACGTGATCACGGATGCGCTCCGCATAACCGATGCAACCGATACGCCTCTGCTGGTTGACATTGATACAGGTTGGGGAGGCGCTTTCAATATCGCCCGAACCATAAGGGAAATGGAAAAAGCGGGGGTAGGCGCCGTACACATTGAAGATCAGGTCGCGCAGAAACGCTGTGGTCACAGACCCAATAAAGCGATCGTTTCGGCAGAAGAAATGTGTGACCGAATCAAGGCAGCCGTTGACGCGAAAATTGATCCGTCATTTATTTTGATGGCACGTACCGACGCGCTGGCGATAGAGGGTTTCAACGGAGTAGTGGATCGAGCTCAAGAGTACGTCGAGGCCGGTGCCGATGCGATTTTTGCGGAAGCGATGACCGATGTCTCGATGTATGGAGAAATCGTCGATCGAGTGGATGTCCCCGTGCTCGCGAATCTCACAGAATTTGGTGCGACGCCGCTATACAGTGTCGATGAGCTTCGTCAGGTTGGTGTGCACATGGCGTTGTACCCTCTGTCGGCATTTCGCGCGATGAGTCTGGCCGCATTGAACATCTATAAGGAAATAAGGGCCAAGGGGACGCAACGGGACGTGGTTGCATCCATGCAGACACGGGATCAGCTATACGAATTCCTTGGTTATCACGAATTCGAGCGCAAGCTCGACGAGTTATTTAAGGAGGGTGCAGACAATGCCGGATAAGAAACTTAGTGGCGCGGGCTTACGAGGTCAGTCGGCGGGTGAGACGGCGCTTTGTACCGTGGGAAAGACAGGGACCGGTTTAACCTACAGGGGCTACGACATCTCAGAGCTGGCCGAGCTTTCAACGTTTGAAGAGGTTGCGTATTTGATTCTTTATGGTGAATTGCCGGATCAACCGACGCTCGAAGCATACCGGGAAAAATTGAAGACACTGCGAGGATTACCCGGGGCACTAAAAGACGTACTCGAACGGATTCCTCCGAACACTCATCCTATGGACGTGATGCGTACGGGATGTTCAATGCTCGGCAATCTCGAACCCGAGACGGACTTTGATCAACAGCAGGAGGTCGCAGATCGATTATTGGGCGCCCTGCCATCGATCATTAATTATTGGTATCGCTATAGCCACGATGGCGTGCGAATTGATGTAGAAACTGATGCGGATTCGATTGCTGCACATTTCCTCGAGACCTTATTAGGTGACGCGTCGAATGAAACTTTTTGTCGTGTGATGGACGTGTCATTGATTCTTTACGCGGAGCACGAATTTAATGCGTCCACGTTCACGGGAAGAGTGTGTGCGTCCACGTTGTCAGATATGTACTCGTGCGTTACTGGAGCTATCGGTTCGCTGCGCGGTCCCCTACACGGGGGGGCAAACGAAGCTGCAATGGCATTGATCGACCAATACGAGACGCCGGAACAAGCGGAAAAGGGCGTTCGGGAAATGCTAGAACGCAAAGAAGTGATAATGGGTTTTGGTCACGCCATTTATCGAACGTCTGATCCGAGAAATACGGTGATTAAGGGTTGGGCGGAGAAACTCGCGGATATTGTTGGGGACCGGCGTTATTACGCTGTTTCGTGCGCTGTAGAGAAAGTAATGTGGGACGAGAAAGCGCTATTCGCCAACGCCGATTTTTTTCATGCGTCGGCGTACCACTTCATGGGCATTCCGACGAAACTATTTACCCCGATTTTCGTCTGTTCAAGACTCTCGGGATGGGCGGCTCATGTGATGGAACAACGTTCAAATAATCGAATCATTCGGCCCAGCGCTGATTACATTGGCCCCGAGCCAAGGACGTTTGAGTCGATCGGTAATCGTTGAAGGCTGTAGTTGGCTATATGAGCGTAAATTCTGAAGGTAATGTCAGGCCCGATCCCGACAAAGAGTTGGTCGATATTGCGGATTACGTAATCGATTACGTGATTGACAGCGCTGAGGCTCGCGAAACTGCGAGGAACTGTTTGATGGATACCCTCGGATGTGGGTTCCTTGCGCAGACATTCCCTGAGTGCCTAAAGCACCTAGGGCCGATTGTCCCCGGGGCGGAAGTTGTTAACGGAGCGCGCGTTCCGGGAACATCGTTTGAGATCGATCCGGTGAAGGCTGCCTGGGATATAGGTTGTATGGTTCGATGGCTCGACTTTAATGACACTTGGTTGGCGGCAGAATGGGGACATCCGTCGGACAATCTCGGTGCGATATTGTCGGTGGCGGATTATGTGAGTCGAAATGCGTTGGCAATCGGGGGAGCGCCTCTGTTGATGAAAGACGTTATCGATTCGATGGTAAAAGCACACGAGATTCAAGGTTGTCTAGCACTTGAAAATAGTTTTAATCGCGTGGGTCTTGATCATGTCCTTTTAGTCCGGATCGCTTCGACCGCTGTAGTAACGGCAACGCTTGGTGGAACTCGCGATCAGGTCGTCGACGCGCTATCACATGCCTTTATTGACGGTTCTAGCTTACGTACATATCGACATGCACCGAACACGGGACCTCGCAAATCTTGGGCTGCGGGAGACGCAACCAGTCGGGCGGTTCATTTGGCGATGCTGGTACTTAAAGGAGAGATTGGTTACCCGAGCGCGCTCAGTGCCCGAACATGGGGATTTTACGATGTTTCATTTCAAGGGAAGCCATTTCAATTTCAGCGACCCTATGGCAGTTACGTGATGGAGAATGTTTTATTCAAAATTTCTTTTCCGGCAGAATTTCATGCGCAGACGGCGGTAGAAGCGGCTGTTGCTCTCCACCCGGAGGTATTACCTCGACTTGAAGAAATCGACAGGATTGTACTGACGACCCACGAATCCGCCATCCGGATTATCAGCAAAACCGGGGTACTAAATAATCCAGCAGATCGGGATCATTGTTTGCAGTACATGGTGGCAATAGGTCTCCTGAAGGGCGGTCTAGTAGCAGAAGATTATGAAGATGATATTGCGGAGGATCCTCGTATAGACAGGTTGCGGGAGTTGATGGTGGTGGAAGAGGATGTTCGTTTTAGTGAGGAATACCATCAACCGGACAAGCGTTCGATTGCAAACGCTGTCCAAGTTTTTTTTCACGATGGTTCTGCGAGCGAGAAAAAAACGGTCGAATACCCGCTAGGCCATCGACGTCGTCGGAAGGAAGGTATTCCATTGCTCGAGGAGAAATTTCGTCGCAACCTCTCCACGCGTTTCCCTGCGCGGCGTGCAAACGAGATCGAGGCGCTCTGTATGGATCAAGCAACACTAGAGTCGACACCAGTCCATGAATTTATGGACCTGTTTGTTCGGAGCTAGAGACCTATCGGGGTCGTTGGCAATGGGACGACTTCAGCACAACCTTGGATCGTGGAAGCGACTCTAAGATGAGCGAGTCGAATATCTAGCCAAAGCGAATAGAGACGATTTTCGTTGGACCGCTACTTGCCTTTCGTCCTGCGGGTCATCGAGCGGTGTGGAATTCCTGCTTCTTCGAACTGTTCCCCATCCGCAACAAACCCCGCTTTTTGGTAAAACTCTAATGCGTGGGACTGCGCATGCAGGAAGACCTCTTCCATCCCACGTTGACGCGCGCTGCTGATAGCTCGATCTAGCAATCGACGCCCGATTCCATGGCCACGCTGCGGAATCAATACCGCCATCCGTCCGATCTGTCCCGAAGGCATAAGCCGAGCGGTTCCGATCACGTCCCCAGCGGTCGTTTCCGCCATGAAATGGATGCTGGTTTCGTCCATGCCATCCCACTCGAGTTCCCGCGGGACATTCTGTTCCTCGATGAAGACCGCGTTCCTTACCGCTCGTAATTCACTTTGATGGTTTTCCCAACTGACCTCGTGGATACGAACGTTCAATCTGTATCCGGTTTAGATGATTTTCTACTAATGATCCTGGACGCGGTCTCTTGCGCGAGGCTTGACGCGAGACCGGTGTACGTTGCTGGTGTAAGTGCTTCGAGTTCTGTCAATGCTTCGGCGGGTAATTCGACTTGGCTCAAAATATCCCGATAGACGGCCGCATCGAAATGTCGGCCGCGCGTCCATTCTTTTAGCCGCTCGTAGGGCTCTTTAATTCCGTGTTTACGCATAATCGTTTGTATAGCCTCGGCAAGAACTTCCCAAGTGGCATCGAGATCGTTTGCAATGACGTCTTTATCTAGATCGAGCTTTTGAATACCTCGGAGGGTGCTGGAATATGCCACCATGCAATGCCCGAACGCTGTACCGACGCTACGTAAGGCAGTCGAATCAGACAGGTCGCGCTGCAGCCGAGACACAGGCAATTTTCCGGCGAGATGGTTGAGGAGTGCTCCAGCAAGTCCTATTTGGCCCTCGGCGTTTTCGAAGTCAATTGGATTCACCTTGTGCGGCATGGTCGAACTACCGACTTCTTTTTCTATGAGGCGCTGCTTGAAGTAACCAATCGATATATAGCTCCAAATATCTCGATTGAAATCCAGTAATACCTGATTGACGGCCTGAAGTTCGTGGAAGAACTTTGCCATGTAATCGTGAGGCTCGATTTGGGTGGTCATTGGATTAAACGCCAACCCTAGTGAAGAAACGAAAGCCTCGCTCACGTCGGTCCAGTTGACATCTGGATAGGCGATGACGTGGGCGTTGTAATTACCGACAGCGCCATTCATTTTGCCGAAAATGGAGCATTTCGCGAGGTCGTTACAACGATTTTCGATGCGTGCAACAAAGTTTGCCAATTCTTTACCGACCGTGGTCGTCGATGCCGGTTGGCCGTGGGTTCGAGACAGCATAGGTATCTCGGCAAATTCCTGAGCCAGGTTGGCAATTGCTTGTAGTACATCTTCGATAGCAGGAAGCAAGCAAACCTGGCGACAGCGTTTCAGCATCAAACCGTATGCTAGATTGTTAACGTCTTCGGAAGTGCACGCGAAGTGCACAAATTCGACATAGTCGTCGAGCCCCAGATCTCGTAAGTTGTCCTTGACGAAATACTCCACTGCTTTGACATCATGATTGGTCTCTGACTCGATCGTCTGAATGGTCCGAGCATGCTCAATATCGAAGAGGCGCCATACGTCGCGACATTGCTCCTCAGTTGCCGGATCGAGTTTGACCGTGTTTTCGATCTCTGGTTCGTTTGCAAGATGAATGAACCATTCGATCATGACTTCGACCCGCAAACGGATCAGTGCGAATTCACTGACCAAGTGCGAAAGATCGCCAGTACGCGCGTGGTAGCGGCCATCAAGGGGTGAAATTGCCGTCAGTGACTCGAGTGTCATGGCGACCCCGGTTCCCTATTTTTGCAATGTGCACAGAGCGAACTGGATGGAATCTTAGTCATATGTGGCAGTACCTACCATAGTTGACTCGACTTGCGCGCCCCCCAAACATTGACTCCCGTCATAAAACGCAACGTACTGACCGGGAGTGACGGCACGTTGCGGCGAGTCGAAGGCTACTTCGACCTGGGCTCCGCTGATACGGAATCGACAGCTTTGATCTGCTTGTCCATAACGCGTTTTTGCCGTGCAGTTCGCGTAGATCTCTGGCGAGTCGACAAGCCAGTTAGCATTGGTCGCGACAAGGGTATTGGTCATGAGATCCTCTTCGAGTTGCGTGACAACAAGAGTGTTGGTCGCCGGTAATTTTTCCATAACGTACCAAGGCTTAGATTCTGCGTCTCGGCGTCCGCCAATACCAATTCCCTGTCGTTGGCCGAGGGTGAAAAAAGCCAGCCCATGGTGTTGACCGATTTCGTTTCCAAGCCTATCAGCGATTGGACCGGGTTCGCTTTTGATGTAACGGCCTAGAAACTCCTTAAACCGTCGTTCTCCGATGAAACAGATACCTGTACTGTCTTTTTTTTCGTGAACCCCAAGCCCAGCGTCTTTCGCTATGCGGCGGACGTCTTTCTTATACAAGTGAGATAAAGGAAATAACACGTGGGCAAGACGATCATAAGAAACGCCCTGTAAGAAGTAGGTTTGGTCTTTGCTGAGGTCTTTCGCTTTATGAAGTGCAAAAGAGCCGTCGTGCGAGGTGACGTGGGCGTAGTGCCCGGTTGCCACTGTCTCGGCACCGATTTGATTGGCGTATTGAACGAAAAGATCAAATTTTATTTTTCGGTTGCAGAGGACATCGGGGTTGGGTGTCCGCGCGTTTTGATATTCCAAAAGAAACTCTTCAAAAACACGTTCCCAATATTCAGCTGCAAAATTTGCGGTTAGTAATTCGATGCCGATTGTGTCGGCAACGTGCTTTGCATCTTCGAAGTCCTTGGGTGCCGTGCAAAGTTCTGTACCGTCGTCTTCATCCCAATTCTTCATAAAGACGCCTTTGACGACGTAGCCTTGGTCGCTCAAAAGTTTGGCTGCTACTGCCGAATCGACCCCGCCGGAAAGACCGACAACGACGGTTGCGTTAAGCGCCGGATTGGTCAAGTTATTTGTTCCAATAGCGACAGGGGCGCATTGTACTTGTTCGGTTGCGTATAACGAGTGGGTTGGCTTTAATCCGCGCCACGATGGCTAAACTGACACACATCGACGCTGAAGGGGGCGCGACAATGGTCGACGTTTCCGATAAACCACAATCGGAACGCACGGCTACTGCGGAAGCGGTGGTACGTATGGATCCAGAAACGATCGATCTCATACTTGCGGGACGCCTTCCCAAAGGCGATGTGCTTTCGGTTGCGCGTGTCGCTGGAATTCTAGGAGCCAAGAAGACGAGCGAACTAATACCGTTATGCCATCCGCTATCGATCACGAAGGTCTCAATTGATTTTGAGCGCGTCAGTCCGGAAAAACTTCAAGTTGTATCTATTTGCAAAACAATAGGTCAAACGGGTGTCGAGATGGAGGCGCTGACGGGCGCCAGCGTTGCGGCCCTGACGATTTATGACATGTGCAAGGCGGTTGAGAAGAAAATCTCCATTGAGAATCTCATGCTTCGGTCAAAATCCGGTGGAAAGTCGGGGACTTGGATTCGATCTTGAGAATTACCGTCCGATTTTTTGCGTCTCTTCGAGAAATAACGGCCATCGATATGATCGAAATCGAATTGCCGCAGGGTTCGGTATCGGGTGACGTGATACCTGCCCTTAGGGACGAATTAAACCCCGATGCGTTGGTGGCGATTGAACGGGACGAAGTTAGGATCGCCGTGAATCAAGTCATTCTTCGAGCCGAACAAAATTTGAACGATGCGGATGAGGTGGCATTCTTGCCGCCGATTACGGGCGGATAAGGTGGTATCAGTTCGCGTTCAGGAAGAAGATTTTTCGATCGAGGTGGAGTGGTCGAAATGTCGCGCGCGTATGGGAGGCGATGGCGGCGCAATCGTGGCGTTTGCTGGTCTCGTTCGAGAGCGATTTGAAGATCACGAAATTCGTGGACTTCAGCTAGAACACTACCCCGGAATGACCGAAGCCAGTATGAAAAGCATCGGGGATTACGCGGCTAAAAAGTGGAGCTTACTCGACGTGTTAATTATCCATCGCGTAGGGGTATTGAAACCAAGTGATCAAATCGTTTTGGTGATGGTTGGTTCGGGCCACCGTCCGGATGCGTTTGCGGCGTGCGAGTGCATTATGGATTTCCTTAAAACGGAAGCAGTGTTTTGGAAGAAAGAACAGGGAACGGAGCAATCGAGGTGGGTTGAATCCACTCAAGATGATGGCGACCGGAGGTCGAGGTGGGAATCTTAAATTGGACCAGTTGTCTAGAGGATGATGTTCGTGTGGTAGCCTTAGTGCCCGCGTGAATCGATAAGAACCTCGGTGTGACTGTTGTTGGGCCCGGGGTGGATGGCTCCATCCTCGTAGGATCTAAAACGGTAGGAAGTTGTTTTGAGCGAAACCCCCAAGATTATTTATACCCAAACCGATGAGGCACCCCGTCTCGCTACATTTTCTTTGTTACCAATCATTAAGGCGTTTACCGATGCCGCTGGCGTTGCTGTTGAAACTCGAGATATTTCGTTAGCCGGCCGTATTCTTTCGGCTTTTCCGGAGCTCTTGAATCCTAAGCAACGGTTCAACGATGACTTGGCTGAGTTAGGACTTCTAACGCAGCGTTCGGACGCTAATATCATCAAACTTCCAAATATCAGTGCGTCGCTCCCCCAAATGCACGAAGCAATTGCGGAGCTTCAACGACAAGGCTATGCCATTCCTGGCTATCCCGAAGAACCCCAGGACGCTGAAGAAGAGGAGATTAAAACGCGCTACGACAGGGTAAAGGGTAGTGCGGTCAATCCAGTATTGCGGGAAGGTAATTCCGATCGCAGGGCCGCTGACGCCGTTAAACAGTTTGCGAAAGAACACCCGCACAAGATGGGCATATGGTCGTCGGATTCCAAATCGCATGTCGCCCATATGACGTCGGGTGATTTTTACGGAAGTGAATGTTCGGCCGTCATGCAAAGCGACGACACCTTGGCTATCGAATTTATCGATGAAAAGGGAACCACGGTGTTGGGTGATGCGGTTTCTGTTGAGAAAGGCGAGGTCGTAGATGCGGCCATGATGAGCAAAGAATCGCTTTGCAAGTTTCTTGCACATGAGATGTCAAATACGGAGGAGGGCGTTCTATTTTCGTTGCACCTGAAGGCTACGATGATGCAAGTATCGGACCCAATCATCTTTGGCCACGTGGTGAGGACGTATTACGCAAGGGCCTTTGAAAAGCATGAGGCCGTTTTTAAGGAGTTGGGTGTTGAGCCCAACAATGGAATTGGAGACATATACGACAAAATAAAGGTACTACCCAAAGATCAATTTAATGCGATCGAAGCCGATTTAAATGGTTGTCTTACGAAAGGCCCTCAATTGGCGATGGTTAACTCGGATCTGGGTATTACGAATCTTCATGTTCCGAGTGATGTCATCATTGATGCGTCGATGCCTGCCGCAATTAGAGAATCCGGAAGAATGTGGGGGCCTGATGGTGAACTTCATGACATGAAAGCGATTATTCCGGATCGGTCGTACGCGGCCGTTTATGCCGAAACGATTAAACATTGTATTGCTCACGGAGCGTTCGATCCGACCACGATGGGATCTGTTCCGAATGTTGGGTTAATGGCGCAAAAGGCCGAAGAATATGGCTCCCACGGGACGACATTCGAAGCTCAAGGCAAAGGGTTGATTCGCGTTCGTAGTTCCAATGGCGAGACGATTCACGAGCACGAAGTCGAAACGGGCGATATATGGCGTTTATGTCGGGTCAAGGACGGACCGATTCGAGATTGGGTTGGGCTAGCCATCCAAAGGGGCCTTCGAACTGGCGCGCCGATCGTGTTCTGGTTAGACAAGGACCGCGCACACGATGCGCAGCTTATCGAGAAAGTGAATAGGTACCTAATTGACCATGACCTGAGTGAGGTTACCTATCACATCATGTCACCGCGCGACGCGACGATATTCTCTCTAGAACGAATGCGAGCCGGGAACGATACAGTTTCCGTGACCGGGAATGTTTTAAGGGATTACCTCACGGATTTATTCCCAATTCTCGAACTGGGCACCAGTGCGAAAATGTTGTCAATTGTGCCCCTCATCAATGGCGGTGGCTTATTTGAGACGGGCGCCGGTGGTTCTGCCCCGAAACACGTCCAGCAATTTGAAGCTGAGGGGCATCTGCGCTGGGACTCATTGGGAGAGTTTCTCGCGTTAGGGGCGTCGTTGGAGCATTTAGCCGAGAAGTTCGATAACGCTCGTGCGAATGTTCTAGCGGCTGGGTTGAACCGGGCGATCGCCAAATTTCTTGAAAGCAATAAATCGCCTTCGCGCATTGTTGACGAAATCGATAATCGTGGGAGTCACTATTACTTCGCGAAATTTTGGGCGGAAGCGATTGCCTCGCAAGATCGTGACCTTAGTTTGAAGAATGAATTTCGATCCTTGGAAAGAGTGCTCAACGAGAACGAGGATGAGATCAATAGAGAGCTGATGGAAGCGCAGGGAAGGCCGGTAGATTTGGGCGGGTATTATTTCCCGGATCAAAAACTCGCTGATCAAGCGATGCGACCCTCGGTGACTTTTAATCGAGCTATCGCTTCGGTGCAAACTTGACTACGCGTACTGCGCCATTTCAACGAAGCTAGTCGTTATCTACGTCCACCTGAGGATCCGCTTCATCTAGGTCCACCTGAGGATCCGCTTCGTCAACTATACCTTCCGAAGCGCCATCCTGAGGTTGTCCGGCGGACCGTATGTGAATTGCGTGGGATCCTTTGGGACCTTCCTCGATTTCAAATTCAACTTCATCACCGGCTCGGAGAGTTTTGTAACCATCCATTTCTACCGAGGAGTAATGAGCGAAAAGGTCCTCGCCTCCATTTTCCGGCAGGATGAAACCGTAGCCTTTGGCATTGTTGAACCACTTAACTTTACCCAGAGCCATTCCCGTTCCTCCCCAAGCTGGGAATAACTTCGGCCCCGACCTGTCCGCATTGTCCGCGATGGACATCGCGGCGGTCTAAACAAAAGTTCTTTTTCGGCTTATCCCACAACATTGTTACAGGTCGAACGACGTGTCAAGAGCTTCTTAAGATTTGTGCGTTGTTGTACACTGAGCTGCGCGCAATCTGGGGCTATCGGGCTATGGTCGAAGTGTTGCGAGTGATGAACTGAATGGCGTTGTTTGCCGTGACCTGGAAGCTTCATGAGTGATCAAGACGGTGACTGGGAACAAGATCGACAAGGCGACTTGGCGACCGCTCCCGAGAAACCTAAACTTGAGCGCCCGCCCATGTACAAGGTGCTGCTTCTTAACGATGACTTCACGCCTATGGAATTTGTGGTACATGTACTCGAAGTTTTTTTCGCGATGAACCGAGAAAAAGCGACGCAGATAATGCTGGCGGTACACACGACAGGGAGTGGCGTCTGTGGGATATTTCCACGAGATGTTGCTGAGTCAAAGTCGGAACAAATTAATCATTACTCTCAGGAAAACCAGCATCCATTATTGTCGACGATAGAAATGACGGACTGAGACATGTTGAGCAACGATCTAGAAGTCACTCTCAATCAGGCGTTTAAAGATGCTCGTGCCAAGCGCCATGAGTTCATGACGGTGGAACACCTTCTTTTCGCTCTTCTTGACAACGCGAAGGCTATTGAAGTTCTTACGAACGTGGGTGCGGACCTCGAAGCACTTAGGTCGGACTTGCAAGAATTCATCGAGACGACCACACCACTGATTCCTGCCGGCGATGCTCAGCGCGAAACCGAACCGACGCTTGGTTTTACGCGAGTACTTCAACGTGCGTTGTTCCATGTCCAGTCGAGCGGCCAGGCAGAAGTTACGGGAGCGAATGTACTCATTGCGATTTTTAATGAACAAGAGTCGCAGTCGGTGTTTTTTCTTAAACAACAACAAATCGCGCGGATTGACATTGTGAACTATGTTGCTCATGGCATATCGAAAGTCGCGGGCGACAGCGGAGGCGAGGCAGAGCCAGAAGGTGCAAGCGGAGACCCGAGCGAAGATGAGGTGGCACAGACGGCATTGGAGGCATTCGCGACAAACTTAAACGAGATGGCGCGTCGCGGCCATATCGACCCGCTTGTAGGCAGGGATAGTGAAGTCGAAAGAGTTATCCAGATTCTTTGTCGCCGTCGCAAGAACAACCCGTTGTTGGTCGGAGAGTCTGGGGTTGGCAAGACTGCTATCGCTGAAGGTTTGGCGAAGAGAATCGTTGATCATCAGGTGCCCGACGTCGTGGGGGAGAGCAACGTCTACGGTTTAGATTTGGGTGCGTTGCTGGCGGGGACTAAATATCGTGGAGATTTTGAGAAGCGTTTCAAGCAACTCTTAGTGGAACTGAAGGATGAAGAAGGAGCCATCCTGTTTATCGATGAAATACATATGATCATTGGAGCGGGGGCCGCCTCTGGTGGCGTGATGGATGCGTCCAACCTCTTGAAACCGTTACTTGCCTCAGGTGAGGTGAGGTGCATGGGGTCGACCACCTATCAGGAATATCGTGGAATTTTCGACAAAGACAGAGCGCTATCTCGGCGTTTCCAAAAAATCGATATAACCGAACCTGGTGTAGATGATACGTACAAGATCCTGAAAGGACTCAAGTCGCGTTTCGAGGATCATTACCAATTGCGTTATACAGATCGTGCATTGAGGGTGGCGGCGGAATTGGCTGATCGCTACATAACGGACCGTTTTATGCCCGATAAAGCAATTGATGTCATTGACGAGGCCGGGGCCGCACAGCAATTAGTGACCGTTAGTAGGCGTAAGAAGACTATTGGGGCGCCCGACGTCGAGCAGGTTGTTGCGAAGATTGCCCGCATCCCCTCGAGTCAAGTGACAACCTCCGATAAAGCCGCGTTGAAAGATTTGGACAGTAAATTAAAGATGGCGGTTTTTGGACAGGACAGTGCCATCGAGACATTGGCCAATGCGATTAAGTTATCGCGCGCCGGACTAAAAGCAGATGAAAAACCGATTGGTTCGTTCCTTTTTTCTGGCCCAACCGGCGTCGGTAAAACAGAAGTTGCTCGTCAATTGGCACACGTGATGGGAGTTGAACTGTTGCGATTTGATATGTCCGAGTACATGGAGCGCCACACCGTATCTCGCCTCATCGGAGCTCCGCCTGGGTACGTGGGGTTTGACCAAGGTGGATTGTTAACGGAAGCGGTGACAAAACATCCGCACAGCGTGGTGTTGCTCGATGAAGTCGAGAAGGCGCACCCAGAAGTTTTCAACCTTTTGCTCCAAGTGATGGACCATGGGACATTGACCGACAACAACGGTCGAAATGCGGATTTTCGTAATGTTGTTCTGGTCATGACAACCAATGCGGGTGCTCAGGAAGCTAGTCGAGCATCGATTGGGTTCACTCACCAAGACCACACGACGGACTCGTTAGAAGTCATCAAGAAAATGTTCACCCCGGAGTTTCGTAATCGATTGGATGGAATCATCCAATTCAATGGACTTCCTATGGAAGTGATCAAGAGCATTGTTGACAAATTTCTGACTGAACTTCAGGCACAGCTCGACCGCAAGAAAGTCGAACTTGAGGTCGACGAAGCTGCGCGAGAGTGGATAGCACGAGAGGGCTACGACGAGAAGATGGGTGCTCGACCGATGCAACGGCTTATCGACGAGAAAATTAAGAGTCGGTTGGCAGAAGATATCTTGTTTGGAGAGTTAGCCGATTCGGGAGGCACCGTGTATGTCACGGTGGAAGACGGAGACATCGTGATTGAGATGGAGTCTAGGGTCGCTGCGACTCAATCGTGAGACTAGCAACGATACGCAAGTTTCCGTGACTCAAATGCCACTAACGTTCTCGAAACGTGATTCGACCCTTAGAAAGGTCGTAGGGAGTTAGTTCGACTTTGACGACGTCGCCGGTAAGAATTCGAATGTAGTTCTTGCGCATTTTTCCCGATATGTGAGCCGTGACGACATGTCCGTTTTCGAGTTCTACTTTGAACATGGTGTTGGGAAGTGTGTCGATGACCGTTCCGTCCATTTCAATCTGTTCTTCTTTTGGCATCTAGTCCCCTCGTGAATGTGGCGAGATTTAAGCATGCCTTGTTAGATCACTCCAGCGCCAACAAACCGCGTTTGCCAGGATCTTGTCGTGGCCGTGTTAGTTTTCGTACGACTAGCCTAAGTATATTCGACTGGTAGCTCCCATCGACCCGGTCGGGTCGTATAGCGTCGGTTTTCCAATAACAGCGAGAGAAACTGATTCCTCGGCATGTCGATGGCACCTAGGGACGCCAGGTGAGGGCTCATAATTTGACAATCTAAGAGCGTGAAATCCCATCGATTGAGTTGGTCAATTAATCGTACTAGTGCAACTTTCGAAGCGTTCGAGACCTTTGAAAACATGGACTCGCCGAAGAACATTGTGCCGAGAGAAACCCCATAAAGTCCTCCAACAAGCTCGCCTTCTTGCCAGCACTCGACCGAGTGT
>Ga0209228_1000818_pt1 | contig 16046 bp, 15 predicted proteins | sample METZYME_3_150m_FD_187547 | JGI IMG/M metagenome (GOLD analysis project Ga0209228, IMG submission 187547) | Marine microbial communities from oxygen minimum zone in mesopelagic equatorial Pacific - METZYME_3_150m (SPAdes) (version 2) | ecosystem: Environmental > Aquatic > Marine > Oceanic...
AGCCCCCCGGTGGGGATCCGATGCGTAGTGTTGGCCCATTTATGGAAGGAAATAGTTCTTCGGAGAACTCCATCTACTGGCGGCATTACAACACCAACAAGCGCAGCATTACCCTCGATATATCATCGGATGAAGGAAGCACTCTGCTTAGTCGTTTGGCCAGCGCTGCCGATGTGGTTGTGGAATCGTTTCAGCCCGGCTATCTGGACTCTCTTGGTTTGGGGTACCAACACCTGGGAGATGGAAACCCTGGGCTCATATACGCGTCGCTGACCCCTTTTGGGCAGACTGGACCCTACCGGGACTACCGAGGCAGTGATCTGGTTGGCTTCGCCATGGGCGGCTATATGTATGTCACGGGCTGGCCCGAAACTCCGCCCAACAAATTGTGGGGCATGCAGGCATATCAGACCACGTCTAATCGCGCCTATATCGGCATCCTCATCGCGATTTTCCACCGATTGGTCAGCGGACGAGGTCAGTATGTGGACGTTTCTATGCAGGAAGCCGTGGCCACCACTACAGAGCACGTGAACACCGCTTATAACTATACCGGCGAGAATGCTGTGCGTTGTGGGTTCCGGCACGGCGGCCAGTTCGTGGCCACCTGGAAATGTAAGGACGGCTATGTCAGCATCACCACGAACACCCAGAAAGCATGGGACGACCTCCGTGCCTGGATGGACAAAGATGACATGGCGGGTGACCTGATGGGTGAGCAGTACAATGACCGATTCATCCTCCGTGGCGACCACGGATCCCACATCGAAGAACTGGTCGAGGCTTGGACGCTGACCCACACTCGCCAGGAGATCACCGAATGGGGTCAGGCCAATCATCATCCTTGGGGGCCAGTGTCGACGGCGTCGGAACTCCTGCACAACGAACAGTTGTGGGAGCGGGGTTTCTACCAGAAGACCGCCGATCCCCAGACTGGATTAGAGGTGGTCTATCCCGGAGCTCCCTACAAGATGTCGGAGCCGGCCTGGTGTCTGGCGTCATCGGCGCCCGCAGTCGGCCAGCACAACAATCAAATCTACCGCGACGAACTCGGTTTGTCGGAAGGCGAACTTAAAGAATTGATCCGAGTAGGGATCGTCTGACATGACTGAACTAGCTCTTGAGGGCATCAGGGTCTTGGATTTCACCTGGATACACGCCGGCCCCTCAGCTACACGTATACTGGCGGACCAGGGCGCGCAAGTGATTAAAGTAGAGTCCAACCAGGCTTTATCGGTGGTCGGCGGCCCTGCTTCCAACACCGCGCGAGGGTTGGGACAACGCCACAACTGGAATGCTGGAAAATCTTCCATCTCCCTGAATATGAAAACCGACGCCGGAAAAGAACTGGCACGGCGGTTGGTGGCGGTGTCAGACGTGGTGGCCGAGAATTTCAGTGGCCGCGTTATGCCCAGTTGGGGTATGGACTTCGAAAGTATCGCTAAAATCCGGCCCGATATCATAATGCTGAGCATGTCGGGATTCGGGCGCACCGGCCCTTGGAAGGACCGGGTCAGCTATGGCCAGACCCTTCAGGCATGGTCCGGGTTCACCGACTTAACAGGCTTTCCCGAGAATAATCCCAGTGGCCCAGCAAGCGCCTACAGCGACGCGGTGGGCGGAATGACGGGGGCCCAGGCGGTCTTGCTGGCTTTGATCCAACGGGCGCAAACCGGGCGAGGGCAGTGGATAGATGTTTCCCAGATGGAAGCTATGTCGTCTCTACTAGGGCCTTTGGCTCTAGAACTGAGCGCGAATGATGCAGATGTCCAGCGTACCGGCAACCGTGAACACCACGGAAGCGGGGCTCCTCACGGGGCTTACCGATGTCAAGGTGAGGATCGATGGCTGGTCATCACCATATTCACCGACACTGAGTGGGCGGCTTTTTCCGGTGCGATCGAGTCTCCTGAGTGGGCTAAGGATGATAGGTTCGCCACCGCCAAATCGCGGCTGAGATACGCTGACGAACTGGACCGGCTGGTTGGTTCCTGGACAGTGGAACAGGATGCAGATGCGGCCATGCATCTTCTCCAGTCTGCGGGTATAGCAGCGGGAGTAGTGCAGACCGGCAAAGACATGGCCGAGAACGACCCGCATCTGCGGGACCGGGGCATCTTCCAACAGGTCCCTGATGCCGGAGGGTTGATGCGGACCATTGAAAGAGCCCCTTATAAGCTGACCTTAACACCCGGCGAAGTGATTAGAGGCGCGCCGGAGTTTGGCGCGGACCAGGATTTTGTCTTTAGAGAGATCCTTGGTGTCGATGATGAAGAACTGGCCGAAATGGCCATCGCCGGCGCCTTCGATTAGGCATATATACGATTGTCAATCTTAGACCCTAAGGCCATAATACGACCCTATTTCCAGCCTTTAAATCACGCTGGAGGGTCATGCTCTATAGCACCCTAAGGAGGGACCATGGAGACCAGTCTTGTAGGTAAATATGCCATCGTTGGCATCGGAGAGACTGAATACAGCCGCGGCTCCGGCCGTAGCACCAGGGCCATGGGGGCCATGGCCATCCGGAGGGCGATGGACGACGCTGGACTGGATTCTACCCAGGTGGACGGCATGCTTAGCTACCACAGCGGAGATTCAACGCCTTCAACGTCCATCATGTATGACCTAGGACTCAGACCCAACTTCTATATGGATTGCTCCGGTGGCGGATCCAGCTCTGAGGCGCTGATCGGCCTAGCTATGGGCGCCATAGAGGCAGGCATGTGCGATACAGTTGCCATCTTCAGGTCTATGAATGGTTACTCCAATTTCCGCATCGGTGGCACTGGCGCGAGAGCAGCTTCCGGCATATCCGGCCTGGATCTGATGAAGCGGCCTTATGGTCTGATCAGCGCCGTCCAGCAGTTTGCCTTCAACTTCACCAAACATATGGCGACTTACGGGGTGAAGAGTGAGGACTTGGCTCACATCAAGGTAGCCCACAGCAATCACGCGAGCAACAACCCCAAGGCCATGATGAAACAGAGGGTGACTGTTCAGGACGTGATGGACTCCCGCTGGATCATTCGCCCTGTGGCTCATCTGCTGGACTGCTGCTTGGAGACCGACAACGCAACCTGCGTGATAGTCACCTCCGCAGAGCGAGCCAAGAACTTGCAGCAGACCCCAGCCCATATCATTGGAGTCCAGGGTCGGGGCACAAAGCCCGGCGGTGACTTTCACTTCCAGCACGGGAGTATGACCCAGGTCGCAGGCCACTACGTCGGCCCCCGTATCTTAGAGATGGCCGGAGTCAAACACGACGACATAGACGTTACCGGCTGCTATGACGCATTCACCTATACCGTCATGCTCCAGCTCGAAGACTACGGTTGGTGCAAGAAAGGCGAGGGCAAAGATTACGTGAAGAGTGGGGCAATCAACCTGGGCGGCAAGACCCCCAATAACACTAGCGGAGGCCACCTTTGTGAGGCCTACACCCACGGGATGAACATGGTCATCGAGAACGTGAGGCAACTCCGGGGCACAGTGGATGATTACTGCCCCAATGCCGCTAACGGCGAGCATACTTTTGACTATTCGGAAGGTGGTTGCCGGCAGGTTAAGGGCGCCGAGATCAGTATGAATATGGGATGGGGTACCCCCGCCGTGGGTAGCGCCCTCATCATGAGGAAGTAACGATATGGCTACGTACGAATACCGAGGACAACGACTGGAAATCCCTGATAACGATAGTGAGTACCGAGGTTACTTCGAGGCCGCCGGCGAGCACAAACTGGTGGTTAAGAAGTGTGGTGGTTGCGGCCTGCTGCGGGGTGAGCCAGGTCCCGCCTGCCCGTGGTGCCCGTCCTTGGACTGGGAATGGGTAGATGTGAGCGGTAAAGGGACCATCTTCAGTTACCAGATTGTTGCCCATACAGTGGTTCCGGCTCTCAAAGACCTGGCGCCTTTTGCTATCGTGCTCGTGGAGTTGGATGAACAGTCAGGTCAGCCAACGCCTGAAGACGGGTTACGCATTGTCGCCAATCTTCTTGACGCCGACTTGAAGCCTGAAAAGGAAGAAAACGTGGCCATCGGCGCACGTGTCGAAGTTATCTTCGACGACGAGCCCGACGGTATCAGCATCCCTCATTTCAAGTTGTCGGGTGAACCGCCAAAAGGGGATACTTGGCAACATACGGTCTAGTACGGCCAACCAATCCTCATGAGGTTGTCGAAGGATGCGTATAAGTCTATCTCAATCGGGAATTCGCCTAAACCTCAACCAGTGGTTCACAGGTCAGATTCCATTGAGACTCCCTACTTCATTCGGATTTCCTCGTGAACTGTGTTGGTGAGCCGACTTCAAGGGCCAGCATCTAAAAAGAGAGCACAAATTGTCGATCCTGATTAGCTTTGACATTGATGGAACCCTTGAGGTGGGTGATCCACCCGGAGATATCACCATGGAAATGGTTCGGCAGGCGCAGGGGCATGGTTACCTGATAGGAAGTTGCTCCGACCGAACAGTGAGTGAGCAACAGCGCATCTGGGAGAGGCATGGCATCTCCGTTGGATTCACTGTGTTGAAACACCGCCTTGAGGAAGTCAAAACCCTGTTCCCCGCTGACAGGTACTACCATATTGGCGACACTGAGATCGACCGCCGTGCGTCTTTGCAAGCAGGTTTCGATTTTCTCGCTGTGGAAGACGCCTTGATCGGTCTACTGAACGAACTGACTGCCCAATAGAGAGTTACTATCGTAAACCGCCTTTACAGTGATTTGGCTTATCTATGGCCGATCATCAGCCCACCAGAGGAATACGGCAGCGAAGCCAGATACTTCCGAGATATTATTCTGGAAGAACTCGGGCCCGGCCGCCACAGCCTACTGGAGTTAGGAGTAGGCGGTGGCCACAACTTATCTCACTTGACCGTCGACTTCGATTGTACCGCTGTAGACCTGTCGCCCGACATGCTGGCCCTTTCCGAAGGTTTGAACCCCGATGTCCCGCATCGGGTGGGCGACATGAGGTGCATCCGTTTGAAGAAGATATTCGATGCCGTGCTGATCCACGATGCAGCTTCTTATATCCTGATTGAAGAAGACCTAAAAGATACTTTCACCACAGCAGCGATGCATCTGCGTCCCGGAGGTGTATTTATGGTAGCCCCAGACTGGGTGCAAGAAACTTTTCCAGACGGTTGGGTCTACGACTGGGACAGGCGCCAGGGAAACATAGAGGTAAATATCCAAGAGGTGATGCTTGACCCTGACACAACCGATACTCAAGTGGAATCGACCTACACTTACACCATCAAGAAAGGCAACGAGACGAAGATCGAAGTTGACACCCATATAACTGGGCTATTCCCGCTTAGCACCTGGTCAGGCCTGATGGGACAAGCCGGGTTCGATGTTGAAGTAAGGGCTCTGCCACCTAATGAAGGTGGCTACGGATCTTGGTTGTTTATTGGTGTAGCGAGAGAGTCGGAATAGTGGCCAATACGTTTGTTTTGAAATCAGTCGCTATGCGTACCGGAATGTCCGTCTAGTCCTATTAACTTGGTGAATCAAGGCTAGGTTGTACCATTACGTCCGTTTGGCCGTAACCATTAGCCGGAAAACTGGTTGATGATTTGGTCAATGAAAGCCCCTCAGACCATAGTCTGAGGGGCTTTCATTTTCCTGCTGCCGCTTGCTGTTAATCGGCTGAAGTACTCCGCCGAACAGTTGGCGGAAGCATTGGGGAAATATTAGTCAGGTGGGGGAGGTCCAAGTGATTCAGCCTAACCCCTCCTCCCGGGAATTCTAGGCCTCACCGGCGCCATTCGAATATACGGCTCATCTTTTGGGTCATGAGTTGTACGGACTAGTCGTCGCCTGAGACAGATCCAGCCAGGAACTTAGGTACGTCCTCTAGTCCTTGTTCTTGCAACTGGTCTACGGCGAATCCTTCTGCTTCAGTGGTGTCCATCTCTTTGGCAAGGTGTTCAGCCTGCAGGTCCTTTAAGACTCCTCGGCCTTCGATAGCCACTCGCTGCAGCAGCTTGCGCCACTGGATTATCTCAGCGTCGGTTCCCGACAGTTTTTCCTGGGTATCGTAGCGCTGGGATACCATGATCTTGGCATCCTGGTTGGAGAACTGGATGTTCATCACCCAATTGTGCCAGAGAAGGAACTGCACCCGTTCGTAGATGCGGCCCAGCAGGCTGCCGGGACGGGTCGTGTGGTAATACACGATCCGAGTGCTACCATCTCCGATGGGGACGCACATCCGAGTGTACATGTGGGTACGCATGTCGGTGCGGAACATGCCTGGCAGGTGATGACCTGCTCCCCACAACGGGTTCGTCGTGGTAAGCGGCCTGCGCCAGCGACGCTTATTGGCTGGTACGAAGACCCAGTTCAATAGGAGACGCCACTTGCTCTTGGGCCAACGGCCCAGACCCTCATGGGTGTCCTGATAGGGGAGTTTACCCCTCATGATGTTGAAATAATCTCTGAACCCCCAGGAGCGGCGAGGGTTGCCTTGAGCTTGTAGATCACCCCAGATGACGTTGAACCCGTTGCCGACGAATACCGGCCGGATGCGAGGGGAGCGGCCATAAGGGTCCAAAGGGCCACGAGCGAACATCAGGATGGAATCCCGGTGTACGTAATAGACATGGGAGTCCATGGAGTTCTCGAGGGCCACTCGCCAGTCAACCGCCCAATCGGCTATGCGGTATAGAATCTGACTCTTTTGTTCGAAGAACTCTTCGGGCACATCCTCTTCTATGGGTGCGGGTTCGGACTCGCCAATCCAGATGAAGACCATACCCTTCAGGGTCCGGGTGGGGTATTTGCGCGCCTGAACCTTGCCAGGTATCCGTGAGTTAGGACCTTCACTCAGGACCGAGATACACTCACCTTCGCCGTCAAAGACCCAACCGTGGTATGGGCAGGCTACCGTCCCTTTGAAATGGCAGTCGCCCTGTGCCAGGCTGGCGCCCCGGTGGGGACATATATCAGAGAGGGCGGCGACTTTGCCCTTGTCGTCGCGGAAGAAACACAACTCCTCGTCCAACATCCGGAGTCGGATCGGTTTTTTCCCGACCTTCTTGTCCAGGAGAGCCGGGTACCAGAAATCGCGGAGCCCTGAGGCCGGGGCTAATTCCCGCCGGTCAAGATCGGTCCGTTTCGTTTCTGAAACCATGGTTGGTTTCCTCCTGATTATGAACGCTGTTTACGCCTTCATCAAAGCCAGACACTTGCTGGAGTTGAAGACGTAGGTCTGCAGGAATTCGACTATCTCTGGTTTGCGGTCCAGCTCTTGCATAGCCCCTGCAAGGCACATCCAGTTCAACATTTCCTGTTGTCCCGCGTCTTCGATTTGGGCGTTGGAAATACCGCGCCAGGCCTCATAGTTCCCGGACTTCAGTTCCTGGAATCGAGCCATGTCCGACTCGATGTCGCAGTAAAGCCACCAGTTTTTGGGAGTTAAGAAGGCGTGGGACCAGCTGGAGGAAGCGACTAGAGCGACCTTCCAGGGGCTCGCCAGCAGGGCTCGGGCCGTGGCTGCGCCCAGTTCCATGCACCGCTTGGGCGACGGGCCGGGCGGGTCAAGGGCCATGTCCACGCCGTCGACCTGTTGGGTGTGAGGTCCGCCTTGGTTGCGGATGATGTTACTGCCGTAGCAGTTCACCGAGAATGGAATCACCGGATAGTCAAAGCCCTTCCGGTCATAGTCAAGATAGAGCAAGGTGTTTACGAAGGCATGGCCTAGCCCCTTCTGGTGGAGCGGTTTGTAAGAGTAGGCGATATCGAATCCGCTGTCTAAGAGGGCACCTGCCAGGTACCGCGCGGACTCGTGCCCTTTATACCGGAATATCTTGTTGGCGGGTTCGTCCCAAACGTTGGGGCGTTGGCTCCCGCCTGTTCCGGCCATGGGCTGGCACTCGAACTCTTCATAGGCCATCACGCAGAAAGCGGGGATGATGTCTTCCTTAAAGTTCTCGTACTGGTCGTCACCCCAGACTAGGACTACATCTGGATCGAAGGCGTCAATCTCGGACCTAAGCGTCCGGAAGCCGTCGACCAGCTTTTCGCGCTGGTACAAAGCTGAGGTATACCCTTCGTCTTCGCCCCACTCGGTGCGCATGGCATCTGGCCACGACTCCGGGTTCTTCCTCTCTGCAGGGATGCGGTCGTTGCTCCGCAGGGCCCTGGTGAGGGAGTAATTCTTCAGCTCGTCAGGTGCGATGAGCGACGGAGAGTGGGTCAGGCCTACTCCTAGTATCTCTGCCATTTTGCTGCTCCAGTTATTTGTTGGATCGCTTAGATGAGAGTTGAATGGAGTAGAGGGCCGGCCTTCATTCTAACCTTCTCCATTGCGATGGGAAAAGGGTCTTTTTACTGGGGTTAAGCAGTCTACGGGAAGAGTGCCATGCACTTGTTGGAGTTGAAGACGTAGGTCTCCACGTAGTCGAGAATCTTGGGTTTGCGGCCCAACTCCTCCATGGCCCCAGCAAGGCACATCCAGTTCAAAAGCTCCTGCTGCCCCGCGTCCTCGATCTGATCGGTGGAGATGCGCTTCCAGGCGTCATAATCCCCATCGCGGAGTTCCTCGAAACGGGCCCGGTCTGACTCCACGTCGGGCCATAGCCAGTGATTCTTAGGTGTCAAGAATGCGTGAGACCAGCTGGACGAGCCGACCAGCGCAACGCGGTACGGGCTGTCTCTGAACACCCTAGCTGTTGCCGCTCCGATCTCCATACACCGTTTGGGTGACGGACCTGGCGGGTCTAAAGGAAGGTCAACACCGTTAACCTTCTGGGTGATAGCGCCGCCGCGGTTGCGTATGACGCTGCTACCGTAGCAGTTCACCGAGAAGGGCAAAACAGGATAATCAAAGCCTGTTCGCTCGTAGTCCAAAAACAGCAGAGTGTTCAAGAAAGCGTGGCCGAGGCCGTTCTCGTGAAGGGGTTTATATGAATATGCGATGTCAAAGCCTTGATTTATCAGTCCGCTTGCTAGGGCGCGGCCAGCCTCTGGAGCCCCTTTGTAGATGAATGACTTTTCCTTGGGTTCTCCCCACACGTTACGGCGGTAGCTACCATCGCGGTTAGTATAAGGCTGGGCTTCAAACTCGTTGTAGGCCAAGACACAGAAGGGAGGGATGATGTCTTCCTTGAAGTTCTCGTACTGGTCGTCACCCCAGATTAGGACGATATCTGGATTAAAGTCGTCTATGGCCGACCTGACTTCGCGGAACCCTTTGACCAGTCGTGCCCGGTGCTCTGCGGCGGATTTTAGGCCTTCATCTTCTCCATACTCTACGCGCATGGGTTCAGGCCAGCTGGTGGGAGATTTCATCTCTTCTGGAACTTTGTCGTTGTTTTTAAGAGTGCGGGTCAGGGGGAAGGCACGGTCTTCATCAGGAGTGATCAATGGAGGGTAATGGGTAGTCCCTGCGCCGAATATATCGCCCATGCTCAGCCTCCTGATGACCAGTAACTGGTCATCTTTTGATTTTTAGTATCTAGAATTCGTTTGGTTGTAACAGAGGCTTTTGGCAGTGTCAAGAATAGCAAAGGCACGGTGCGTAGCGATCGGCGCGTACGCCCATTCTGGGGATTGATCGGAAACAACCGGAACTGGTTGGCCCATCTAGTGACCAAGATGATAATGTTCAGGTTATTCGATTAACCGGTGATAGATATGGGCGCGGTTGAAGATTACGCAGGCCTGATAGATGCAGTGAACTCCCAGAAAGAACGCCTGCAAGGCCCGGCAAGTGAAGACATCTGGGGGGGAATGATTGCGAAACGGTTCCGATCTGACCCGAAGCGACAGATGGAAGACAATTTCGAAATCCTGGCAGGGTTCGTCAGGCCCGATGACGTTTTCGTCGATGCTGGTGGAGGGGCGGGAAGACTTGGCTTGCCTATGGCACTCCGCTGTCGTGAGGTTATCAACGTTGAGCCATCTGCTGGAATGGGTATAGAGTTCATAGAGTCGGTAGATGAAGCCGGGATCAAGAACGCTTCAAACGTTCGGGCAAACTGGTTGGAACCTCACGGAGTAGTAGGAGATGTAGTCCATTGCGCGAATGTCACTTACTTCGTCCGCGATATCGGTGTGTTTATCGAACGATTGGTATCTGCTGCCCGGCGGCGGGTGATCCTTTCGATGTATAGCGTGCCGAACCCGATGCACAATGCCAAGCTGTTCAAGATGGTCTACGGGGAAGACCAAGCCACCGTTCCCGGCCACACCCAGCTGCTACCGGCGCTGTGGGAGATGGACATCCTACCCGATGTCCGCTTCTTGCCCCAGGGCGTGCACTTCGACGGCGTGGAGCAACTTCCAGCGTTACCCCAGACAAAAGAAGACGCCGTGGAGATGGCGTTGGCTGGGGTCTGGCTTGCTCCGCACCATAGGGACCGTGGTGAACTAGCCGTTCGGGAGCAGTTCGACGATCTATTCGAACGTTCTGAAGAGAGCTTCCTGCCCTTGTGGCTGCCCGAGGCCCGGCAGGTGCTGATTACCTGGGAGACGGGCAGACCCTGGTGACCTCGCCTTGTTAGACGGACGGCTACCGGTGATAATATCTTAGGCAACAATGTAAACATAACGCCAGCAAGAAAGATTCATCAACTGGAGCGAGGTACGGATATGGACTGGGGAATGGCAAACCGAATGGCGAGACTGATCCAACCCGACGGTCATTGTATGTTCTTGCCCATAGACCACGGGTATTTCCAAGGCCCGACCCGGATGCTGGAGCAGCCGGGTGAGACGATCAAACCCCTCTTGCCGTATTCCGACGCCCTCTTCGTGACCCGCGGCGTCCTTCGGGCGGTTGTGGACCCGGCCTTGGACCAGCCAGTGATATTGCGGGTGTCCGGCGGGACAAGCATGGTGGGAGCTGACCTCTCTGACGAGGGCCTGACTACCTCTATGGAAGATGCTGTTCGTCTGAATGTCGCGGCCGTGGGTATCTCGGTATTCATAGGCACCGAGTATGAGAAACAGACTCTGCTGAACCTGGGGAAACTGGTAGACGAGGGAGAGAAGTACGGAATCCCGGTGATGGCAGTAACCGCCGTCGGTAAAGAACTGGAAAAGCGTGATGCCCGCTATCTGGGACTTTGCAGCCGAATCTGCGCGGAACTGGGCGCCAAAGTCGTCAAGACCTACTGGTGCGAGGAGTTCGACAAGGTTGTTAATGGCTGCCCTGTCCCGGTGGTCATGGCCGGCGGGCCCCAGGCCGATACCGAGCGCGAGGTCATGGACTTCGTTAAAGACGGCATGGACAACGGGTCCATCGGTATCAACCTCGGCCGTAACATCTGGCAGAGCGACCACCCCGTTCCGATGATCCGGGCGTTGCGCCACATCGTCCATGAGAACGGCACAATAGATGAAGCCCAAGAGATCTTCGACAGCGTCAAGGCAGGCAACGGCCGGGTAGCCTCGGTGCCAGCCTAAACTTCAGACGACTTTCAGATTGAAAAAGAGACTCTCCCCGCTCATCCCGAGCTTGTCGAAAGACCCCGATTACAGCGCAACGGTTGTTTGACGAGCTCACCATGAGTGGCAGGGGGCGATTGCTAAGTGGGAAGTATTGAATAACATGCGTGTCGCCATGTACTACAACAACCACGACGTGCGCGTGGAAGAGATGCCGGTGCCAGAGATTGGCCCTGGCGAACTGTTGGTCAAAGTGGAGGCCAGCGGCATCTGCGGCAGCGATGTCATGGAGTGGTATCGCATCCAGAGGGCGCCCATGGTGTTGGGCCATGAGGTAGCAGGGACCATCATCCAAACAGGGGCCGGCGTGAACCGGTTCAAAGAGGGCGACAACATGATAGTCACCCATCACGTCCCCTGCAACGCCTGCCATTACTGCCTCAGCGGACACCATACCGTTTGCGACACTCTCCGAGAGACGACCTTCGAGCCCGGAGGGTTCTCAGAGTACTTGCGCGTACCTGCTATCAACGTTGACCGAGGCGTGTTCACCATTCCTGATGGTATTTCCTTCGATGAGGCGTCCTTTGCAGAACCGCTAGCCTGCGTATACCGAGGCCAACGCCGGGCCAATATCCAGCCGGGTCAAAGCATCATCGTCCTGGGTAGCGGGTTGGCTGGGCTGTTGCACATAAACCTTGCACGAGCGTTGGGAGCGGGCAGAATCATCGCCACCGATATGGTTCCAGATCGGTTGGAGGCGGCTAAGAATCTTGGTGCTGACTATACTTTCATGGCCACGGATGATATACCGGCCCGCTTGCGTGAAGTTAATGACGGCCGTCTGGCGGACTTGGTCATCGTCTGTACTGGAGCTCCTCCGGCCTTGCAACAGGGTTTGGATTCGGTGGATCGCGGTGGCACGGTGTTGTTCTTTGCGCCAACCGAGCCTGGTGTGAATATAGCGGTGCCGGTAAACGACCTATTCTTCCGCAACGATGCCACGCTGACGACTACCTACGCTGGCGCCCCTGGCGACTTAGCTACGGCCTTGGAGATGATCTCCTCTGGCCGGGTGCAAGTGGGGCAGATGATTAGCCACCGCCTGAGTTTGGAAGAGGCGAGTCTGGGCTTCCAGCTTACCGCTGAAGCTAAGTCCTCGCTGAAAGTAATTATTCAGCCCCAACGGTAAATGGGCAGTACAACCGTATATTGGCCTCTTTTCGGGCAGGGATAATGTCAAAGGTCTTTTCCAACCCCCTCGATTCTAAAGCTCCACAAAGGGGCAGCTATGCGCTTGTGCTCCGCCTTCCTTTCCAGCGGATAGTTCTGGTTGGCAAGTTGGGCTTAGTTGAGTTTCCTCGTGGACACTACATCTATTTCGGCAGCGCTTTGGGCGGGCTCAAGGCGCGGGTAGGCCGCCATCTACGTCAACAAAAGAAACGTCATTGGCACGCTGACTACCTTGGCGCAGAAGCGCCTTGGGAATATGCCTGGCAGTTAGCGGATGGCCAGACCTGGGAGTGCGTTTGGGCTAGTCAGGCTGTTGAACTGGATGAGGCTGAATCGCCGGTACCAGGGTTTGGTTCGTCTGACTGCCGTTGCAAATCCCATCTGATCCGCGTGAATAACGTTAAGCAAGTAAGAGAGCTACTTAAGAGTCTTTCTCCTGCGCCGCGCCGCCTGAGGCGTATGCGGGATACGATGCCTTGACGACTATGTAGGGAACTGTACTATCATGTCGCTCTGATTCACCCCTTATTGTTGATTTACATTATTGGTAAATCTGATGGGCGTTAGAATAAGCCTCAACACGGCGCTATGGACTGGAGACCTCTATGGAATTTGGGATGTTCCTCGAATTTCCGGTGACGGAAGGAAGAACAGATAAGGATGCGTTTGACGACTCCTTGGTTCTGATCAACGAGGCTGAAAAGCTGGGTGTGGACGCCATCTGGCTGGCCGAATACCATTTTAATCCCGGGAGGGTCCTGGCTTCACCGATCACCATTTTTGGGAACGTAGCTGCCCGGACTGAGAATATAAGGCTCGGAACCGCTGTGATCTTACTCCCATTGGCGAACCCGATAAGGGTGGCAGAAGAGATCGCAACGCTCGATTTGGTTAGCGGAGGGCGGGTTGAATTCGGAATCGGTCGGGGCACGTTCCCGAATGTTCATGAGGGTTTCAATTCGCCGTTCGAAGAGAGTCGAGGCCGTTTTGATGAAAGCCTCGAGATTATCCTAAAAGCTTGGACCAACGAGACGTTCTCTTTCGAAGGCGAATATTACAAATTTGAAGACGTAACTGTTACGCCTAAACCCTACCAGAAGCCACATCCGCCTATCCGGGTTGGGGTGACTTCCATGGACAGTTTCGCAACCACCGGCCGTATGGGCCATAATATGATCATCAACCCATCTAGAGTGTTCACGTTGGCGGGACTTAAACCCCAGATCGCGGCGTACCACCAGGCTTGGAAGGACGCTGGCCACAAAGGTAAAGGGACGGTTGGTTTGCGAATACCTATTTACCTTTCCGAAGATTCCCAGAAAGCCTACGATGAGCCTATGGAAAGTGCTCTGTTCTCCATGGGGCGTCTCTCGGACCGAGTCGCCAAATACGATGGGCTTCTCGGGACAACGGGTGACTGGGGTGCTGAGGCAGAGGTTATCAAGAATATGTCCTATGATGATTGGTTCCGGGATAAGGTTGCCTATGGTACGCCTGACTCCGTAACTGATAAATTGCAAATGTTGACTGAAGAATTGGGCTTGGATCAGATCATGTTCGAGGTCAATTTCGGTAATTTGATACCACTTGATAATCAGGTAAAGAGCCTTCGTATGATGATGGAAATGGTGGCACCAAACTTGGGATAACCAGCCCATCTTGAGGTAACTATGATTTGGGACGAAGTAGAACCCGGTTCCAAGGTTGAGGCAGTGGACAAGTTCGAGGTCCAGATGGGTATGGGCGCTCCCGTAGGCAGTGGAACGTTTAACGTTGAGGTTGGAGATACCGGGGAGATCACCGTCAAACGGAAGGCCGGAAAGCTCCAGTGGTTGGTGATCAAATGGGACCGCCTCGGTCGCACTTTCAATCTGAATGCAGACCAGTTTGACCTCATAAAACCCGTCTGAACGTAAACGGACGGTAAAATCCGTATATGGTTGATCACTCAACCAAACCGTCGGGTGCAAACGCCCAGAGGTCACCACATCGAACAGCTAGCACCTTGGCACTCTGCCAGGGTGGATATGAGCCGTACTGAGCCTGGAGCCGGATCACGGATCGATGCTGTCGACGTTTGCGTGTCATTTATGGATGAATTTGCGGAGACCTAGTATAATATCTGCTAACATCATTCGCATCCAACGCGAATCGGCCCTCTACAATCAAGAGCTAAATCTTAAAGAGGTGTTCTAGGAAATGGTTCAAGCAGAGATTAAGACCACGTTCGAAGTCGGTCCTGTCACGTTCATCGCCAGGCATGAGCTATGGGACGGTAACATCCAAGACCACGCGGATCAAGGAGTGTCGATCGTCGTTCAGGGAGAGATAAACGGCGAAAAAACCACTCTCCTCCGGTTCAACTGCTTCGACGTCGAGCGAAGCTACATCTATGGCCCTCAGAACCCGGATTTGAAGGATGATGGCCCGATGATGTTAGCAGGCCAGACCCAGGGGTCGACCGGGATGGGCAAGCTCTACCGTATGGACCCGACCACCGACGGCAACCCCATCGGTTGGACCATCAAGACCATGAGAAATAAGCTTCCCGACATGCTGGACAGGTCCGGGTACCCGGAGATTGCTAAGCAGATTGATCTCGAAGAACTGGCAGACGTCTTGCCAGAGTTGGAAGCTGCGGCCAGAGAGCTTTTTATTACCAAACGGAACACCGTCAAGCACAACCGCGGTACGGAGATTTTTGAAGCTGGAAATATCCGCTTTGGTCTCGAGATGCGCCGCTTGCCTGTCGGAGATGGCGGTCTGGCTATCCATGTACTAACCGACATCGGCGGTTCTAATCAGTCCTTTGTCGAAGAGACCGAGATTATGGCCTTCGACCTCTTCTGGGACGGCCCTCACTACCACTATGGCCCCCGAAATAAGAATCACCGGATCTATTGGGACCGGACTCTAGTCACCGATTATTTCGGATGGGTCAAGGAAAACATCGAAGGAAAGAAACTGGGACCGATGATTGAGCGTGCCGGCTACCCTGGCATCGCTGCTGATCTGGACCAGGACATGATTGATGCCGTCCTTCCTGCGATGTCTGCGAAGGCCCGTGAGATGTTGGACCTAGGTGAGAATCTGACTGGGCACCCCGGGTTGCCGGAACAGGTCACTCCTAATCTCGCAGCAAACTAAGCCACATACACAGACTGCTAGGTTCTGAGTCAAGAACAAGAGAGCCCGGCCATCAGATGGTCGGGCTCTCTTGTTCTTGATCTTGCCGATTTGGGGTCACTCGGCATCCTGAGATGTGTTCAGGAGTATTTGATGAACAGCACAATCACTAATACCGGTATGCCAATGACTACCAGCAGGCAGCCCAGCTTGGTGATACAACTCATAACCGTGAATGGCAGCTTTAATAATTTGATCACCATTCTGAGGGGTAGCGTTGCTAGT
>Ga0209228_1000820_pt1 | contig 16005 bp, 15 predicted proteins | sample METZYME_3_150m_FD_187547 | JGI IMG/M metagenome (GOLD analysis project Ga0209228, IMG submission 187547) | Marine microbial communities from oxygen minimum zone in mesopelagic equatorial Pacific - METZYME_3_150m (SPAdes) (version 2) | ecosystem: Environmental > Aquatic > Marine > Oceanic...
CAGCACCGATCCCGACCACAAGACGTCCACCCGAGATGTGATCGACCGTGGTCGCCATGTTTGCCAAAAGCGCTGGATGTCGGTAGGTGTTGCCAGTGACCATGGCACCAATTCGCAATCGGGGCACGGCGACTGCAAGGGCGGCCAACATGGTCCAGGCCTCCAGGATGCTGCCCATCTCGGGCGAGCCGTAATCCTTTTCCGGGCCGTAACCGCCTGGTGGGGGCATGAAGTGGTCGGGCACCCAGATCCCGTCCCAGCCCGTGGCCTCGGCATGTTGACAACCTTCGAGTAGTTCCGCCCACGTCTGGCCCGAATTTGCCCAATATGAGAATCTCACGGCCTGCAATTTATCGGTAGATACGGACCCGCATCTAGGTCGGTGGTCCTTTTAGCTTCGGAGGGAGACGGAACCGGCTTCGACTCAGACAGCCTCACCACTCATGCCGTCGTTGGAAATACGTTGGGCGACCTCGCTATCATGGAGGCGAAGCTGAAGCATGGTCGCTCGTAGAGGCGGCGCACCCTCCAGTTGCTGTTGCCCTGGTCGCCACAGTTGGGAGCGTCAATGAATATCGAGGGAAAGACCGCGCTAATCACGGGTGGAGCGAAACGAGTCGGACGCGGCATCACCCTTGCACTTGCTCGTGCTGGCGCCAACGTCGTCATCAATTACAACAACTCAGATACCGAGGCCTCCGAAACCGCTGCCGAGGCCGAAACTCTTGGTGTCGAAGCACTTCCGATTAAAGCGAACGTCGCCGACTACGACGCCGTTGGAACCATGGTGGATGAAGCGGTGCAGCGCTTCGGCACGATCGACATCCTTGTGAACAACGCTTCATTGTTCGTGGCTGATCCACTTCCCACCAACGACTTGAGCATCTGGCACCGCTCCATCGACACACTCGTGCACGGCCCGTTCTACTGCGCCAACCGGGTAGCTCCCATAATGCTGGAGAACGAGGGTGGCGTCATCATCAGCATTGGAGATCTCTCGGCATTCGAACCATGGCCCGGCTTTGCAGGACATGCGGTAGGCAAGGGCGCTGTCCTTTCCCTCACGCGTCAACTCGCCCTGGAGCTTGCACCTCGGATTCGTGCGAATGCGGTGGTTCCTGGCCCCGCTCTGCGACCGATCGGGTACGACGAAGCCACGTTCAAGCGAGTCGCAGACGACACTCTTCTCGGCCGGTGGGGCACTCCAGAAGAGATGGCACATGCAGTGCTGTTCTTGGTCGAGGCCGACTACGTGACCGGCGAGGTGATCACCGTTGACGGTGGTCAACGTTTCGGACACCGCAAACACGCACACGGCTGATCGATGGTTGCGGCCGGAGTTCACATAGTTCCGTTGATGCCGTCGCCAGACGTCGTTGCTCTCGTGGTCGAGGCAGAACGACTCGGATACGACTACTGCATGGTCGCAGACGAAGGAGTTCATCCCGACATCTACGCATGTCTCGGCGCCGCAGCCCGCGAAACCGAACGCATACAGCTCGGCGTAATGACAAACGGCTACACCCGACACCCCGCGGTCACGGCCGCTGCACTAGCGACCGTCAATGAACTCTCTGGCGGGCGCTCAGTCGCAACGATACTGGCCGGAGGCTCGATGGTTCTCGGGCCCATGGCGATCGAACGGCGACGACCTTTTCGTGTCATCGCCGACACCACCACAGTGCTCGAAAAGCTCTGGTCGGGCGAGACCACCTCGTGGCAGGGCGAACACTGCTCGCTCGACGAGGCACAACTGGGTATGGGCGCACAGGACATTCCGATCTGGATCGCAGGCCGAGGTCCGTTGGTACTTGGACTGGCAGGTGAAGTCGCCGACGGACTGATCTGCACCGTGAAACCAGATGTCGGCGCTGCCATCGAACTCGCTGAGAGATCGGCCAAGGGAGCCGGGCGGCCAGCTCCAAAGCCGATGTACCTTGGCCGCATCTGCTACACGGCCGAGCTCCTCGAGGGTCAACGCCGCACACTGTCATACGTACTCATGGACTCGCCGCGTCGGGTTCTAAGGTCGCTCGGTCTCGACGAAGACGACATCGTGATCGTCGAGTACGCAGCACGTACAAACAATCCTGGTCATGTGGACCCGCTCGTCACCGACGAACTCCTCCACCGTTATCAGATCACAGGAACACCGAAGGAATGCGAAGCAGAGGTCGCAAGGATGGTGGCCGCACACAACCTTCACGCCGTCCTCATCGATGCCCTGTCAATGGACCTCGACGAGAACCTCAGCGTCATCGGCAACTCGCTGCCCATTATCAAAGGAACGCTCACATGACCACCCGCCGCCTCAACCGCATCTTCGCTGCCGACGGCCGGACGGTGATCATCGCTCTCGACCATGGCCTCATCGACGGCCCATGCGAGGGATTCGAAGACCCGGCAGCGACTATCTCCGCTGTGGTCGCCGGCGGAGCCGACGCCATCCTGACTTCGTTCGGAATAGCCGAGAGGTTCGCGGCCGAACTCGGGAGCGTCGGCCTCATCGTCCGCAGCGATGGCGCAGAGACCAACCTCGGAACACCGAGCACCGGGTCGCTGTCGAAGTTCTTCGGGCCGACTGATGCCCTGCGGATCGGTGCAGACGCTCTTGTGGTGACGGCCATGCCTGGCTCGGACAAGGAAGCGTCAACTCTCGAGACACTCGCGAACGTAACCGCCGAAGCACACCGCTGGGGTCTTCCCGTTCTCGGGGAGATGGTGCCAGGCGGTTTCAACGGCGGCCCAGAAAGCAGGGACACCGAAGCCATCGCGCTCGCCGCCCGTCTCGGTGCCGAACTCGGTGCCGACTTCATCAAGGCCCCGTACTGCGACGACTACAGCACCGTCACATCTTCAACATTTGTCCCAGTCGTGATCCTCGGCGGCGCGAAGGGAGACGAGCGGTCGATGCTGTCCAACATCCATGGAGCGATCGCCTCTGGCGCCAAGGGCGTCGCCATCGGCCGCAACGTGTTCCAATGCGATGATCCAGCAGCTATGACACGCTCGATCGTCGCCATCGTGCACGAAAACGCATCGGTCGACGACGCTCTTTCGATTCTCCAGGCGTGACCCACCATGCCCCCTCCCACCGCCGTCGTCATTGGCCTCGATGCTGGCACAACGTCAATCAAGATGGTCGCCGTCGATGCTGAGGGAATCATCCAAGCCAGCGCCTGCTCAGACCCGATCCCAACGCAGAGACCGTCGCCTGGGGCAAGTGTCCAGCAGCCATCGGCCATCTGGAATGCACTCGCTACAGCCTGTCAACGAGGCATGTCCTCCCTGGATTCCTCAACGCCAGTTGCCGCGCTCGCTCTTGCCGCTCAGAGTGGCTCGGTCATCGCGATGGAGGGACTCAACGGTGAGGATGACGCCAGTCTCATAACCTGGATGGACACCCGCTCGCGTGAACTTGTCCACTCCTGGGATGCCAGCACACAGACAACCATCAGGACCATCAGCGGGTGGGCGCCATCGCCAGGACTCGGACTGTCGACCATCTCTTGGGTCCGCGCCGGAGCGACCGTCGAACCGCGAAGATGGGCAGCAGTCGACGACTTCCTAATCCACGAACTGACGGGTTCGTGGATCACGAATCCATCGAACGCAGTAGGCATGCAACTCATGGACGTGTCGTCGCTGGAATGGAGTGCCGAGCTCTGCGAGATCGCCGGAGTCGAGATATCTGCGCTCTCGGTCCTCTCGCCGTCCGGAAAACAGGCCGGCCACCTCACTGCCATTGCCGCCGAGACCACGCAGCTTCCACAAGCAACACCGGTGGTGACCGGCGGCCACGATCAATCATGCGCCGCTCTCGGCCTCGGGATTACCAGACCCGGTTCCGCTCTGCTCTCGCTGGGTACCGCTTGGGTGCTCACGATGATCACCGACCGAGCTAATGCCAGAGCCGTGCCTCACAGCTTCAATCTGAGCCCACACGTAGTCCCAGACCGATGGTCTGTCTCCAAGAATCTCGGCGGCCTCGGCGCAGCATTGACATCGGAGATCGCCGACCAACAACCTGGCCTCAGTATTGACCTCGATAGTGAGCTCGATCGGTCAAGTCCGAACATCGATGATCCGTACTTCCTGCCAGCGCTCCGCGACGTCAATCGCATCAACTGGGGTCGATTCACGGGTCCTGCAACCCCTGACCGAATCGGGCGTCTAAGGGCGGTGATCGAAGCGTGCGCTTTCGAGGCTCGCCTGACCCTCGAACAGGCCTCGCCATCGGTTGTAGTGCACGAACTGACAGTTGTCGGCGGCGGGACAAACAGCCGCTACCTCACCCAACAGATCGCTGACGCCACAGGCATGCCGCTCGCGGTTCAGCGCGAGGCCAGTCGACCTGCTCTGGGAGCAGCAATGCTCGCAGCCGGCTCCCGTGGCTGGCCGACGTTCAACAGACCGACAACACCGACCGCGACGATCCATCCATCTCTTCCATACAACGAGACCATGGACAAGCGCTACGCCGAGTACCGCCGACTCACATCAGGAGATCGACAATGACCAAACCCAAGGTTGCAGTGGCTATCGGCCAGTCGAACTACGACCGCATGTTCAGCAAACAAGCTTGGCAGCAACTCGAGGACGTATCCACCATCGTCCATCACGAGGGAGACGAACCGGCAAATCGGGAGGAACTAATCGACCTTCTTCCGGGAGCGCTCGCCTGTATTACGAGTTGGGGTGTCGCTCAGTTGGATACCGAAGTGATCGCCGCCGCCGATTCGCTCGAACTGATCTCACACATGGGCAGCAGCGTCAAGCGTTTCCTATCAGATTCGGTGTGGGACCGTGGTATCCACGTAACGAGCGCGGGCATCTCACTTGCACGCGACGTCGCCGAGACCACCCTGGGCCTGATGATCGTCGGCCGCAAACGAATCTGGCCTCTCGGCCGCCACGTGGCTGGTGGAGGATGGCGTGACAGCCCCGCGTGGGAGCAATGGGACGCTCGCGAACTCGCCCGATCGACCGTTGGTCTGGTCGGCGCGAGCAACGTTGGACGCCATGTCGTCGAACTCCTCGCACCATTCCAGACCACTATTCTCGTTGCCGACCCTTACCTCACCGATGAGGAAGCGATGAGGCTCGGAGTCGAACGAGTCGACCTACACGAGCTGGCCACACGCGCCGACATCGTGTCGCTCCACTGCCCAGAGAACGAGCACACCCGGCACATGGTGAACACCGAGGTCCTCGCCGTGATGAAGGACGGAGCAGTCATCATCAATACCGCTCGCGGCGGGCTAATCGACGAGGCTGCACTCATCAAGAAGTTGAAAACCGGTCGAGTCTTCGCCTTCTTGGACGTCACCGACCCTGAACCGCCGGCGCTCGACAGCGAACTCCGGCAACTCGACAACGTCGTCATTACCCCCCACATCGCAGGATGCATCGAAAACTGCACTCGGATGGGTGAACTCGCTGTGGAGGAGATCCGGCGCCACATAGTGGGCGAACCGGCGGTCTATGAAATCCGTTCAGACATGCTTGACCGGATTGCTTGACCGGACGTCCCGCTTGGCACCATTCAACTCAAAATCAGGCCACCATCGGCCTCGATTGACTGTCCGGTGATGTAGCGGGCGTCATCGCTCGCTAGGAAAGCGATTACACCGGCAATCTCTTCAGGTTCCGCGAGACGCTTCAAGGCGGTGTCCTCCGCGCGCATGGACAGCCACCGATCGCCCGACATGTTGAGTGTCGCCCCGATCTCTGCTGCGACCCGTCGAACCATCGCCGTGAGAGTGTTGCCAGGGCAAACCGCGTTGACGGTGATCCCGTGGGGGCCGAGTTCCATCGCTGCCGAGCGGGTCACACCAATCACACCACTCTTCGTCGCGGAATACTCGGCCGAGTGCGGCCAGCTAGTCCTACCCGCCATCGACGAGATGTTGATGATCGCGCCACGACCCTGCTTGATCATGATTGGCGAGACGAGACTGTTCGACACGAGGACACCCGTGAGGTTCACCGCGACTAGATCGTTCCACCGTTCGAGTGGAATATCGGGCAGAGGGCCTCCAACGTATGTACCGGCACAGGCCACCAGCACGTCAATGCGGCCCCACCGTTCGACGACCGCAGCAATCGCGGCCTCCTGCTCGGCACGGGAACGCACGTCGCAGGCGAGCGCTACGGCTTGCGTTCCAAACGCCGAAGCGTCGGCAGTCGTCGCTTCATTCTCCTCCTGCTCGATGTCGAGACAGGCAACCGCTGCCCCCTCTGATGCGAACCGAATGGCGGTTGCTCGGCCAATACCCGTCGCCGAACCTGTGATAACGACGACCTGGCCCGGAAACCGGCCGCCTGAGGGAATGTCCGACATGATCGTCAAAGTGTATGCGTCGCTTGGTCCAGCAGGTCGGAGCCAGCTAGCCGGAAATCAGCAATCAGGAATCAGGAATCAGGAATCAGGAATCAGGAATCAGTCTTCTGAAACAGCCGCCGGGCCGTAGCAGGGCGACTGGCCAGTGATGGCTCCCCAACGGCGAGTGCCGTACTCGAAGTGCCACCACTCTCCAGCAAATATCACGAAACCCTGGGCAACCATGGCGTGATAGAGAAACCGACGGATGTCCCGGTCGACACCTGGCTCAGTTTCCAGCGCCGTTGCGTGAGCTTTGCTCGTCAGGTCGTCGAAACCGGTTCCAGGCTCCAGTGGAATGCCATCAAGGCTGAGGGTGAGGTCGACTGAACCGCCTGTGAGGTGGGGCGACGGGGTCGTCAGATTGTTGTCCGGTTCGGCAAAGAAGCCGGGTGGCAGGTCGGGGTCGGCATATGCCGCCTCGTACAACTCAACCTGAAGGGCGAACGGGCGGAAACCGTCGAATACGGCCAACCCCCAGCGGTCAGGCAGGCCGTCCGCCACACGGCCGAGGAGGTCGGCCACCCGGGCCCGGAGCAGACACCCTTGGTTGGCGTGTTCCCACCCGGCCAGACGGTAGTTCTCCAGACAAGCGATCCGATGGTGGTCGACGGCCACGAGAGGTTCATCGACCGGATTGGCTACCGGCGGATGAGGAGGATCGACCAACTCAGGCAGGGGGGAAGCCGGTGGAACAGTGAGTCCAGCAGCGTCTAGAACCTCGGACGCGGGTCGGGTCAGTCGGGGTTCATGAAGATGGGGGCTCACGGGCCGGCCAGGACTCGCGCTGTGACATCGAGCAGGTCGGCTCCCGAGTGCGCGTCGAAAATGGGTACTAGGAACTCGTCCAGCCCGTGCCGTTCAGCCAGATCGGCCAGTTCAGCGGCGCACTCATCAACCGTGCCAGCGATCACGAAGGGGAGAACCCACTCGTCGGGGACGTAGCGTGCCGCAGCGTCCAAACCGTCAGCTAGAGCGGACCGGATGGTGGCTACATCCTCGTCAGTTATACCGAGCGCTAACCGGACCGGCTCCGGGGAGTCGACCAGCCGGTAGGTCATGTGCGGCCGAACCGTTTCGAGCGCCGCGTCGTCGGTGACCACCATGGTCGAGTAGCAGATGCCAGCCCGGTTGCCGGTACGGGTCGAGCCAGCCCGGACCCGCTCCACGTAATCGCCGAGTGACGGCTTGTGGATGAAGTCGAGCATGACACCATCGGTCTCGGCGCCACCCAGATCGAGCATCTTCGGGCCCCGGCCGGCCAGCCAGATCGCAATATCGGGGCGGGCCCAACCCATGCGAGCCGATCGGAGGGAGAAGGTTGGGGCTTCCAAATCAACCGTCGTCCCCTCAAAGAGGCCCCTACAGGATTTGATGGTTTGGTAGACGGTCTCAAGTGGGTGGACACGACCCAGAGCTAGCGGGTCGAGGGTCAGGCTCCCACCGGCTCCCAGGCCGAGGAAGGCCCGACCACCAGAGAGTTCGTCGAGTGTGGCGATCGCCGCCGCCGTGTGAGCTGGATGCCTTGTATAGGCGTTGGTGATCCCGGGTCCAATCTCGAGGCGACTGGTGGCATGGGCGATGGCCGTCATCGTGACATACAGATCGCGGGTGGCGAGACCCTCGTCGTACACCCAGCAGCGGTCGAAGCCAAGACGTTCGGCTTCTACTGCGAGGTCGCTGATAGCGCCCACGGGCGCCTCGGGGATCAGGTTGACGCCGGCTCGGAGTCGCCCTTTAGACATGGCGGGAACCTACTCCCGGACGCCAGATCACTGGGCGGGGAACTGGTGGACGGGAGTCTCCGGTTCCCACCGAGCAAGTTCCGCAACTAGAAGGTCGACCAGTGGACGGCTGGCATCGTCGACCATGGTGACAGCGATGGCATAGCCAGCGTCCGTCGGGACCGACCTGCGTGCCCCGTTCGGAGAGGTCAGCAGGATGGCGGCCCGCTCGGGGGTGAGTCGCTCGTAGGGCAAGCAGCGGACTGCGGCAGCAAGGCGCAGCGGCCGATGACACTGATCGGAGATCACCCGGTTCAAGGCGTTGGCACCAATGACAGCCACAACGTCCGTGGGGCCCGCCGGGAGGGCAGGTTCGTGTGGAGCCGGGGCCTTGGCCGGGTGCCCCCGAGACCCATCGGCTTCTACCAGCACGTGGTCGACCAAGGCCAGCCAACCAGAAGGTGCATCCCTATCCACACCTAGGCCCTTGGGGCCGCCGGAAGCCTTGTCGGCGATGCGTTTCCAGACCAGGACTGGGCGTGGATCGTCATCAGCCACCGCCTCAGCCAATTCGTCCATCGACGGTCCAAGGAGAAGCCGTGCTCCGCCGACTTCGTCTGCGGCCATCTGAGTGGTGGTCGTCAAAACGGCCCGGCGGCCAAGGTGTGCTCCTAGGGCGTGAAGCAGCGTCGTCTTCCCGCCACCTCCGACTAGTGCCGTGATGCGGCCCGGAGCCCCCAGGAGATCGGAGACGTGCGCCGCTTTGCCAGTGGTCACGGTCTCGGTAGTTCCTCACCGTCGACCCAGTTGAGGACCGCCTCAAGGACGCCGCCTCCCACTGCCAGCGCCTTGTCCGATACCCGGTCTATGGCCACCTCGTCGCCTCGGGGGTCAACGTCACCAACCTTGGTCCCTGCAGGAACATGAGTACCGTCGACAATCAGGCCTCGGATCGTCCCGTCGATGACGGCTACCACGGGAGTTTCGCCGACCCACCCCAGAACCTCGTCGGCCACCACCTGATCGCCGAGAGTCCGTACCCAGGACGCCGTTCCGCTGGCGGGCGCCCGCAGGACCCGTTCGACAGACCGCCCGCCCACAGTCCCCGGCGTACCGGTGTCGGCGGCCGCTGCACCGGTATAGATCACCCTTCCTAGGTTCGGGCCCCGCAGCGTTTCAACTACGGCGTGGCAGTCGACGCCGGCCGTGTAACCGGGCCCGAGGGCCACCACGAGAGGGGCGTCATCGAGGGTGGTGTCCGGATTCTCTTTAAGGAGGCGAGCGTCGACTACCACGGACCGGGCAATCCGGGTGGTCGGAGGAAGGTCGGAACTGATCAACACCGGCACCACCCCGGTGGCAGCCACCCCTTGGATCTCGTGCGCCCCGCCGACTCGTCGAGCCTCCATTCCCTCTATCGAGGCCCGACCTACAGGATCGAACAGCGCCGACGCCACGGCGACAGTTCGACGGACAGCCAGTGGATGGGCCAACTCACAGACAGCGACTGGGAAGCCAGCCCGGTGGAGCCGCAACGCCACACCGGTGGCCAGATCGCCGCCCCCGCGCAGGAGGCACAGGTGATTGCCGAACAGCATCCCCGTTCGATCCTCCTAGCTGTTGTCCGGCCCCGGTCAGGCCATCCGACGATGGCCGACGACCTGAGCGAGTATGGATACGGCGATCTCTTCTGGGGTCTCGGCGCCAATTTCCACACCGACCGGCGAGGTAACCCGATCCAGATCGGTCTCAGAGATGCCGTTGTCCAAAAGAGCCTGCCGTGTGGTCTCCCATCGGCGAAGGCTTCCCATGACTCCGATGGAGCCCACGTCAGTTGCCAGCAGGTGAGGGAGGTTGACGACGTCGACCTGGGCGTTACGGGTGACGACCACCGCGTGGTCGTTGGTTCCCAGGCGAACGTCTGCCAGAACCTCGGCGAGTCGTCCGGGTCGGACCTCCACTATTGAGTCTCCAGGGAGTCCGTCGGCCAGCCCGTCGGCCACTTCGTTGCGGTCGTCGGTGGCCACCACGTGGAAGCCCAACCAGGAGGCGAGGTCGACGACGGCGCGTCCGACGTGGCCGCAGCCAATGACAAGAACTTTGGATGAGGGCATGTGAAGCTCCAGATGGATGGTGACGTCGCCACCGCAGACGCCGGGGTCTCCGGCGCCAGGGTCGACGAGGCGGTAATCGAGGAGTCGGGAACGTCCGTCGGCCAGGCAAGCATCCGCCTCCTCAGCCACGCGTGCCTCCATTTCTCCTCCGCCGACCGTACCGATGCGGCGGCCGTCGTCGACGACAAGCATTCTGGCTCCGGCCCGACGAGGTACCGATCGGGAGGTGGCGATGACGGTGGCCAAGACTGCCGACCGCCCCTCGGCGATCAGGAGGTGGAGGGTCTCGAGAATCCTCGGATCGGTAGTCCCGCCGGCGAGGAATCGCCGGCGATGAGGGTCAAGGTCGTCCGGGAGGTCGGGACGGCCGCTCATGTCGCACTCCACAGACGGAGGGCCTGCTCGTGGAGTCGGGCCCGCTGTTGGTCGGAGTCTGCACCCACGACCTGGCCGCCGCGGACACGCCACTGCCCTGCGACCATGACCGCCTCCACATGATGGGCACTGCGGAACAGTACGAGTTGCTCAGCCAGATTGGCCTCGGTGACTGGGGTCGGGAACCGGCCGTCGACGACCTGCAGGTCCGCTGACCATCCGGGTACGAGGCGACCTACTCTCTCCAAGGCCAGTGCCGCGGCGCCACCGGTAGTGGCCATTGCTAGAACACGGTGGGCGTCCATCACGCCGGGATCACGGAGGCGGGCCTTGTGGATGAGGAAGGTCGAGCGCATCACCTCGTACATGTCGTTGACGTAGCCGTCGGATCCCAGACCTACGGTGACACCTGCGTCAAGTAGTTCAGGGATTGGGGCGATTCCGCCGCCGACCTCGCCGTTGGCCAGCGGCATGTGACTGCACCGCACCCCGTGTTCGGCCACGATCCTCCGCTCGACCTCGGAAAGATGCACGATCTGGGAGGCCAGGAAGTTGGGTCCGGCCACTCCGAGTGCTGCATAGTGCTCAAGGGGGCGGTGTCCGTGGGTGGACTCGCACCACTCTCCCTCGTGAACGCCCTCATTGCAGTGGGCATGGACCAGAACGCCCAGTTCTAACGCCCGGTCGAATGCTTCACGGACAAGTTCGTCCGAACAGGTGAACAGGGTGTGAATGCTGATCAGGCCCGATAGCAGGTCCTCACCAGAGCCCGTTCGACAGGCCTCCACGAAACGCTGGTTCTCTTCCAGACCGGCAACAGCGACCTCCGACCCCGACCGCTCGGTGGCTTCGAAACTGAGAATCCCCCGGATCCCTGATCGTCGAACCACGGCGGCCTGAGCATCTAGGCCTCCCGGCAAGGCGTTGGGGGCCTCAAGGATATCCAAGAAGGTTGTGGTGCCTGAGCGGAGCATCTCGGTGCAGGCCCAGTCGGCGGCGGCGACGACCATCGCATGGTCGAGACGGTCCTCGACCTTAGGCCACCAGAACTCCTCCAAAAATGGCCAAAAACCCGATGGTGCAGCATCCAGCGGGATTCCGTGAGCCAGCAGGCCGTACATGTGGACATGGGCGTTTACGAAACCCGGCATGACCACCTGGTCGGTGAACTCCAGGACGGAGTCGTCCGGATAATCGGCCACCAGGGAATCCCCTGGCCCAACGGCGTCGATCAAGCCGTCGATGACCCGGACGCCGTGGCCGGCAAGCGGCGGTGCCGACGCGTCGGCCAGAAGCCAGCTGGGCCACAATATGGTCCCGGTGGTCGTTCCGGAGGTGGTCGACCCCGCGGGCGCGGCCGGGACCATACTCAGCCCCTTCGAAGGGCGTCGAAGACTCGTTCCGGCGTGAACGGAAGTTCGTTGATCCGGACCCCAACTGCGTTCACGATGGCGTTTCGGATCGCCGGTGCGACGCCGTCCTTGGGAATCTCGGCTACCGCTTTGGCGCCGAATGGACCGCTGTCCTCCATGGTTTGGACCAGAAATACATCGGTTCGAGGCATTTCGTCAGCGCGGTAGATCCAGTAGGGCCCGAAGGCAGCGTTGAGCATTCGGCCGTCGTCGTCAAGAGCGAATTCCTCGCAGTGGGCGTAACCGAGGGCCTGAAGCAGCCCGCCTTCCACTTGGCCACTAGCTGTAACTGGATTGATAGCTACTCCACAGTCAACGGCCATAACCATGTGGTGGATCGTGACCTGGCCTGTTTCAGTGTCGAGTTCGATTTCGACGAATGTTGAACCAAATGGTGGTGGGCAAGTTGGCGATACATAGGATCCGGTGCCCATGATTTGCTCCTGGTCGTTGAGGTGCAACGAGTCCAGGGCGATCTCTTCCAGGCTGACCGATCTGCCATCGGTGGCGTACGCCCGGCTGTCTCGAAGTTCGATTGAGCAGACGTCGCAGCCAAAGGTCTCGACATCGTCACGATGTTCCAGAGTGACGCCCTCTACCCGTAGATGGGCGTCGGGGAGCTTGACGTCTAGGAGCATTGCGGCTCGTTCTTTGAGTCGATCGCGGACCACTTCGGCGGCCTTGAGCGCCGCAGTGCCCGAGATGTAGGTCGTGCTCGACGCGTAGGCCCCTGTGTCAAAGGGGGTCACGTCAGTGTCTGATGAGTAAATCTGAATGTCGTCAAGGGGGACTCCGAGTACTTCGGCGGCGATCTGTCCCAGCACAGTGTCCGAGCCGGTACCTAGGTCGGTTGCGCCAACCAACATGTTGAAGGATCCATCGTCGTTTAACTTGATGAAGCATCCGCCCATATCCAGAAACGGGATGGCCGTCCCGTGCATGGCGTGGGCGTAGCCGATGCCTCGGCGGATGTGCGGTTGGTCAGCAGGCTCTCGCCACAACCGGTCTTCTCGCCGGTGCCAGCCGATGGCTCGCGCTCCCTGAGCTACACACTCTTCGATGCCGTCGGACATCACGATCGGATACTCATCAAACTCGGCCTCTATTAGCGCCTGTTCACCGATGTGGGGAGCGAGGTTCAGTTCGTCACCTGTTTTCGCCCAGTTGTGGCGTCGGAAATCGATTGGGTCAAGTTCGAGGTCGGCTGCTATGTCTTCCATGTGGCATTCCAGGCCGAACAGGGCCTGAGGCGCGCCGTAGCCACGGTAAGCGCCGGGTACCGGGATATTGGTGTAGGCGACCTCGCAATCGAAGCGCTTATTGGGAGCGTTGTATGACGTGAGACCTCGCAGGCCAGCAACGGCCTGCACGGAAAAACCATGGGTTCCGAACGGGCCGGTGTTGCCGACCAAACGCATCTCCTGGGCCACTAGGGCGCCGTCGTCGTTGACGCCGGTCCGGTAGGTCATCGTTTGCGGATGCCGGGTCCGGCTAGAGGCGAATTCTTCCTCGCGGGAGAGTTCCAGCCGAACTGGACGACGGGTGGCAATAGCCAGGTGAGCGACGATGTCCTCGATCAGCATCTCTTGCTTTACGCCAAAGCCACCGCCGATACGAGGCTTGATGATGCGAATGTCTTTGATTTCACGTCCGACGAGCGGCGCCAGCATGCGGCGAGTATGGAAAGGCACTTGGGTGGCGGTCCTGACCACGAGACGTTCGTCAGAGTCCAGCCATGCGACAGAGATGTGAGGTTCGATGGGGCACTGTTGAACCTGATGCACCCGGAAAGTTTGTTCGTAGTAGTGGTCGGCTGATGACAGGGCAGCTTCGACGTCGCCGCGCTCGACGTCCATGCAGTGCACAAGGTTCCGCGAGGGGTCGGCGATATCGGTTGTGTCGTTCTCATCATGGATCACTGGGGCACTACCAGACAGGGCCTCCAACTCGTCGAACACTGCCGGCAGGACTTCCCAGGTGACTTCGATGAGGGAACAGGCTTCTTGGGCGATTTCGACCGTCTCGGCGGCCACAGCGGCCACCCGATCTCCAACATGGCGAACCTTGTTATCGAACGAAACCTGGTCGTAGGGCTTGGGATTCGGATACGACTGACCACCGGAGGCGTACTTGACTCGCGGCACGTTGCCGTGATGGATAACAGCATGAACGCCGGGCAGGGCTCTGGCCGCCGAGTCGTCGATGGAAATAATCCGAGCGTGGGCGTAAGGGCTACGGAGAACCTTGGCGTACAGCAGACCGCGCATCTCAAAGTCATCGGTGAACGCTGGGTTGCCTTTCACTAGTCGAAGTGCGTCGACCTTGACCTCGGGTTGGCCTACGACAGCGGTAGTAGGTACGTCTCTGGAAGGAACGACACGTGGGATAGCCGGGGAGCCGATTGGTGGCCCGTCCTCAGGGTCGAGGACTGCGGGATTCACACCATCAGTCAGTGGCGTAATCAGCAGGGGGCGGAAGGGTTCAGCTTCCTCTCCCCGAAGTACTGCTGCAGCCTGCTGAACCGCGGCCACTGGCTTCACGTAAGCGGTCTCGCGATCAAGGATCCCCGAGAGCATGTCTCGAATAGCGTTCTCGTCGGGGTTCGGGTCGCGCTTGAGGAGAGCGAGAGTTCCGAGCACCATGGCGCCTACCGAATAGCCAGACTGCATCGCCCCTGTAGCAGCGAAGGCCGCTTGGATTGGGTGGAGGCCCCCGTCGGTGTTCAGAGATTCGACGGTAGTTACCGAGTGGCCATCTGCCTGAGCAGCCAGGACAACCTCAGAACTAGCCAGTCGACCGTCGATCAAAACGGCCGAGGCTCCGGTCTCACCAGAGGTGGAGCCGAAGCGGACGCTGACCATCCCTTCCCGACGTAGCAAGGTGAGGAGCGTTTCGTAGGGAGGGCAGTCAACGGTGCGGTTCGTGCCGTTGAGTTCGAAGGTGATCTCCATCAGATGACACTTCCAACTGCGTTAACGGCTCTCTTGGCGAGGACTTCCGCGAGTGTTCTTCGGTAGTCGGCGCTGCCCCGAAAATCGCTGATTGGTTCAAGCCCGGTCGTCGGATCTAGTGCGTCGGCGAGTACCGGGTGGTCGGCCATGCCAGTGAGGGCTAACCGGACACCGTCGGCGGCGTTCCTGGCTGTAGCGGAGACGATGGGCGTGTCAGACGGAGTACGAGCAGTGGATTGTCGGACACAATCTCCCGATGGGTCGAGTTCCACTGCAGTAACCACATGGCCGGCGGCTACGCCCGCTTTCAGCAGATCAGTTAAGGGAAGTTTCCCATAGCCACTGGGGCCAACGAGTTCGACTCTGGCATCGTGAACCAACAGGGCGGCAAGCAAAATGCTGTCAGCGTTACCCGTTGCCACTGTGCCACCCACAGTGGCCAGGGTGCGCAGGGTGCTGGGTAGTTCAGCCTGGGCAGCGTCAGCGAGACCGGTCGGAACGAGGTCGTCATTCAACATGTCCTGGAGGGTGGTCATGGCACCCAGACGGAGTTGACCCGCATCTCCACTAATGCCGTCGAGTCCACAGCCCTGAAGGTCAACCATCGTGACGGGGGTCGGGTCGTCATCACCATTCAGGACTGTCCCTCCAGCCAAGGGCTGGTGGGAGTTGTCGTTAAGGAGGGCCACGGCGTCCTCAACGGAGTCAGGACGGTGGTAGGCGATCGCTCGAGGCACGGCGTTCTCCCTGGTCAGGATCAGCCCTCCCGGGGGTGCGCCTCGCGGTCGAGCCTGAAATCTTCAGTTGGAAGACAGACGGTAGCACCGACCAAAGTCTTACTGCCAAGTAATGAGCCCCAGGCTCTAACCCCAGGCATCAGTCGTCCTCCGACAAGTGGGGCAGTGCCTGGGTTCGAGGCCATGTCGAGTCACTATGCATTGAACCAACCAGGTACTCCTCTAGGGAGTCGCTTACACGTACCCCCGCTGTGGCCCTGATACCGCACCGGACACACCGCAAGCAGCGGCCCCTGAAAACGGTGGGAGG
>Ga0209228_1000826_pt1 | contig 15962 bp, 16 predicted proteins | sample METZYME_3_150m_FD_187547 | JGI IMG/M metagenome (GOLD analysis project Ga0209228, IMG submission 187547) | Marine microbial communities from oxygen minimum zone in mesopelagic equatorial Pacific - METZYME_3_150m (SPAdes) (version 2) | ecosystem: Environmental > Aquatic > Marine > Oceanic...
GACGCACAGGGCGCAGCAATTTCATCCCGATCAAAACGAACTTACCGCCCTACTCAAAAGGCTGAAAAAATTCCATTCAAAAGCACTTGAGCAGGTCTCCAAGGAGTTCATTCGATTCTGGCGTTTACCTGATGACGGCACCGACTGGAACAAACTCCTCGGGGAGATTTGCACTATGCTTATGTCATGCTACCCGGATCCCAGGCAAGACTTCAGGAATAACAGGGCCCTGAGAGACGACGACTACCCTCATGACTGGGGTCCATGGTGGTTTGATTTCACTACATTGGCAATAGTCGGATTCGGTTCTGAGGACAATGAGCCGGGAATGGTTGAATTGAGAATCGGTCCGGTAATAATTCCTGACGTAGAAACTGACCGAAGTAGATTGGTCGGACGAGCTCGGCCTCACAAGGAGGCAGTGTACAACATAACTAGACCCAACACCGTCTTGTACAATGGTGCCCTAAGTGAAAAGCAGGATCCAGACTCTCCTAGGACTACCATTCTTGAGGCTGGTGCCTTCATCAAACCATTTGCCATGAGTAAAGAGATTGACAATATACTGAATGGGATTCATAATGAAACCTTAGCGAAAAACATCAGACCCATCCCTTATGTGACCCAACAAATCCTCGACAGGTGGATTACCGAACGTTTGGATGAGTGTGATAGCAACGGTAATCGACTCATAGGTGAACGGACGAAAAAGAAGGTACTAACGGCCCTGGAAGGAACTCGCGATAATGACAGTTTTAGCGATATAGATATTTCCAGTCTTCTAGAACTTTTCATAATGGATCCTGTAATGCAAGCCAGAGTAGACAGAAGGCAAGGATTCCGACGAGTTGCTTTGGGTATTCCCATGAAGGAACTAGCAGAGTTTGCTAGAACGTTAATTGGCATTGAGGCTGAGATATGTCATTGGCTCCAGCCAATTAGGTCGGTAGGTGGTGTCATTGACGTAGCCACGATTACCAAGGAAGACGGCTTCCGCTGGGTCGACAAGGAAAGTCAACTCTAAATGAGTCAGGGCTTCAATAGACTTGCCAGCAGCGAGGCGAGAGAGTGCTGAGATTCATCAACAGGAACCGGGAATGGCTCGCCTCCAAGTTAGATGGCGAACTGCAGCGCGAATATCCAAGCAATACCAAAGCCCGAGAAGCCGAGTTGGCCGTGCTGGAGGCTGTCCGCAATCTAGGTGGGGAGGACTGGGAAGTGTTCCATCGCAAGAGGGTCCCGCGACCGGATTCCCACAGGAGCAAGGGCGAGATAGACGTGATCGCGGTCGGGGAAAGCGCCGTCCTGGCAATAGAGGTGAAGAATTGGAAGGGCACCATATCAATCGAAGACAATCTGTTCTTCGCGTACCAAGGTAAACAACGCCCTAGTCAACTTCGGGACAGGGGGAAGGTGGCAAATATCATCTCCGAAAAGGTGAGCAGTCTGGAGTGGGTTTTCAGAGCTGTAAATGAGTCTAGAGTGGACTTCGCGATATTCCCACTGGTCGTCTTCACCAACGATGACTGCAAACTCACGGAAGAACTGTCCAGGCGAAGTGACTGCTGGCACCTGAATGAGTTAGAACGGATGTACCAAGAACGGGTCAAAGACGAACAACCGATGAGCCCTAGCAGTAGGGGCAAGATGGTCGAATTGATTTCCAATCTCGGCTCTTGGGACGAGGCAGGATATGCCGGGGGGAAACTGCTTGAGGCCGACATTGCGGACCTCTCCGGAATTCTGTTCCTAGATGGCGATCCACTAGAGAGAGAAGTAGGTATGAGGATCGAGATAGAGTCCACTAGGGGCAAACTCTCAACGATACTCATGGGACCATCAATCAAGGCCACGATAACTGACAATTCGAGGACATCGAGGACGACGCGATTAGACCCCTTCTGCAAATTGAACTTGGTACTCCCAACGGGACGGAGAAGGGGGATCCCAGTACAGCAACTTCGTTACCTCGCCTACGGGCACGAAGGGATCGAGCCATGGAGGCACGAGAGGAATATTCGCTCCGAAGAGCTCGAAACCGGCTCGGTGACACGCTCGAAAGATAGGGCATTCTTCGAGGAAGGTAAGAGACTGAGTGGAACTGCCCGCAACTGGGCCGAACACGGGCTCTGGGTCAACTTGGACATCAGCGGAGTCGATGGGTTACTCCCCAACAATCAGTTTCCTAATCTTGAGATATCGAAGCAGATATTCGTGCAAGAAAAGGAGATACCTGTTATCATGAATAACATCAGCGAGAAGGGAATCATCTACTTGCGTTACGACGATGACCCCGATTAGCACTCTTCCATTCTTGGTACTGAGTTTTCATTTCTTCGATATCTGCCGCTGGCTCTATTCCCTTCATGCGCAGAGTTGCTTCGAGGAATGTTCTGGACTCGTATGCGCCTCGAGCCTTGTCGTGAGCGATCTGCTTCTCGCGAAAGCTCGGGGTATTGGCCTCAATCTCCGCCAGATTCTCCTGGTGCTTGGTCTTGACCCTCGCCTCCGTCTCTTTGTAGATCTTCTTTGCTCTAGCCCTGCGAGCCGCTTCTCCGCCCCGGTTCATCAGGTACCGGTATCTGGAAATCCTGCCTACCCTGCTCCTGTACTGCTTGGGAGTCTCTAGTGGCCTCACGGCGACTTTCTTCCGGTATTCCTCAATCCGACTTTTCTTCAAGTCTGTGTTGCCATCGACGGTCAGTGTGTTGCCATCCATCAGCCCCACCTCCGCTGCATATCGAACCAACCTACATCGAAACCGAATGTGTACTTGACATCGTCAAACCAATCGGCGGCGCACTGGTGGAAATCTTCCTCGGGATGTTCTCTGCTGTCGCCGTCGAAATAACGACGCGCAGCTACGATGTCGTAGCCAGCCTGTCTCGCCGTGTGCTCTAGCCACTGCAGATACTCGGCGCTGATGATATCGTCAAATCCGCCTGTGTTCTTCTGCTTCTTCGGTTTGGGTTCCGGATCCATGTCGAAGATGTCCTTAGGGCTCATCTTCGCTCTGCCGTGTCTTCTTGATGCGCTTCGGTTGTTTTTGCGTTGCTTGTTACCGTCGCACTGGTCATTTTTCTTCTGCTTCTTCGGTCTGTCAGACATCAGACCACTTCCGATATGTCGCTACCGTCGTCAACAGAAGGAACGTCCTCATTGAGGGCTGCTAACCAAGCACGACGCTCGGTCTCGAGTTTCCAGTCGATACTGATTTCGAACGTGGAAACCTCTTTCGATTTCGCATTCTCGTTGTTGTCTTCGTTGTTACCGTCCTGTTCGACAGGAGTCCCGAAGGGCCCGTTGCCAGAGTCCGGATTATTTTTCTTTTCTTTTCTGTGATTGTTGTCCTTTGACATGCTGTACTGGCAAGTCTAAACTGCCCAAGGGGCAGAAACTAATTCTCTGATAGATACTATGATTCCGACGTACAACATTCATTGTTTTTCCATCTCATTTTCCCAAATAGCGGCGACCGCCATCCCAGTTCTTGCAATACCGGCACTGCAATGGACCAAAACCGGTTTCTCCAGATCTTCAAAGGCCGAAACGACCAATCCCAGAGAAATATCACTCAATGGAGGCAGTCTGTAGTCCTCCTCCGGGACGTGGGCGACCGCGAAACCGGCATCCCTGTAGTACTGAATCAGATCTGTGGACAACTCGGAGTAGAAGGGCAACTGGTCATCCGAGAGGAGACAGATTATCGATTTGATTCTCATTTCTCGGCATCTCTCTATCCATTCGTCTACCTCCTCTTTACCAATGCCCTGTCTCTCAGGATAACCCGGCCTTGAGGATTTGGCCAGCATCATGTCGACCATGGCCCATTCAGGCGGGTATCCACTCATTCCTCTCCCTCCATTTTGGTCTGGTAGCGATACATCTCAGCCCAAATGCGCCTGAGAGATTCGTAGTAGCCCGCATCGTCTCGGCATTGGTCCTTGAAACTTGTATAACCTACCGATTCTATTACTCCAACTAGCACTGGGACCACCTCCTCCTTGACGATAGTGATTCTGTACCTGTAGTCGGCCCAGTCAATGACCTCAATCTCATGGCCAGGCCACAAGATCTCCAACGGGTCGATGACTCTCGACTTGACTTGAAAGCAGTCCGGCATCGCATTGTGTTGGACTATGCTCAGGAATCCTTTGTCGGTGAAGAGCCACATCAGCGCAGCCCCCCCTGCCACCCTTCCCAGTAGTCTATATTGTAGATTCCAATCTCCCGGCATTCAATTTCCACGATGCCCTCGGCACGAACAGCTTCGTGCAGAGTCCTCATGCAAGCGTCGGGGTTGCCGCAGACATGACCACGGTCACTGCCGCGATGATAGTTGCACGCCTTCGACCACAGGCGACGCGCCTCGGGGTCTCTGAAGGGGCACATTCAGACCGCCTCCATTGATATTTCATTCTCATTTCCTTCGTCATTATTTTCTGTTTTTCTGTATTCAGTCTTCCTTCTAGGAATCCTAATCTTCCATTTCTTCGCCATTATAACTCTCCCAAAGGGAGGGATTTCTCCCTCCTATAATGGCAAGTCTCTGACAGTTTTATTAATCCTCCGTAAATGTCAAGTCTGTAGTAAGGTATATCCACATCGAGCTACCCGAATCTGTCATGCCCGATGATTACGAAGTCAGGCGGAAAAAGTCGAGTCAGCGGGAATATAGAAAAGATGTCCTGCGCGATGCACTCGCCAACCAACCGAGTTACTCGTATGGATTCCACAAATCTGATTCCTACCTCACTCCCATTGAATCTCTCGCTAATGCGCCCGAATCTCACGACGAGACTCATGAGGAGGACATGGGAGTGTACTTTCGAGATCATTACGTTAAGGGCGAGCGAATAGAGATTCCCAAGGTGTTCGAGGAGGGGAAGAATAGAGAGTGGAATAAATGGAAGGAGCGACGCCTCCAGGACCTCCTTTTCTATGACGAGAACAACATGAGGACCGGAGAATACGCTGTCACCTCTAAGGCTCCCCCTCGGATACACCTCAGGGGATACGGCAAGATCTCCTCTTCGAGTCTGACCAATGGACACCTGGAGTTCAAGGTCTGGTTACAGAACAAGGTCGAAGAGGCCTCGACGGGCAGAGGTTCGACAAGGTTCCTATCCGAGCAGGACAGAGAGGTAGAGCATGAGGGTGCCATGGATACGCTGGATTTACTCGGAGACGAATTCGAAGATCTGTTTCGCGCCCGATACTTCACCAAATCAAATATCGAGGACTCCCGATTCAGGTATTCACGCCATCTGCTTCTGCTGCGTAAGATAACTGCTAGGCACCAATCCGATTTTGATGTCCTAACTCGCGACCTATGGGTCCATCCAGACAATCAGATTCCCACCTTGAATTCGAATATATTGGACCATCACAGTATTTTGGGAAGGATTTGTAGGGAGGCTATACGGATTCTCATCGGCTCATCGAAGTCTTACGGACCAAGTCCCGCGCAACTATATCGGGAGATTGGGGAAGCCGAGGAAGGCGCATTCACCCTCAGGAGAATCGCTGACGAGAACAGCATTAGTATCGGTGACGACGAGAACCCTAGTGGCATCACAAAAAAACTCGTGAAGGCGGAAGTGCCGCCCCCATTGGAGTGGGAATCTATGAAGTGGATTAACACAACAGTACCAGCGATGTCATTCATAGAGAAACTCCAGCAGAGGATTCACGGCATAATTAGCGAGGCCTGCGAGATGGCGCGCAAGTACTCGCCAGACAAGATGTGCGGTCCCGAGGGAAAGGAGTTCGATGAGGCCGAAGCGCTAGAGCAGATTATCGAGAATGGTTTCGGAAACATCGGCGGCAACCCCATGACCCCAGAGAAAAGGACGGAGCACAGTTCGGTGAGGTTGGCATACGACATCATGCTCATGCTGCTGGACGAGGAATTACTTCAGAGGGAGTACATGTCCGAGAGAGAATACTTGGATCACTTCCAGAGAGGCGAAGAGGCCCTTGAGAAACCAAGGCTCAGCAAGCGTCTGCCGCACCAACTCGTGTTCAGTAGAAAACTCAAGGATATCATCGGAAACTCCGATTACGAGCACTTCAGCAAAGACAAGGAGAACCCCATCTACCGCTGGCTCAGGAGCGAGCAGGATCGCTGGATGTACTGCCCTCCAATCAGGCACCTGTACGGGACGCCCCCATCCAAAGGTGGCCTTCTGACAGATAGCAACAGGAGAATCATAGGAGGGTCGCATGACATCTACGATGAGTTTGAAACCCCAAGGTGCGTGCCGAGTGAGAGAATTGTCGATGCACTGAACATACTACAGGACACTCAATGGGAGATCAATCTCGACTTCCTGTCCTTATTCTTCGACGTCGAGCTCATCGACAAAACACTGCTGCCTTCTGAGGGCTGGAGAGACAAGTCGTCAAGAATCAATTCAATCACGCCCAAGCAAGATTTCATAGACGTATTCACCCCCGAAGATCCCGAATCTAGAGCAAACAGGAAACTAGTGCTCGAGTGGTCTAGGAGGATCATAGAGCACAATGCCAACGTGTTCTGGCACTCATGGATTTGCGACTTCAGAGGCCGTATGTCGCCGCGATGCCCAAAACTCAGCCCGCAGGGCGATGATCTCGACAGGGCGATGATTCGATTCAAGCATTGGAAGCCACTGGGTGAAGATGGGATATTCTGGCTACGGGTCCACGTCCACAATATGATGGAGGGAATAGAGAGCTCACTAATAGCGAGTACAGCCAAAAAGGGCCGCACCTTCAGGCAGCGTTCGGACTGGGTCAAAGACAATTTGAAGGCCTTGATAACGATGGCCTCCAACCCAGAAGATTACCGTTCCGAACTGAAATTGGACAGGTACATCCCCGGCAAGAGTGAGACTTTTCAGAGACTCGCTGCGCTAATCGAGTTGAGTCGCGTTCAGCGTGAATGGGAGAACACTCACGAAGATTCGGAGAAGCGCGACTGGTCGAAAGTCAAAAGCGGCCAACCGGTGTATCTCGACGCCTCGTGTAATGGCTACCAGCACGTCGCCGCACTACTCCGGGACCGGGATCTGGCGGAAAAGGTAAACATCGTAAATACAGGAGAGATTAGCGACCTTTACGGAATTGTGGCTGACAATGCAGACTCATCCTTGGCAAGAGAACTCTTCTCAGAACTACTTAGTGAGGAGGAGGATATCATTGAAGGACTCAAGAGGACTTTCTCAAGAGGAACCGCAAAACTCCCAACAATGACAAGAGTTTACGGTTCCAAGGACATTGCCAAGTGTCTGCATGGTAGGAACGGACGCGGTAGTCCGAAGTATTCCGACCCGGTCCCTTGGGAACTATCCAAAGAAGAAGGGGACGAGTTCGATAACATCCCTGCAGGATTCATAGACGCGTATAGGGAGTACATCAACGAGCCGAGCCTCAGCAGACGACATTACCTTAAACACTCAAAAAACACGCGAGGCAAGAAGGACCACAAAAAGGCGTCCCGATGGGTCAACCTGATAGAAAAGCGTAAGTCGCTGCCACTTTGGAACGACGGCTCGGGACTACAGATGGCCTTGCTGACACAGAGAGACAAAATATCCGACGCGTTTTCCAAGGGAGAGGGTTGGCAGAATCAACCAAAACTGACGAAGATGGTGGCATCTTCGTATGCCGAATCCATAGGGAAATCCACCGACAAGGCGTTTGACAAGTTGGAGAAGCCTCTTGGCAGTATTGTCAACTTCAGCGATGCCATGCATCCAGGAATCACTTGGACGCTCGACGACGGCTTCGTGGTGAGGAACTACTACATCAAGCATCATCAGGCTAACATTAGCAGGGGTGGAATGCCCTGTCACACCGGTTCCACATTCTCTCCAATGATACCTGATTGGTACAAGAAGAAAACGAAATCCATCTTTGCGCGCGTTCAGGAGTTGTACTCGGGTGATGAAAGAGTAGTTGGCGATAAGGAACTGGAAGCCGCACTCTCGGCCTCATTAGATGGCAAAATGGAGAACCTCGAGATTAACAGGAGTAAAGTTGAGAGGATTCTGCTTATTGTCGACCCTGATCGCCAGAACGATGAGGCCAACGAGATCAGGAAGGTGATGAGACATCCAAACGTCACACTACTTCGTTATGATGAGAAGGAGAAGAACCGACTCAACAGGAAGAAATTCAGGTCGGGCCTCGCTCCCAATTTCGTACACTCCCTTGACGCCTACCACATGCGAACGACAATCTACGAACTATTCGAACAGACCAATCCCCTAAGTTTCTGGGCTGTTCATGACGCCTTCGGCACCCATCCCTGCGATGTCCCCCTGATGAGAGAGATGGTCAAGAAAACTTTCCTTGAGACACACAAGGAAAGGGATCTGCTGGGCTGGCTCGAAGCGGCGGCTAAGCCATTCGAAATCGACTTCGACGAGGACTTCTTGGACTCAGATTCCTCTACCATACTTCGTGACATCTGGGACCACTCCAAGACCACGTTAGACATCTCCGATGTGGCCTCTGCCGAGTACATCATCAGCTGAATACGATAGACTTGACAGTACTGGAGGGCTGCTTTTGGGAATACTATCTGGACTAGCGAAGGTGACGTTCGCGGTGGCCGCTGTGGCGGTCGCCGGACCGCTGCTGCTACCCGTGCTGATGTCTGGCGACATGTCGGGCATCGACGGATACTGCGACGACGAGTGACGATGGCCACCGGCCTTAATTGGACGTTAATGAGCCATTGTTCGAAATTGATCGAAGTTAGATTCAATTCACGAAATTGATCCAAATTGAGAAGGGGGCCGCGAGGTGGTGCGGCAGGGTTCATCTAGTAGGATAGCCGATTTGGATTGTTCCATGAATTGTACTCATTCCACGAGTCTGCCTGAGCCACAGACTCCCAGCACCCTTAGCCGGTGAGTGAGGGAGTCCAACTCCCCTCCTCGCTGAGGACGACGGGTTTCTCACTTCGGTGAGAGATGGATTTCACGATCCCCGCCTGGTGCGGCGGCCTGACTTCCCCGGTACTACCTATTTCCCAACTAATGCAGCGCGCACACGTAAGGCAAGAGTTTTTTAGAGACTTGCCATATATGGGGGACACACACTAGTAAGCGTGAGACTTGACATGAGTGATTAATATGAGCAAAGGAACAACACAAACACATTCGAAGAGACGACACGAGAGAACGCAAATTTTCTTCGACGACATCGCAGAAACCCAGAGGGTGAATACTGTCGGCGTCGAGTTCCTCAAGGGGATTATGGAGGACCATCCCGACCGAGTCTATCACGGCGTCAAGGGGAGGCCAGACTCGTACATCATAGTTAGAGGGGAACTCGCGAACTACTGCATCCCCACCGAGCCTCTGCTCCAGGCCTTGGCCAATCCATTCCTTCTAAGGCCGTCCGGACTGCCTCCTGTTGAGGTCCATCCTCTGGGCAAGTGGGTGAAGCAAAATGCCGACGCCTGCATCCAATGCAATGGCCACTCTGATATCCCCGGCACTGACTCCATCGGGATTCTTGTCCTCTCTCTACTTTCTGATTGCGAACTATTCGTAGATCCGGGACAAGAGCCGTTCCGAAGGGCCCTGATGCGCACGTATGGGATGATACAGAGCCCGATTTCGAATCTCCTGCACACCTACTTCAACAAGCATTACGGGGCAACTCTCGACTGTGACCGCGGCGAGATTTCAATCAAGGGCACGCACGGTTTCACATGGCACCTAGGCGGCATGAATGACCCTGATGTGCAGAGCTTCTCTCTGTCAAGTAGCGTCCGCGGCGGGCCTCGTAGGGAGCACACCGCTGACACCTACTTCTGCATGGGCCAATGCGACGAACTCGACTACCTGCTCCCCGCACTAAGCAAGTCACCTCGTATGATGCTATACGACGACGAAGCAGACTACGACTTGTCGGAATCGAAGCAGATATTGATTTCTGTAGCCGAGTATTTCGCGCCTCTACGACGTGCGATTGAGTCGGGCGAGAGAGACTTGATAGAAGACTGGAGTGATGACGAATGAACGAATTCAGAGACAGCAATCTCAAGGACGAGTGGAAGCGAATCGATCGAGCCCTGATTCCCACCGACCTGCTCTGCTCGATGCCTCAGCCGGAGTGCAAGGGTCTGACGTTGCTAACCGATGTGATAATCAACGCGACCGTGTGCAAACTAGGTCCGCGTGTCGGTCAGATTACGGCCCCTTACTCCGACGACATAGAAATCGTACTCGATGTCGCTGAGACGATACAGCGCCGATTGCCAGACCCCCATTCGCACTGGAACGGCTTCTGGAACAACAACCAATTTCACAATAGAGGATTGGAGGATGACCGCCATCTGGAAACATGGGTGCGTAACTCCAAGACGGGAGCGAACACCAAGGTCTGTATCGCTGCAACGGGAAAATCCGTCCCAGCGATAGACGACTGCGTCTCATTCGTCCTATGGGCGGAGGCCGGCTTCCCCTATCCGCCACACACTCTGGAAGATAGGATACTGTACGTCCGCGACCCTGAACACTATGAGACCAAGGAGAGAGATCGCAGACTGGCTCGAGAGGAGACCCAACGAGCCGAGTTGCTCCGCAAGGACCTCTCTAGAAAGAAGTCACTTGCCCAACACAGAGCTCTTCTGGAACTCGAGCTGGAGTGCCGCCGAGTCCGCAACTTGGGCTGGCACGAACTGATTGCCGAGCACGAGTCTGCCGGCTCCCCGACCGATGCCATCTCCAGTGCTTTATATGACCTGAGAATCACTCTACTTTCACTACCCGCGCCCGGGATACAATAGGGCATACCAGAGAACGCTTAGAACCGATAGGAGAAGATAACATGGACAACATAACTACGACCGTGCACCTAACCGACCCTACCGGGCACCAGACCCTTGAGTTGACACAAGACGAGACCATTGCTCTCGTTGAGAACTCAGGGTCTAACACTTGGGTCTTCAATGGAGAGGGCCAGATGGTCCAGCCAGCGCAACTGGCTGAGGCTGACTGGAACACCATTGGAACCGTTCGTGTAACGCCTGGTTTGGTTGGTGGCTGCTAAGGTCACCACCACAAAACCCGCCCGCAAGGGCCCGGACATACCCCCCGGTGCCGCTCGCCCGGCTGCTTCGGCAGCCCGGCGGCGGTTCCGCAAAACAGCATAACTGATGAGGCCTCATTGACCGAAACTACCGCGAGTAGTCTTATGCAAACAAACAACAACACACTGGACGACTATGAGATAGCCGTCATCGGTGCCGGAGGTATCGGCTCTAATTTGATTGGCTTACTCGTCCCAGCCCTACATCGAGGAGGTATTCTCGAGTCGACCTCACGAATCACAATACGAGTCTACGACTCCGACGTGGTTTCTGAGGAGAATCTGGCTCACCAACGATTCATGCCGACCGACGTAGGCAAGCACAAGGTCACAGCCATTGCTGAGAGCATGGCCCCCTTCACGAGCGATAGACTAAGATTGGTGGCACACCCTCATGACGTGCGCGACCCTTCTCACATCGAACCAACCGACCTAATTGTGGTAGCAGTCGATTCGGCTACCGCACGCCTAGTAGTTCACTCCAGCGGGACACCATTCTTGGACCTGCGATGCAAGGGCGACGGCTCCATCTGGTTTGACTGGTCGGTAGACCCTGACTTTCTCACTGAGAAGACTCCTGACCAACCGGCCGCCTCATGTCAGTACGAAGGAGCAATCGAATCGGGAAAGATAGAGTTCGGATTCGCTTGGGCAGCTGCTGTCGGCGCCACCTGGGTCCTATCGGCCCTTCGTTGGCTACTCGGTGACGAGAAGGCCGTTACTCCCGTCCCTCGTGCCTCGAGCATAACCTTCGGCGACTACGGAGTACTCCCATTGGCAGAGGTCAATCCCGAGCCGCAGGGCTGCATAGAGCCAAAGCTTCACCCCCCAAATCTAGTAGATCCGTGCATCAGCACTGGCGACTTCGACACTAAGGTCATCCTAGAGCACATCGCCGGCTTGGCCAAAGATGATCGTTGGCGTGACATATGGAACATCGCCGACAGGATGGGCTGCGAGGTTAGTGTTCTGATTGATGCAGATGGTAAAATCTACGTTGACATAGGCACTTCCGGAGAGGTCACTGCGGCACCTCCACTTGGCGCTAAGGCACCATTCGAGTTATGGATTCACACCCACCCTCGGGACGCGTACTGGTCGAGCACGGACCGTGACACCCTTGCTTGCTTCACCGGCTTGTTGCATAGGGCTGTCGTACTAGGGCATGACCACTACAAGCAGACGGTGTTCTCTCAATCCACAGATTCAGCGTTAGAGGCTGACGGCCCGCTCTCGTCATGGACGTCCGAACAGACCCTCAAGTACAGCAAGCGCGGAGGTCCGATCTCATGAGTGAGACTGAAAGATTCGAGGCCACGGCACGCTTGGACGTATTGTTCGAGCAATCCAGAGCCTCAGGCCAAGGGGCATCAATTCCCGAGATCATCGAAGTCGTACTGGGCTACCCTGCGGATGAAGAGATCACCGAACTGGTCACTATGGCGATGGAGGATTCGAGGGAGATGAGCAGCGAGGATATCGCTGATGGCATCATTAAACTCCAAGAGTGGAGAGACGATCAGAGTTAGCAAAATGAGTCCATTCCTTGGCTACTCTGCCAGACGCTTATAGGGTGTCTGCGCGCGGCTCACTCTCCCTCTTGGGGGGCCTTCAGAAATGGGGGCTACCAAGGGGTGTTTGCGAGCACAGCAGGTGTTTGAAATGACAGTAGAAAACGACGATGAAGAGCAACCGACAACCAACGATTCATGTCCGTTGGAAAGGTGCAATGAAGACGTGGAGGGATCCACGCATTACCATTGCTCAGGGTGCGGCGTTCAGATTAGCCCCATACCTCCGGTCAATGGCTTCGTACCTACCAATCCGAATCGCTCGGTCTCAAGGGTAGGACGTCGAGTAGACAGCCTTGGGAGCGAGATTGGCCCATCGGACAATCCTCGATACAGGAGACTCTCTGAGCTGCATAGACACTCCTCATACGAGAAACCATCCTTCGTCGACGGGATTGTCCGCGAACTGCTTGAATCTGGTGAGGGTGAGAGAATCGTGGCGGAGGCGGCCGAAATAATCGATTCGGCGAATTCGCGCAAAGCGCTAGGGAGGAACCGACACGGCCTGAACGGCCTTCCTGGAACTTCAGAGGAAGATGACAGAGTCTACCGACAGCGTCTGTATGCGGTGGCAGCGTTGCACATTCTGAACTGTGTCCGACGCGACAACCGTGCACTTATCCTAAAGGAGCAGTGGAACCTTAATCGCCAGGACTTCTTGAAGACGGTCAGCATGCTGAGGAAACTAGTAAAAGACCACTTAGGAACTCTTCCAAACTCTGGCAACTACATCGTAGAGAGGGCCAAGGACATCCGCCATCGGATGTCAAACTGCCAGGACCACCTGATCAGTATGTTCGGTCCGGAAACGGCGTCCAATATCGTCTACTCGGCTAAAAGGATACTACGGAGCAGAGGGGAGCCTTTCGAGGATTTCGATGAGTGGCTAAGTGGCCCTTGGATGAACAAGGGGGCTGCCCAAATCGTGATGATGGCCATCGTTCAGGCCATGCTGGCGCACGGCTTCGACCAACAGAGAGTACTCGATTTCTATCGAATGGTCCCGGTTCCGAACATGCAATCATGGATGAGCCGTAATTGCTCCACTGCCGCTGAAGGCGAACCGAGCGAGGAACTCTAGCCGAGCCTCTGATTGGTGCCAGGCAGCAGCGCGCATATCCCAGGATTGTCCCTCTCGAAGTACGCCCACGCAGGATTGGCCACTAGTCTGACTCGTTCGTTCACTGAAAGCTCTGGCTCGAGCAGAGCGGCGAATTCCTCAACCAAGCTAGCCAGCCCCTGAGGTCCAGTCCCAGTCCTGATGTAGACCCGCTGATGACCCCTGACCTCTTCCTCGGACCTTTCACGAGTCCATCCCGAAGCTCCGAGCATCATGTAGATCACTCTCCTCTCTAGCATGCCGGCAGTGGAGAACTCGGTCTCACATCCATCGAAAGTCAGGTTGGGCCTCAAGGGGCTCATAGCAGTGAACTCAAGTCTCTCTGCCAGTGGACATCTGAGCAACACGCTCCAGAGTTGAGGGAACAACTCAGTATATCTGCGCGTCCGGTTCTCAGCCAAGTTGTTGCGAAGTCTGAATCGCAGGTCCTCAGCCTGCCTCAATACTGCTACCGCCGGATCAGTCTCCCTCGGTGTGGCATCACGGATGTACCCAGCAACGGTGTGGATAAATTGCTGTGATTGCGTGTCGTCGAGCAGGGCCAGTATCGTGGTCCCCAAGGCGTCACCCAGTACTAGTCTGCGGAGTTCAGGCAACTCGTCTATGCATATGTCTTGCGTGCGATGCCTCCCCCAGTGTCGCGGATCGAACTCGTACCCCTCCGGAATCTCTTCTTCCCGCCTGTGGCCCGAAACATGACCGATACCGCTCACTGTGAACCTCTTTAGGGCTCCCCGTATTTCCGGGACAACCCTATACCTGCACCCAGAACTACCTGTTACCTCGAACCAGCGGTGTTTCCGATCGATCACGACATTCGAATTACCACTTACGATGCCACGCAAGTAGCCAATCCCTTTCTTGTCTTCTTTTGACAGGACGCCAACAGAATCGGAGTTGGCAAACAACCTCTGCTGCAGACAGCGCAATCTCTTGTGTGGTCTGCTGTTTGTTGGATGCAAAGCCCACGTGGCGAGTTTGGCCCATACCTCCGGATGGCTCTCTACTTCGAGTTTCCTCCAGCCGTGGTCTCTCCTCACACGCAGTTGCAACTTTCCATTATTGATGCACAACGTCTGTGGGACAAGTAGACGGGATGCTTCACGGGGACCGATTCTCCCAACCGACTCCCAGGACATCATCCATGAGGTATCCTCGAACCACTGTGAGTCATATTTCCCCCAGTCGCCGTAAGCGCCCGCAAAATCGAAATTGAATCCGCGCAAGCGCATAAACCGGTGTATCCTGTCGGCCAACATTTCCGGCGGTTCACTCGCACCGTTCATCAGCATCATTGCAACAGGATGAACTCCGCCTCTTCGAGATCTCATGTCTCGGCGCCCTCGTCGTCGGCCAATCGTGGAGTCACTTGTCGATGCCATGCTCACAGACAGTAGGAGTAATTTCCAGTTAACACTCCCGACCCCCCTCTTTCTTTTCAACAATTTACTCAGTCCACGATAAGGTAATTTGAGGGGTATCCCCTCGATGTAGAACGAGCCATCAATCCAACACAGGTGACTGCCGTCTGGCAGGGTGCCGCCAATCTGTAGTTTCCTGATTCTGTTCTGGTCTACGCCCGTGACGAGACCCGATTCGATGATATCACAGTCTTCCTCATCAATCTCCCATATCGGTAGTTGGGACCGCACACCACCGATGTCAGCGTGCTCGGGCATTTGGTTTACGGACCAACCAATCTCCGGCGAATGTAACTTTCTAACAGCGCTCCATATCCGGTTGGGTTGGATCACTGCTTTCACTTCAAACCCCCCTGCGTGTTGTGCTTCCATGGTCACGCTTCCGCAGGGGCCGGGGTGTCCGAGTTCTTCGGTCACCTGATGCACGGTCGCCTCATCTGTAATCCACTCGGGATTCTGTCCAGATATGTGCGGTGCAACGATTCGACAGATGTCGCAGCAACTGCTCCCGCACTCATCGCCACAACTTCTGCATCTGGACATCCTGTCTCCCTCTGAAGGATACCGTCTGTCAGGTTATTTAAGCGAAATAGGATTGCTGATATCATCTCTGTCCGGGTCAGACTTCAAGACCCAATACTCCTCCGTAAATGCAATGGCTTACTCCTGCCCCAGAGACGGCTCCGCACTGGTCTCTCCGGGAGACTCCGACCGTTCCACCTTCTCGCGCCACGGCATCCACCACTGCGACGAGTGCTC
>Ga0209228_1000829_pt1 | contig 15943 bp, 16 predicted proteins | sample METZYME_3_150m_FD_187547 | JGI IMG/M metagenome (GOLD analysis project Ga0209228, IMG submission 187547) | Marine microbial communities from oxygen minimum zone in mesopelagic equatorial Pacific - METZYME_3_150m (SPAdes) (version 2) | ecosystem: Environmental > Aquatic > Marine > Oceanic...
TGGTATTATGAAGATCAAATTATGACCCAGGTTAGGTATAATGTTAAGAAATCAAACATTTATCGTTCCTGGACAAAAAAAACAATTTTATCTACCCAGGTAGGGCGGTGGCGAGTTGATGTGCAGGATCCAGATGGAACTATCATTGGCTCCAAGAAGTTTGAAATAAAGAACATTTCAAATCTCAATTAACATCTTGAAACATTTCTTACTTCTAGCGTTATGTATTGTTGCCTGCAGGACTGTTATCAAAAAAGAAACAATCCAAATGAATTGGACAGAGTTCGATCTGGATCTACCTCGTGGTATTCTGGTATATCAGGGTAGAAATAAAGAAATTCCTTTAAAGGCATGGGTAGCTAAAGTCGATCTTTCAGATGATGATATTTCCGTACGGGTTTTATCTTCATCTGATATTGACCGTAAAGAATCTCTACTGCAATTTTTAGAATTGACTGGTGCACGGCTAGTAATGAATGGCGGCTATTTTAATGCAGATAAAAACCCGGCTCAGCATGTAGGTTTATTAAAAACTCGAGGAACACTTGAAGAACCAGCCAGCCCATCTGTATTACGGGATTCTGAGCGCTATTTTATCACCCGGGGTGCCTTTGGTGTAAAACAGGATGGTTCTGTTGATATAGCCTGGTGTTCAACTAAGAATGATTCAATTTTTGAATGGCCAAGCCCATTGATTAATCGTCCTGGATTTTCACTCGATGCACTTCCATTCCATTCGGCAGATCATTGGAATGTCAGGGATGCAGTTCATGCTGGTCCTGTATTGATATCCGATGGTGAAATCAATGTCACGGCTGAGGATGAAGTCTTTTTTAATACACCTGTATCTGGTATACAGCCTAGGTCTGCTATTGGCTATACAACGGACAATGATCTTATATTGATGATTGTAGACGGCAGGCAGCCGGAAAGTCGTGGCGTTTATTTGGAGGAGTTGGCTGTCATGATGAAGCAATTCAATTGCGATGAAGCATTAAACTTGGACGGAGGAGGTTCAAGTGCCATGGTTGCTGATAGCCGTTTATTGAATCGTCCTGCTGGGAGGACGCTCCAGAGGGAAGTGATGTCTGCTATAGGAATTTTTTACAAGAATTAACCTCTATGCTCCTTGTTAGGAAAATCTATGATTGGGTCTTATCCTGGGCAGATAAACCATCAGGGCCTGTTGCCTTGGGAGCAATGTCCATGGCAGAAGCATCATTCTTTCCTATTCCCCCAGATGTATTGCTGATCCCGTTGGCGCTGGGCAAGAGAGAAAAAGCTTGGCACTTTGGACTAATTTGCAGTGTATGTTCTATTCTGGGTGCTGCGCTTGGTTATGGAATCGGATTTTGGGTATGGTGGGCAGAACCCAACGTGTTCACAAGTTTCGCCCAGTTATTTTTTGATCATATTCCTGGCTTTACATACGAATCATTTGAAAATATCAAATCTCTGTATGATGAGTATAATTTCATGATCATTTTTACAGCTGGATTTACACCAATCCCATTTAAGTTATTTACCATCAGTGCTGGTGCATTCAATATCCAATTTCCTATGTTTATCCTCGCAGGAACGGTGAGCAGAAGTGCCCGGTTTTTCCTGGTTGCATTTTTAATTAAAACCTACGGTGAACCCATTCGGAAATTCATTGACAAGTATTTCAACCTACTGGCAATAGTTTTTACTGTTTTACTTTTCGGCGGATTCGCTCTTGTAAAATATATATTGTAAGATTCGGGGTGTGGCGCAGTCCGGTTAGCGCGCGTCGTTCGGGACGACGAGGTCGGGAGTTCGAATCTCCCCACCCCGACTGATGCGAAAGTTAGGAAAAACCAAATAATCCAATAATTATTTATACTTTATAGAGTTCCTTTAGGTCAAAAAGGAACTTGCAATATTTCAACCTACATTGATCAGCTGATCTATTTAATTTTCCAATATCTGGAACCATCATCTTTCCTAGTTAAGTACCGTCTGGAGATTAGTTCTCTTCTGAGTAATGGTACATCATTGAATGAGTGATAGTGATGAATAATTACATTAACATCTTTTTCAGAATATTGTTTATCAAATTCAAATTTCGATGATAAAAATTCAATAATATATGTTTTATCAGATTGTTTTTTTGGCCATCGTATTATTTCATCGAATTCATTTATTAAAGTCTTTTGAGTCATTTAGTTTATTTCACCCTTGATATCTTTATAAACATTTTAATATTACTTATATGTAATTTAAGAGTATGGATAGGATCAGGCTTCTTTTAAGAATCATTGGGTATGCTGGGTTTAGTTTATTTTTCATCCAGATCCTAAATCTCTATCTTGAGATATTTAAACACAATGTCCAATTTATAAAAATCTCTTTTATCACAGGAATTGTTTCATTGTTCATACTAGTATTGGTTGATCGTTTGATTAATAAGGAAGACAAATATTATGCAAAACACGTGGAAAAATAAAGTATGCTGATCACAACTCAAGATCAACCCGCAGATCATCGTATTGTAAAAACATTCGGACTTGTTCAAGGCAGCACAATCCGTGCACGGCATATTGGCAATGATATCCTTGCTGGCCTTAGAAATATAGTAGGAGGGGAAGTCCATGAATATACAAAAATGCTGGCAGAATCTAGGGAACAGGCCTTGGACAGAATGAAGGCTGAAGCAGAAAAATTGGGTGCAAATGGAATTGTATGCATGCGATTCACTACATCTACAATTATGTCTGGTATGGCGGAATTTTTGGCCTATGGGACTGCTGTACAAATAGAATACAGCGCTAAAGATGATTAACGCTGTTGATTTTGATGAATTGACCTTATATATTTGCAATCATGAATAATGAATTTCATATTGTTTCAGATGATGAAGACCAGTGGATGGAAGGGCTTGAAGTAGCTGAAGACGATCCTGAAATGAGTACAGCTGTACGGATTCAGGATCCGATTTCATCCCTGGGCCTGGCATCTCCCCTTATTGCAGAAATCGGGACTAGTTTAAAGAATGCTTTACACCAACTGCAGCAGGAAAAACAGAACTGTCTTCTCATTGTTGAAAATGGAACACTGTCTGGAATCCTCACAGAAAGGGATATTCTTTTAAAAGTGACTGGAAAAGGATTTGATCTGGATTTGGTCACAGTAGATGAGTTCATGACTGAGAACCCAGAATATCTTGCCCCTGAAGACCCCCTGGCTTATGCATTGAATAAAATGCATATAGGCGGGTTTCGTCATGTACCCATTGTTAATGATTCCATGGTTCCGGTTGGGCTTATCAGCATCAGCAATATTATTTCCACCATTGCAGACTATTTTAGCAGGGAAATTATCAATCTCCCTCCACTGAATAGACTGGTAGATCCTAATATGCAGGAAGGCGGTTGAGCTCAACATAAACGTTTTACCTTTATTTTTTCTTTCATATCCTTGGCCGCACGATGGCTAAAAAGTATAACCACAGTATTAATGGAAAAAAAATTATTCCCTTAGGATGGCGGGAATGGGTCTATTTTCCAACCTATAATGACTTTTCTGTTAAAGCAAAAATAGATACGGGTGCCAGTTCATCTGCACTACATGCAACCCATGTAAAGGAATACAGGAAAAAGGGTCAGAACTGGATAAAATTTCGTATTTATCAATCTCGGGAATGTCTCCACGTTGACACACGTGTTACCTCTTATAAAAAAATAACAAATTCATTTGGCGATTCGGAAATACGACCCATGATTCAAATGAAAATCAGATTAGGGGTTCAATCCTGGAAAACGGAAATTACCCTTGCCAGAAGAACGGGCATGACATATCCGATGTTGATCGGCAGAAACAGTTTAATGAAAAAACATATCATCCATTCTCATAAATCATATCTAACTGGTGCAGTTCGGAAAAAGCCATCATGAATATTTTCATTCTTTCCAGGAATAAAAATCTATATTCAACAAGCCGGTTAATGGAAGCGGGACAGAAAAGAGGTCATATCATACGAGTTATTGACTACATGAGGTGTTACATGAATATCACTTCTCGAAAACCAATGGTGTATTATGGTGGTGAATCCCTGGGCAAGCCAGATGCAGTCATTCCAAGGATAGGTGCTTCCAATACATTCTATGGGACAGCAGTAGTGAGGCAATTTGAGATGATGAATAGTTATTGTGTTAATTCGTCTGTATCAATTTCAAATTCAAGGGATAAACTTCGATCTTTACAGATCTTGGCAAAGGCTGGTATCAATATGCCAGTGACAGGCTTTGCCAGCCATACAAAAGATATTGAAGGTGTTATAGAAACGGTTGGGAGTATACCCCTAATTATGAAATTACTCCAGGGTACCCAGGGGCAGGGTATCGTACTTGCAGAAACAAGAAAAGCTGCCGAATCTGTGATGAGTGCATTCAGGCAATTGGATGCAGATATCATGGTCCAGGAATTTATCAAGGAATCCAGTGGAACTGACATCCGCGCATTTGTAGTGGGTAACAGAGTAGTTGCTGCAATGGAAAGAACTGCACCTGATGGTGAATTCCGATCAAACGTACATCGCGGAGGCAGGATAGAAAAAATTGCACTCACCAACGAAGAGATTAATATCGTTACAGAAGCATCTAATATATTAGGACTTTCTGTTGCAGGTGTTGATCTGATGAGGTCTGATCGTGGCCCATTGATTTTGGAAGTGAATTCATCACCAGGTCTTCAGGGGATTGAATCGAGCTCTAAAGTGAATGTAGCCAATGATATCTTTTCGCTTATTGAACAGAAAAAAGAAAATTTAGATGCTCAATCCTGAAATATTATTATGTGACCCCTGTCACAGGATTCAACGTTAGTTGATCATTAACTTTATGCTATATTTTACTGTGTTACCTCCTGAAAAAGGGAAGCTGGTCACCCACCTGAGACACGCTTCCCTTTTTTCTTAGAAAACATTTTTTATTCTGAATTGTTAAATTTGGCCTAATATCCATGGAGATTATCTAGTAGTTGCGACAGACACTTCTTTATATAATGATTGTTTCAACGCGAATCCTAATATCACAGGATACGTTTTCCATTGTTGCAGTTGATACCATTACCGGACAGGTGGGTAGTGCTGGAGCCTCATGTATTCAAGGATCGATCATTATCAGTGATATACATCCTGGAGTCGGCGCGATCCACACACAATCTTATTGGAATGCCATCAATCAAGATAGTGCTTCATCCTTAATGGACCAAGGGTATACTCCTCAAGATATAATTGACTGGTTGGTTGCTAATGATTCACAGAATGATCCTACAATAAGGCAATATGGGATAGTTGACCTTATAGATGGCGGTAGAAGTGCAGGTTACACAGGAGAAAATTGCTATGATTTCAAAGGCCATAAGCTGGGTGAAAATTATGCGATCCAAGGCAATATATTGCTTGGGCAATCTATCCTTGATGATATGGAAACTGCATTCCTAACGCAATATGGTACATTTGAAGAAAAACTTATGGCATCTTTAATGGCTGCAAATGTCACAGGAGCTGATACTAGATGTACTCCCTATGGTACACCCGCTATCTCTGCTTTTATTCGCGTTTCGGAATCAGATAATTCTGAAGATTCATTGTTCATGGATATCAATGTGAATAATGCACCGTTGACTTTGAATCCTTTAGACTCGCTCCATTTATTATATTGGGATTGGAAGATAGCTCATTATATTCTTGGAGACATAAATTTTGACCGACATGTGAATATAATCGATATTTTGTCTCTTTGTGATCATATTGGTGATTTTCAATTAATTATGGAACATGCATTTGAAGCATCTGATATGAATATGAATGGGGGATTAGAAATCACAGACTTATATCTTTTAGTGTATCAAATTATTGGAATAATAGAAAATTAATTATAGGAGCGTTATGCTATTTAGACACATACTGCCTATTCTGTTTTCTCTTTCTTTAATGCTGGGTAACTCCATTATAGATAGATATACAGATGCATCACTATCTATCATATCCAAAGCCCTGTCTGATAGTACAGCTTATAATCGCTTGTCGTATTTATGCGATACCTTTGGTCCCAGATTAAGTGGTTCAAAAAACCTGGAAAATGCAATCAATTGGATCTTGAAGGAAATGAAAAAGGATGGCCTGGTTCATGTTCAAGGTGAACGGGTAAAGGTTCCTGCCTGGATCCGGGGTGAAGAATCGATAACCCTTCTTAAACCATTTAAAAAAGATTTAACTATGTTAGGCCTAGGGGGAAGTATTTCAACCCCTAAGGCTGGAATCGTAGCAGAAGTAATGGTTGTTGATGATTTTAAAGAGTTGGAAGCCAGATCGAAGAAAGTAAAGGGTAAAATTATATTGTTTAATGTGCCTTTTGAAACCTACGGTCAAACAGTGAACTATCGTTATGCTGGTGCCAGTGCAGCGGCAAAACATGGTGCAGTTGCTAGTTTGATTCGATCCATTGGTCCCTGGTCCATGAATACGCCTCATACGGGTGTTATGAAGTATGAGAAAAATATTAAAAAAATTCCTCATGCGGCACTGACCATGGAAGATGCTATGATGTTGGGACGGTTACATGATCGGGGCGAAAAAATCATTTTGAAGTTGGAAATGGAAGCAAAAATGGCAGCAGATCGCTGGTCACGCAACGTGATAGGCCAAATTAATGGAACAACCTATCCGGATGAAATCATAGTTGTGGGTGGGCACATAGATTCTTGGGATGTGGGCCAGGGTGCCCACGATGATGGCGGCGGGTGCATTGCAGCTTGGGAGGCGGTTCGATTAATCAAAGAATTGGGATTAAAGCCAAAACGGACCATTCGGTGTGTCATGTGGACAAATGAGGAAAATGGCGGAAAAGGAAACCAGGCGTACCGGGATATGCATATGGATGAATTGAAAAACCATGTATTGGCGATTGAATCTGATGGAGGGGTTTTTGCACCAGAAGGATTTGGATTTACAGGCAGTGATAAAGCCCGGGAGATTATTGCAGATATTCATCAATTAATGAAGCCGATTCAAGCTCATACACTTTCTAAAGGCGGCAGAGCAGCGGATGTTTCACCTCTCAATGACGAAGGGGTCCCTGTCATGTCTCTGAAAGTGGATGGATCGAAATATTTTTGGTATCACCACACCAATGCAGATACCTTTGATAAAGTCGATTTTTATGAATTCAACCGGTGCGTTGCAGCCATGGCTATAATGTCATTTATTGTCGCTGATCTTGATGAACCATTGCCAAGATAATTCCGATTATTTTCTTCACTTATTCCCATCAAAACTGAAAGGATTCATGTTTAAGTTCCCAGGCTTTTTATCACAAATAATCAGGAAAATGAGCGAATGACTTCTGTCACAATCGCAGGATATGGGGATGATCTGTCTGTCAATGGAATCCGGATCGGAGACTTGACCCCGGCAGAGCATGAATCCATAGAAAATGAAAAAGGGGGGCAGAATTATGCACCCTTAGAAAATATTGTTGTTTCCAAGGTGAAGGATTCATCAACGCTAGTGGCTAGAAGGCCCCACCCTGATGATGTAAAAAAGTATATTGAAACTGAACTCATTGATGGCCTATGCTGTTATTCTGCTGTAAACCAGGGCCAGCTCAACCAAACCATCGTGGATGCAGTTGTAAAACATATTACTGAAGAAAAATTGCCCACAGTGCCCCGCTCCATCCGTCACAAATATATGAGCGCATTTCTCCTTGCTGTCACGGGGATCACCGAAATGGATAAGGTTGTTCCAAAGGTTGCAGGTGTTGAGTCTTGGGAATTAACATTTAAAATTAGCAGACGATGGGGGTATCATAAAAAAGGAATACCAGATAATGAATGTATCATTGTAGGGGCCACGGGTAATTTTCACGGTCGATCTGTTGCTGCAGTTTCCATGTCAGATGATCCAGATTCTAAGAACGGATTCGGTCCCTTTGTACCGGGAATTGAACTTGTGCCATATAATGATTATGATTCACTTGAAGCCCTATTTGAAAAGAAAGGGGAAAAGATCGCAAGTTTTATGGTAGAGCCTATCCAGGGTGAAGCTGGCGTGATCGTTCCTGATCAGGATTATTTTCCGAAAGTTTCTGCATTGTGTAGAAAACACAATGTGCTTTTGGCTATGGATGAAGTGCAAACTGGATTTGGCAGAACAGGTGCCAATTTTGCCCACCAGCTATTAGGGATTAAGCCTGATTTGATGGGATGTGGTAAAGCCGCAGGTGGTGGAATATTACCAGTCTCGTTTGTTGCAGGACGAAAAGATGTGATTGATGTATTGACACCAGGCAGTGAAGGGTCCACCTTTGGAGGTTATCCCCTTGCTTCCGTTGTTGGAACCTATGCCATCAAAGTTTTAGTCGATGAGAAGTTAGCAGAAAATGCAAAATTACAAGGCAAACGATTGATTGATAATATGAATGCTATCAAAGAAGAATATCCAGATAAGTTAAAAGAAGTCAGGGGTAGGGGACTATTAACTGCCTTTGAAATGTTTGATGAACCCCATCTGGATGGCCATAAAGTTTCAGTCGAATTACTAAACCACGGTGTATATGCGAAGGAAACGCATCATTCTACGGTACGCCTGGCACCTGCTCTTACTATAAATGAAACTCAGATTGATACACTATCTGATGCCATCAGATCAGTTGTAAAAGGATTATAGTTCATGGATTTTTTAAAAACACTTGGGATTGAAACAGAAAATTATGGAGCCTGTTCCGGTCCAGGACAATGGAGCAAAACACGCAGTGAAGGTCAAATAGAATCTTACAATCCTGGCAATGCTGAATTGATTTCATCTGTTTATCAATGCGATACTGAAGATTACGAGTCTGTAGTTAATCAATCACTTGAAGCTTTTAATGAGTGGCGAAAGGTTCCTGCACCGGAACGGGGTCAGCTGGTACGTCAAATGGGTAATGCCTTAAGAGACTACAAAGATCCGCTTGGGAGCCTGGTATCGTTGGAAATGGGAAAGATAAAACAAGAAGGGGATGGTGAAGTCCAGGAAATGATTGATATTGCTGATTTTGCTGTAGGTCAGTCACGGATGTTGTATGGAAAAACCATGCATTCAGAGCGTAAAGATCATCGGATGTACGAGCAGTGGCATCCCTTGGGTATTACGGGTGTAATTACCGCGTTTAATTTTCCTGTAGCTGTCTGGAGCTGGAATGCATTTATTGCGGCCATCTGTGGAAATACAACCCTGTGGAAACCATCATCTTCTACACCCCTTTGTGCAGTGGCTATTCAGAACATTTGTAATGAAGTATTAGCCATCAACGATGTACCAAATATTTTCAGCGTAGTGATAGGCAGGGGATCCACAATTGGTGAGACATTGATCAATGATCCAAGGGTATCCCTAGTGTCTTTTACCGGTTCAACCAAAATGGGCCGTCACGTAAGTGAAACTGTGTCCAAACGTTTTGGTAAAACAATCCTTGAACTGGGAGGAAACAATTGCATCATTGTAGATGAAACAGCAGATATGGAGATGGTTGTCCCTGCTGTTGTATTTGGTGCGGTAGGTACAGCTGGTCAAAGATGTACCAGTACCCGTCGAGTAATTATTCATAGCACACGGTATAAAGAACTTAAGGAGCTGCTTGTTAATGCTTATCAGCAAGTCATTATTGGTGATCCTTTGCGTGATGGAACATTAATGGGGCCCTTGGTCAATGAAAACGCTGTCCAGGACTATACCCATGCGATTGAACGGGCTAAAACATCTGGAGGTGAAATTCTCTATGGAGGTGCTGCTATTGATGGTAAAGGATATTATGTAACACCCACAATCATTAAGGCTGAAAACAATTGGGATATAGTTCAGGAAGAAACATTTGCGCCTATATTGTATCTAATGACTTTTGACACACTGGATGAAGCAATTCATATGCATAATGATGTTCCCCAGGGGCTTTCATCAGCCATGTTCACACTGAACGTAAGACATGCGGAACACTTTTTGTCTTCCGTTGGTTCAGACTGTGGCATCGCCAACATTAATATTGGCACATCTGGTGCTGAAATAGGAGGCGCATTTGGAGGTGAAAAAGAAACGGGAGGAGGTCGAGAATCCGGCTCTGACAGCTGGAAGCAATATATGCGACGCCAAACCAATACAATTAACTGGGGAACTGACCTGCCGTTGGCTCAGGGGATAGAATTTGATATTGATGGGTAAATAGAACTCGAATGGCAATCAGTTTTAGAGATACGAGGCGTACCATTGGCCAGTATATGCTGGCTGACGGTATGTCACCTGTTATAGATCTTGAAAAGAGTCATGGATCATGGCTCGTCGATGGGAAAACGGGGAAGGAATATTTGGATCTCTTTTCTATGTTTGCTTCTATGTCCATCGGTTATAACCATCCATACATTCTTGGGCATAAAGATCGATTAGCCAGAGCAGCTGTAAATAAACCAACGAATTCAGATATCTATTCACCTGAGCTCGCGGAATTTGTAGATACTGTCGGACGGGTTGCCCAACCAGATTATTTGCCCTATTCGTTCTTTATTGAAGGCGGAGCGCTAGCTGTAGAGAATAGTCTTAAGGCTGCATTTGACTGGAAAGTACGCAAAAATATGCAGCAGGGTAAACCAGAACGTGGGAATAAGGTTATACATTTAAAAGATTGCTTCCACGGACGGTCTGGGTATTCCATGTCACTGACTGATTCTCCAGACCCCAGAAAAGTACAATATTTCCCAAAATTTGATTGGCCTCGTGTTACAAACCCTCCTATGGTTTTTCCTATGGATGAAGAAAATTTGACAGCCGTTCAGGCGTTAGAAGATAGATCAATCCAGGAAATAAAGAATATTCTAAGTGATGAGTCTGAAGATATAGCCTGTATGATATTAGAGCCCATCCAAGGGGAAGGAGGCGACAATCATTTCAGATCTAATTATCTTAAAGCGTTAAGAGAATTATCCTTGGAGAATGACTTTCTATTAATCTTTGATGAAGTTCAAACCGGTGTTGGAATTACAGGAAAAATGTGGGCACATCAGCACTTCTGTGAACCAGAATGTGCAAAAGAATGTACTGTTCACTGCAAACTAATTGAGCCAGATCTTATGAGCTTTGGAAAAAAAACACAGTGCTGCGGGATGTTTGCCGGCAAACGGTTGGATGAAGTTGAAGGTCATGTTTTTAAAGAGTCCAGCAGGATAAACTCAACCTTTGGCGGTAATCTTGTAGATATGGTGCGTTTTACTCTTTATTTGGAAGTTATTGAGCAGGAAAATCTTGTACAAAAGGCTGCTGAGAATGGTGAATATTTATTAACATCCTTACTGAAACTTCAAGATGACCATGATGGCCTGGTTTCCAATGCTAGGGGCAAAGGATTATTTTGTGCGTATGATCTTCCCACAGGAGCACAACGGGACACCTTAACGAATCTTTTAGAAGAAGAAGGAGCGATTGTACTTGGCTGTGGGCACAAATCCATTAGGTTCAGGCCTCACCTGAATATCAAAAGAAAAGAGATTGATACTGGCATTTCCATGATGAGAAATGCACTTGCCAGACTGTAATTGTGGCAGAAACTGCCGGTAAACTGTTTTTAGTTTCCACACCCATTGGTAATCTCAGTGATATCACTTATAGGGCGGTTGAAGTACTGAAACATGTTCCTCTGGTCGCCGCTGAAGATACACGCCATTCAAAAAAACTCTTTGCCCATTACAGTATACAAACTCCTATGGTTAGCTATTTCGAGCATAATCGTTTTTCACGGATACCAAAAATTGTTGACCATTTGAGAAGTGGAAAGGATTGTGCTGTGATCACTGATGCTGGTACACCAGGGATATCCGACCCTGCTTACCGTCTTGTTCGAGAAGTTTTAATTCATTCCATTACCGTTGAAGCTGTCCCTGGAGCTAGTGCACTCCTGGCGGCCCTTGTTGCATCCGGTTTACCTACGGATCGGTTTATATTTGAGGGATTTCTGCCGCCAAAAAAAGGGCGCCAGAAACGCATATCACGCGTCGCTGGTGAAGCGGCGACTTTGATCTATTATGAATCTCCTAAACGTCTCTTAAAAACATTGAAACAATTAAATAGCATTTGTGGAGACCGTCCCGCTGTAGTAGCCCGTGAAATCACGAAACTCCATGAAGAAATAAAGCGGGGAACTCTTTCAGAATTATGTACGTATTTTTCAACAAACACTCCCAAAGGAGAATGTGTTATCCTAGTAGGAAAAAATGACAAAAATGTCTACTTCAAATAAAGGCCTGTTTATTTCATTCGAAGGTATTGATGGGTGTGGAAAATCTACCCAGGTTCAACTGCTTATGGATAAACTTGAAAAAGATGGTGTTATTGCTATGTTGGTCAGGGAACCGGGCGGATCCACGATCTCTGAAGAAATTAGAAATATATTGTTAAAAACTCGTTCTGATACCATGTCTGCACGGGCAGAAGCCCTGCTTATGACAGCAAGTCGTGCGCAGTTAACGAAAGATACGATTCTGCCCGCACTAGAAGAAGGTACCTGTGTGATTGCTGATCGATACCAGGACTCCACCCTGGCCTACCAGGGCGGTGGGAGAGGTTTAGATGTTGATTATTTGATCCAGCTTAATACTTTTGCCACCTATGCATTAGACCCGGATCTTACATTTTATATTGATATAAGTTCAGAAGAAGGATTAAAAAGATCCGGTACTCTGAATCCGGACAGAATTGAAAGTGCTGGTTTAAAATTTCAAGAAAAAGTACGTAGACAATATCTTAAATTGGCACAGATGTACCCCAATCGTTTCGTCATAATTGACGGAACTGATTCTATTAAAGGTATTCATGGTACAATATGGGAAAAAACAATAAATTGCTTAAATGATACACCCTAGAAAAAAGAGTATCTGTATGGGGATATACTTGGTCCTATCCACAGTATTTGCGGGTACGGGTAACAAGGATATTTACAAGCAGGTTCGGAAGAATCAATCCCTAATGAATGATGTATACCGTCATTTGATCACCAATTATGTAGATGATATTGATCTGGATGCTTTTACTAAAATGAGTATTAATAATATGCTGCTTGAGCTTGATCCTTACACTGTATATCTTGAAAATGAAGAAAAAAGTGGTATTGAAATGTTAACCAAAGGCAAATATGGTGGGGTCGGCATTCAAATCGGAAAAAGAGAGAAACAACTTACTGTAATATCTCCCATGGAAAATTCGCCTGCGAAACGAGCTGGCATTATAAGCGGTGATAAAATAATTCAAATTGATGATCATGAGACTGCAGACCTATCCATGGATGATGCAGCAAAGTTGATTAGGGGTGAAAAAGGAACAAACGTTATATTAGGTATCCAGCGATATGGAGAAGGAGAGATGATCGAATTTGTTCTCACTCGAGAAAACATTCAGGTTAAAGATATTTCCTATTCTGGAATGCTGGATGACCAGACAGGGTATATTCGACTGACACGCTTTTCCCGTAATTCCGATACAGAAATGAAACGAGCTCTTGAAGAGTTATTAGAACAAAACATGACGGGTTTAATTTTAGATCTCCGTGATAATCCAGGAGGTTTATTGAATTCGGCAGTCAATATTTTAGATCTGTTCACATATAAAGGCGAACTATTGGTATGGACAGAAGGAAAAACTCAAAAATCTCATCGTAAATATCAAAGTAAATTGGACCCAATCGTACCGGACTACGTGAATATAACGGTTCTTGTGAACCAGGGAAGTGCTTCGGCCAGCGAGATCGTTGCGGGTACTTTACAGGATCTGGACCGCGGCGTTGTGATCGGTCGTTCTACGTTTGGCAAAGGGTTGGTCCAAACTGTTTACAATATTGATAAAGAACGTTCTTTAAAGATTACAACAGCAAAATATTATATCCCCAGTGGTAGGCTGATTCAAAAACCGGGCTATTTACCGGAAGAAATTCTTGCAGACACATCAAAGCAGGACAGTGTCTTTTATACAAAGGGAGGTAGGGTAGTCTCTGGCGAAGGAGGAATTACACCAGATCATGAAGTTGAACTGGATCAAGCTCTTCCGATTCTGTCTGCCAGTTGGAGACAAGGTCTATTCTTTAACTTTGTCCAAAAACATAAAATGGATTATGATGAATACGAAGACGTTGAACGTGATACCAGCATGATGACTCAGTTTGAAGCTTATCTTCATACAAATGATCTGGATATATTCATGAAAGGTGAAAGTAATTATTTAGATATGAAAGATATGCTTTGGACCCTTGATTCCACCAGCGTACAGATCCAGGGTGCTCTAGACATTTTAGACTCTTATTTTGAACAAATCGCCCTGACACAATTTGAAAGAGAAGCGGACAAACTTTATCATTGGCTCTTGGTTGAATTTGCTGATTATTTTCATGGGGAAGAGGGTAGAATCAAAGTGTCTTCCAAACAGGATACAGATATCCAAAAAGCCATAAATATTTTACATGACCCTGTAGTTTACGAAAGTATATTTTTACCCCAATAGTCCGTCGCCAAATATCCATTTATTAACATTCATTTCTCTGCGTAATTTCCCCGGCTTTTTTTTCGGGCGATTAGCTCAGATGGTTAGAGCGCTACGTTGACATCGTAGAGGTCGGCGGTTCAACTCCGTCATCGCCCACACATTATGTCAGAAATAAACATAACATTACCGGATAGATCCATAAAAAAAGTTCCTGCAGGTAGCACTCCACAGGACGTTGCAAATGATATTGGCCCGGGTTTAGCTAGAGCTGTCGTTGTTGTAAAAATTGATGGAGAATTGACAGATTTGAATGTGTCAATTGACCAGGATTGTTCTATGGAATTATTTACCGGAGATACCCCGGAAGGGCATGATACACTGCTCCACTCTACAGCACACCTGATGGCACAGGCAGTTAAAGCATTATATCCTGATGCTAAGATAACCATTGGGCCTACAATTGAAAATGGATTCTATTATGATTTTGATATCGATGTACCATTTTCAGATGAAATATTGGAAACCATTGAGCAAAAGATGAAGGGATTGGCAAAATCTGGCCAGGAAATCCATCGTCAGGAGATGTCTGCCGGTGATGCTGGAAAATTATTCAGTGACATGGGTGAATCCTATAAAGTTGAGATCATAGAACAAATCGATCCAAACGATGTGATTTCCACCTATAAACAGACTGATTTCACCGACCTTTGTCGTGGGCCGCACGTATCTAATACAGCTAAGATTAAACATTTTAAACTGTTGTCCACTTCCGGTGCTTATTGGCGGGGAGATGAAAATAATATAATGCTGCAGCGCATCTATGGAACGGTATTTTCCAGCAAGGATGCCTTAAAAACTCATTTAAATAACCTTGAAGAGGCTAAAAAGCGGGACCATCGTAAACTGGGAAAAGAACTAAAACTGTATACCTTTGATGAAGAAATAGGGCCAGGTTTACCGCTCTGGCTTCCTAATGGCGCAGTCATGGTGGAAGAGTTGGAACAGCTTGCAAAAGCAACAGAAAGGAATGCAGGATATGATCAGGTGCGCACACCTCATTTGACCAAGGGGAAATTATATGAAAAATCAGGGCACCTTGAGCACTACAAAGATTCCATGTATCCTGCTATGGATGTAGATGGAATGGAGTATTATGTAAAACCCATGAATTGCCCACACCACCATAAGATTTATGCTTCATCACCGCGAAGCTATCGGGACCTGCCTGTAAGGCTTGCGGAGTATGGGACCTGCTACCGGTATGAAAAATCTGGCCAGTTGTTTGGGCTTATGCGCGTACGCAGTCTTCAGATGAATGATGCGCATATTTATTGCACCAAGGAACAGTTTAAAGAAGAATTTTTAGCAGTCTGTAAGATGTATCTCCAGTATTTTGATATTTTCGGGATTAAAAAGTATTCCATGCGT
>Ga0209228_1000834_pt1 | contig 15862 bp, 15 predicted proteins | sample METZYME_3_150m_FD_187547 | JGI IMG/M metagenome (GOLD analysis project Ga0209228, IMG submission 187547) | Marine microbial communities from oxygen minimum zone in mesopelagic equatorial Pacific - METZYME_3_150m (SPAdes) (version 2) | ecosystem: Environmental > Aquatic > Marine > Oceanic...
GCTACTTCAGAAACTGAAGCCAAGGTGGACGATGAACCTACTGATAGCGCCGCTCCTACTTCAGAAACTGAAACCAAGGTGGACGATGAATCTACTGATAGCGCCGCTCCTACTTCAGAAACTGAAATCAAGACGGGAGGTGAACCCACTGACAGTGAACCCCCTACTTTGGATAAACCATCAAAAGACACCTCTAAAGACGAAGGTTGAATTTTTTCATAGATCTAAATTATGCAAGAAACCATAGATATTAAAAAATACAGCTCATTTGTAGAAACAAATTCTTTTGTAAAAAAAACCGGTAAGATCAGCCGAATTATTGGACTGATGATTGAATCAAATGGTCCTGGTGTTGCAATCGGCAGTATTTGTACGATTCATTCGAGACATAGATCTTCCGTTCAAGCCCAAGTAGTTGGGTTTCGAGATAGTCAAACATTACTCATGCCTCTTGGAGATATTTTTGGGATAGAACCAGGTTGCACTATAGAAGTAACTGAAGAACAACCTTCTTTTGGTGTAAGCTCGGAAATGATTGGACGTGTTTTAGATGGAAATGGTAAGCCAATTGATGGGAAAGGTCCGATACCTTTAGGAACAGAATACCCTCTTATGGGAACACCCTTAAATCCACTTTCTCGGCAGCGCAGTAGTAACTCACTCGATGTGGGTGTGAAATCTATAAACGGCCTACTCACATGTGCTAAAGGGCAACGTATTGGCATTATGGCTGGTACAGGAGTTGGCAAGTCCGTACTACTGGGAATGATTGCTCGCAATACAGAAGCTGAAGTTAATGTAATCGCTCTGATCGGAGAACGAGGGAGAGAAGTTAAGGAGTTCATTGAAGAAAACTTAGGACCAGACGGTCTGAAACGCTCGATAGTAATTGCTGCTGCATCGGACCAGCCTCCGCTTGTTCGCCTTCGAGGTGCTTTCATAGCTACAACAATTGCAGAATACTTCCGTGACCAAGGAAAAGATGTCCTCTTGATGATGGATTCAATCACTCGATTTGCTCTAGCACAAAGAGAGATTGGTCTTTCAGTTGGAGAACCCCCTACCACAAAGGGCTATCCACCCTCCACATTTTCAATGCTTCCTAAAATCCTAGAACGCGCTGGAACCAGTGAAGGAAATGGAACTATAACTGGACTATATACCGTCTTAGTAGAAGGTGATGACATCAGTGAACCTGTTTCAGATGCTGTCAGGGCAGTGCTGGATGGGCATATTGTTTTGGATAGAGACTTGGCCGCACACAATCATTATCCAGCTATCGATGTCCTTGCCAGCGTAAGCCGCCTGATGATCGATGTTATTTCCAAGGAACATTATGATTTATCTATGAAACTCAAAGATTTTTTAGCTACATATAATGAAGCAAAAGATCTTATTAATATTGGAGCCTATGCTAAAGGTAGTAATCCAAAGTGGGATATTGCCATTGAAAAAATAGATCGTATCAATAAATTTCTCAAACAGGGAATCATGGAAACCGTTAGCATGGGAGAAAGTTTGAACATGTTAAAAGAAATTATGGAGACTTAAAGTATGAAGTTTCGATTTGAAACTCTTTTGAAAGTTCATAAAAACAGAGAAAACCTTTTGCAAAAGCAGCTAGGTGATATCCTTGCCCATAAGCAAAAACAACAAAGCCGACAAGATTTTTTAAAGGATGCCCGAAAAAATGAAATCAAACTAGTCAACCAACGAATGACTAAAGACACAAGTATTAATACCTATGTTCTATACAATAAATTTTTTGACGGTAACTACTTACAAAACAACCTCCAAGAAACAATAATTTCTGAAATAGATACGCGGGCCGAAGCCAAGCGAGAAGAGTTGGTTGAAGCTAGCCGAAAAAGGCGAACCATGGAAATTCTCAAAGACCGTGACTTAGAACAATATAGAAGTAAGTTAGTAAAAATGGAAACCGAATCAATGGATGAAATTGCCTCCAACCACTGGTCTTTAAACTTATGAATAGGCAACTTAAACTAATATCCTTAACAACCTTACCCCTAGTATTATTGGGAGTGTTTTCCCCTTCTCTAACACTGAATGGTTCTTATAATTTTGGTGAAAACCTAGCATATGCCCAAGAGGAGGAGCAAAAAGAAGAAGAACAAACAGAAAAGGACGCTGAAGACACCCAAAAAACCGAGGATGAAAAAGGTGATTTATCAAAAGAGGGAAAAGAAAAAAAACCAAAAAAAATCAAACTGCCAAAACAAAATGCCACCGTCAACCCAGAAACATTTCGTATGATGGAAATGATCGAGAAAAAAAATAAAGAACTTGAAAATCGAGAAAAAGAGCTAGCTTCCAAGGAACAGCAGCTAAAAACCCTAGAAGAAAATATTCAAAAAAATCTAGAAAAAATCGAACAAGCTCTAAAGGAAAGCAAGGAACAGTTTGGAGAGAAAGAAAAAATTATTAAGAAAAATGTTGACTCGCTAATTAAAGTCTACTCATCTATGAAAGCGCCCGAAGCTGCCAAATTGATAGAGGCTATTGATGAAGACCTCGCCTTACGAATTATTTCTGGGATGAAAGACAAAGTCGCTGGACAGGTACTCAGTCAACTGGATGTAAAGGTTGCAAAAGCAATCACTGAAAAACTTGCGGGGAAAAAAGAGAAAAAACCTAAAAAAGAAGGACCTTAAAAAAATATTATCTTGGTGCAACAACCCCGAATGAAATTATCATCTTCAACCCTTCCTCAACTGTCATTTCAAGAAAGTTTACATCCTCAATAGGAACGTGAATAATAAATCCAGTTGTCGGGTTAGGCGATGTAGGCACAAACACATTAACTGATCGTTTCCCAATCATTTTCAACACCATACCCTGAGTTTCACAGGCTACGATCCCCAGTGTTTTTAAGGGTGACCGGGGATAAGTAACTAATACCATTTTCTCAAAAGTCGGCGTTTGGGATTGAGAAATCGTATCCACCACTTTTTTAATAGTAGTATATATAACTCGAACAAGTGGGATTTTATGCACAACTAATTCACCCACTTCGAACATCTTCTTGCCGAAAAAGTTAGTCGCAACCAAACCTATAAAAAAAATAAATAAAACGAGTAGTAAAAAGCCCATTCCGGGCACTGAATATTCGTTAAAAACTTCCATACCCTTCTCGCCGACTATTTTTGAGACTATCGGCACCATCAATCGATCTACACGGGTAATCACAAACTCGAGAATAATATAGGTGAATGCGGCAGGAACTGTCACCAAGAGTCCAGCGATCATGTTTTTTTTTATGGCACCTCTTAACATTTGCATAGAAACAAGCCCTTTAGACTGAGACACTACAAGGATCTGCAGTGAGGGATTTTTCTGTAGCTAAAGTATTACTTTTAGAAAGTTCATTAGCGGGTTGTGGATAAGTATACTTTTTCCCTTCATAGTTTTTAATAGTAACTTCTTTTTCGTTATGCTCTATAACTGTATTTGGCAATAAGCGAACTTTCCCTCCCCCACCTGGTGCATCGATAACAAAATATGGCACGCCCATACCAGATGTGTGCCCCTGCAAACTACTAATTAGATCGAGGCCCTTTTGCACATTGGTTCTGAAATGATTGGTTCCCAAAGCCATGTCGGCCTGATAAATGTAATAAGGCTTTACCCTTATTTTAAGGAGCTTCTGCATAAGTTTTTTCATTATATCAGCGTTGTCGTTTACCCCTTTCAAAAGAACTGTCTGACTTCCTAGGGGGATTCCTGAATTAGCCAGCATATTACAGGCTTCTTCCACTTCTGGTGTTATCTCATCAGGATGATTGAAGTGGATATTAAAGTAAAGTGGGTGGTATTTTTTTAAAATCTCACAAAGTTCTGACGTTACCCTGTGCGGAAGAGTTCCTGGTACTCTAGTTCCTATACGAATAATTTCCAAATGTTCAATACTTCTCAATTCGCTTAGAATACGATTCAGTTCCTTATCGGGAACCAAAAGCGGATCCCCTCCAGAAAGAATAACATCGCGTATTTCGGAATGTGAACGAATATATTCTATTCCCTGACGTAATGTCTCGCGAGTTACTATGCCAGGAAAACCTATTTTTCTTTTGCGAGTGCAAAAGCGACAGATGATTGGACATTGATTATTGACCATTAGTAAAACTCGGTCTGGATAACGATGTACCAATTCTGGCACAGGCATATCCCCCTCTTCATTTAACGGATCAGAAACAAGAAGGCTTTCTTCATCAATTATATCGTCTAATTCATCTAGTGTAGGTACTACTTGTTTCCAGAGAGGGTCGTTCTCACTCTTAATCTGATTCATGAAATAGGAATTAATTCGAACGGGAAAAATTTCTGAAACCTTTTTTAATTTTTCGCGATATTCGACTGATTCTGGAATAAAAGGGAGATCCTCTACTCGCACAACACTGCCACTTAGTTGCTTTTGCCACTCTCGCATAATTTTCCTTATAAAGGGGAGATTAGGATTTAACTGGGTATGTTTTTTTCAGATAATCAATGATTTCATATTCATCACTCAAAATCACTTCGCCATGAACAAGAACTGGAACCATAGTCTGCCCAGAAACTTGTAATACTTCTGCTCGTTCATGATGAGACCAAGGCACATCAATAGTTTCATAATCAAGTTCGAGTTGCTTCAAAACTGTACGAACCATAGCACAGTATCCGCATCCATCTATATTATAAAGCTTAATCCGATCCATTTTTTAAAAAATTAATCATTTATTTGCACAAGGAATCAAAACCGCATCTGACATACCATGAATTTTCTTTTTATCATGAGGACACAGGGTAGCTAAAATACCAGTAAGCCGAGCTGAGCCATCGATCAAAAAATAATATGGAGTGAGCCTAACACGTGCTTCCATCTCTATAATTGAATCGGTAGGGCTGTCTCGATAACGAGTCCTAACTCTCCTACCTTTATGAAAAACCTGTAAAACTGAAGATTCTTCTGGGAAACTACCCAAACTCTCTTCCAAGGTTTTTTCCCATACTTCAGCAGAAACATCATGCCCAATGACAACGCCTCTGCTGCCCCATGATTCAGGAGAAAAGCCAGAAGGTTTAATCACCAACTCCCTCTCTTTTTGAGTCAAAGGAATGAGTTCCTTCCAATTCTGAACCGATTTGCCAGATACATCCAACCCTGGGATTACCGCATATTCAGGAACTTCCCGAGAATCCAAAGTCCATGTATCTGGGATTAGATGAGATAGGATTGTAAAAGTTTCAGGACCTAACTCTTTTTCCCATAATGAAGTCAAAATAGGGTGCTTAAACAAACTAAAAGCAAGTTTCTCTTCAAGATAAGGCTTAAAAGGCGGAGTGATTTTAACTCTCCCCTTTTTACAGCTATACATAATGAGTTCAGCCTTTGGAATATTTTTCAAATCAAATAATTCAAAAAAACGATATAAAACATCTATCTTTACTTCGTCGTTATTCTTCTTGAAAAACAAACCCTCCTCTTTAAAAACCACCTCCTGAGGTCTTAAGGCAAATACAGGGAAACCCTTATTATTTAATTGATCCGCTAGACTCAACATCTCCCCCCAATAATCATTGGCCTCCTCGGATACTATAATAGCCACCACACAAGATTTTTCACCAGCAACAGACTCCGCCATTTTATAAAATGCTTCTGGAATACCTCCATCGCTGGCTCCAATCACCTTTTCACCTATGTCTGAATATAGACCCATGAGACGAGAGGTTAAACCAAACCCACCGGGAACAGAATCTAGTTCAGTGACAGAAAAACCTTTTTCCTTTATAATAATGTCAGGTCGTATTATTCCTGGTAGATCGCCACGAATTCGCTTCATCCTCGAATAAGCGACTAAATCACTGGGTTTTCCGGCATCTAAATATTGCGCAAACCAAGAGGGGATTTTGCCTTTAACGCTGTCCGCATAAAGGCTGTTTAGAACACTATAAAATTTTAGAAGATGAGAACCAAGATCTTCAAAAAATAAAACTTCTTCAGATGACAAGTAGTAAGGCTCCGGGGATACTCGCCAGTTTGGGACTCCCTTTTTGTCTTGGACTTCTTTTGAAAAAAGGTTTAACTCTGCGAGAGAAGATTCTATTTCTAAACAAATATCCTCCGGTTTTGTAATCATTCAAGAATAACCTAAGAAATTTTTCTCAAAAAAATATTTTTAGAAAGCTTGCCCCCTAAAATATCAGATTCTTACATTGACCTCAATATCTTCAAACATCTAACACCAATAATTTTTTACTCCGTTTACCGCTTGGGGGAATTCATGCAAAACAGTTGTAGCAATTAACATTAATCCACTATTATAATAAAAATACCTAAAGTGAAAGATTAACTAAAAAATATTTTTTATTTTTCTAGGTAATATTAATGGAGTTTGATAAAAATCCCCCCGAAAAAGATATAGTTATTCCATTATTTCCACTCCCCGCAACAGTGTTTTATCCAAATACTTCTTTACCACTTCACATTTTTGAACCACGGTATCGCAACATGGTAGAGGATGCGCTAAATGGCAAGGGAGAAATTGGCATGATTCTTTTAAAACCTGGGTGGGAAAATGATTACCAAGGTACTCCTGAGATCATGACAATTGGTTGCGTTGGCAAAATTACCCGCCATTCTGAACTACCCGAAGGTAAATATAATATATTACTTTCTGGGCTCTATCGATTTCGCATTTTGAATGAAATAAAAGGAAAAACTTACCGACAAGCCGAAGTAGCGATTTTAAAAGAAATAAATAACAAGGACCTGACTTCTCAGGCCTCCCCTATCAAAGAACGGTTAACTAGAATTATGCAGCTATATTTAAAAAACATTCCCAACGGAGCAAAAATTGAAGAAACACTCCACATGGAAAACTGCCAAAACCTAGCTGAGTTCGTTGATAAACTTACTCATCACTTCGATCTACCTGTAAACAAAATGCAAGAATTTCTAGAACAACAAGATGTACAAAAAAGAGCCGACTCACTCTATTCGTTAATTGAGTTCAAAAATCAGCTAATACAAATTTCAAAAAGCATGAAAGACAAAGAGGTAGACTTTAGAATGAACTAAAAAAATAAACTCCTTTATTTCTCAAGAACCAAATTACTTCGAACTTTAATTGTTTTCCAAACCTGTAATATAAGCAAATAGACATTCCCAGCCAAAACAATAAACCAAAAACCGGATTCAATTTCACCTAGCAGAGAAAAAAAAACTAACAACATATTATTGGTACATAAACACAACGGACTTATTAAAGTGAGAAAAACCTTATCACCATACCAATTCTTTTCTGAAAGTTTTTGAGACTTTCTTGTAGACCCTAATTTTTTACTTAAACGATCAAACCACTCAATAGTTTTATCCTGCCATCCGTACAAAAAAACATGAGAGCGGTGCAAAAAATAAACCAACATTGAAAGCTCTCCTGCATCGTACGCCTCATTATCTTTTTCAGTAATATTTTCATCTGCGCGGTTACAAAGGTAGGTCTCAAAAATAGAAGTGTACTTTACCAAATAGAACACAAAATAGGAGCAATGCATTAGACAACTCAGAAAAGCAAGGCCCCCTAGATACCAATACAAAGAATTGTTTGTCTCATCCACCAACCTTAATGTCAAAACAAGATATACCAAAAAACTGACCATAAAGTCTGTCAACGAATCAAGAAACCTTCCCAAACGTGAAGTCTCACCCCTTACCCGCGCTAAATTTCCATCAACATTATCTAAAAATATTTTCAAATACAGGAACAGTGCACCCCACATTAACCCAGCACTAGAATCGATAATGTAACAACCAACTGAAACGAGTCCAGCGATCAAAGAAGTGATCGTAATTTGTGTCGGTGTAACAGGTAGTGGGTATAGTAACTTAACAACCCATCGGTTGGGGAAATACCAAAAATCATTAATATCTAAAAAGCGTGCTTCCGGAGGAAGCTTGTTCATCTTCTCAATATCAAAAGACATTTTAGAATGGATCTTTCAAAATTGAATTTAATGTTTATTGAAATAGACAGGAATTCTGTTCAAAGAAAGTCCCCACTTAGCAAATCCCGCAAACCTTACAAACCGCAGTATCACATACAGGCGTTACACCTTCTTTTAATCCGCGTTGGTAATCACTCCATAGGAAATCATTTTTGTACCCATGATCAACAATATCCCACGGCAAAATGTCATCTTTTGCATATTGCCTATAAACAAGTAAATCTGGTGGTGGGCTACTCTCTGCTAATGCTTTTTTTGCATCGTGCCCATTGGCAAGGTAAGTTTTGAAAAAGGATAAGGCTCTGCGATCCCCGCGAGATAAATAGGTTTGCAAGTATGCTTCGTTGGGAGAACCAAAGCTTAGCTTTATATGAGGTAACCGCCCTAGTGCCTTACGAACTTTCATGAATTTTTTTTTCAAGCTTTGCACAGATTCCATTGGGTGCCACTGAAAAGGGGTTCCAGGCTTAGGTATTAGCGGGCTTAAACCAATTGTCACTTGTCCGATATTTCCTCGTTGACTACAAGTAGCAACGTATGTTTCCATCACCCGTTCAACTAAGGCAATGAAATGATCAATGTCCTCCTCTGTCTCACCAGGTAAACCGATAATAGAATAGATTTTTAAATGGAGAATGCCCTTCTTCGTCAGAAACTGACATTTTTCTATAATGAAATCGTCAGTCGCTTGCTTATTAATAACCCGGCGCATTCTCTCGGATGGACCATCTACAGCAACTGTTAAAGTTTTTTGTCCGCTTTTCTGGATTAGGTCGACTAGTTCATCTGTTAGAGTTTCCATTCTTAAAGAAGAAAACGACAGTTTCTTTCCATCTTCTACAATTTTTCGAGCTAGCGGCAAAATATCAGGATGATCCGTGACTGACGGACCGACAAGCCCAACCGTCGAAACTGACTTTCCCTGCCCATGCAGCACATTTTCCAACGAACGATAAGTAAGATTTAAATCTGGAAGGCGTGGTGGACGATAAATAAATCCAGCCGTGCAAAACCGACAAGCCCAAATACATCCACGAGTCACCTCCATTAGGGACATGTCTTTAAAAGTGGAAACCTCATCATGCAATACCGAATGCGTGCACAAGTCCTGAGAGCCCTCCTTTACCCAGTGCCGTTCGACTCTTTCAAAAGCCTCTGTTTCGGCCTTAAATGAAACCAGACTCTCTTCTTCATATTCCTGACGGTAGAATTGAGGGACATAAATACCTGGGATCTTTGCTGCGGGTCCCAACAATTCATGTATATCGCTATATTCATTTTCGCTAAACAATCTAAAAAATGGTTCGGCAAGCCCCTCACCTTCTCCAATAAAGAAAGCATCTATACAATCCGCCAAAGGCTCCGGATTAATAAAAACAGCAGATCCCCCAGCTAGGACTAAAGGATGCTCAGCGCTACGCTCGTTTCGCTCTAGAGGTATACCAAAGTACTTTAAAATAAGGGCCGCGTTTAAATAATCTGGTTCAAATGAAACAGAAAAAGCAATGATATCAAATTGATCCAAAGACCATTTCCATTCATGGGATAGCATAGAAGATGGCTCAAGCTCTAGAACCTCTGATGTCCAACCTAAAGGAAGGCTATAATGATCGCACTCCACGCCACTAATCTGGTTTAACAGAGTATGAACCCGTTGGAACCCTAAATTAGCAAGAGCAACATCTTTGGAATTTGGATAAACTAACAACACTCGAACTGAATCGGTGTAAAAAGTGGTTGTATTTATTTGGTCCGTGCTATCAGTTTCAATCATTTTTGTTTTTTGCATCACGAGTTCATTTTATAATGTTTTAGTTTACAGAAATATAATCATTTACCCTACAAAAAATGAAAAAAAATATTTATGAATCCAGTCTAGTTGATACAAGAATTAAGTCCTACCTTGAAAAGATAGCCACAGGACCAAAAATGAGCAAAGATCTGACCGAGATGGAAGCAGAAGATGCTCTAACTCTTATATTAAATGAAGAAGTCTCTAAAGTTCGGTCAGCTGTATTCCTAATTGCGGCAAGAATGAAATTAGAGACAATAGAAGAAAATATTGGCTATTGGAAAGCCATGGATAAAACTACCATTCAGCACTCAATTCAGTTGGGCCAACTCCTGCAAATCGCCGACCCTTTCGACGGTTTCAATCGAGTTCCATATTTTGGTTTCTACGCTATTCCAGTACTTGCTGCCTTAGGGCTACCAACCTATGGACACTCAGCGCCATCACTACCACCAAAGTTTGGAATCACCTTTGAGGATATCCTCAGCCAACATTATGGAGTAGCCCCTCAGGGCAATCACAGACAGCGAGTAGAACTGATTAAAAGTTTTCAATTTGGCTATATTAATATGCAAGAAGCACATCCTCTGCTAGAAAAATTAAGAGACTTACGGATAGAAATTGTCAAACGCACCATGCTATCAACTATGGAAAAAATTCTCATGCCTCTGCAAGCTAAGGCTGGAAGTAATTATCTTGCTACCAGTTATTTTCACCGTGGATACGAAAACTCAATGATCGAAGTGGCTAAGCAGAGCAAATTTGACCTTACAATGGTTGGGAATGGTGCTGAAGGGACCACTCTGTATGGCGTGCATAAACCTGCTAAAGTTTTTATTGAATCAGGCAAAGAGCAAGTTAGCGAGGTGGCCTGCCAGCTCAGTTCAATGTTTTCTGAAGAAACCTCCTCTGAAATTGATAAGGCTTACAAATCATTGAAACAAGAAGAATACGACTTGCCAAAACTCGTCGACTGGGGAGAGTCGGCGCTCAAAGATGGAACTGGGCCAGCGGCCCCTCTTATCGCTTGTCACGCTGGGACTCTATTTCATTTATGTGGACTTAGTCTTTCATTCCAAGAGGGTTACGACGCCTCTCGTAAAATATTACAAGAGGGGTTCTGCTATAAAAAACTTATGCAACACATAGACAACCTATTCTAATCATTAAAAACTATGCTTTAGTTTTTGGGTCAGTACTTATCAAGGGCTTCAGGTACTTCCAAATCGTTTGCACAATAATTTCATATCCGGAACCTAAGGGATGGATACCGTCAGATTGAGTATGCTCTCTTACCCCCGCAACATCTTCCAAAAAAAAGGGAACCAATGGCAACTTATATTTTTCTGCTAAACGAAAAAAAGTTTTCTCAAACTCAACGGTATATTCTTCACCATAATTTGGCGGGGCCTTCATTCCTGTCAACAATACTTTTGCGCCACTCTCTTCACAAATAATAATAATTTTTTCTAAATTAGACTCCATCTCTTGAAGTGAAAGTCCGCGCAACCCATCATTTGCCCCTAATTCTAGAATAACGATTTCAGGATTGTTTTTCATCAACCACTTAATACGCCGAACTCCACCTGCCGTAGTATCTCCACTCACACCGGCATTAACCACTTTGTGCGTGTAGCCATTTTCAATGAGTATGCTCTGAAGCCTTGCAGGGTAGCTCTCAGCATCTGGCACTCCAAATCCTGCAGTAAGACTATCTCCAAAAGCAAGTATCACAGGAGAAGGCCCTCCGACCAAACTAGCGGGAAAAAATAATAACAATACCCATATAAGAAAAACCATAAGGATGTTAAAATTTTTGTGAGCACTAAACACATAACGTATATTCATATTTTCTGCAAACAACTATCGATAGGCTTTACTGTGATTCAAATCAATGGACTTAACAAATCTCTCTTTGGAGGCGGACACAGGGTAAATATTCTGAATGGCATTGACCTCGTTATTCCCAGTGGCCAGTTTATAGCCATTACTGGAGCTTCTGGAAGTGGAAAAACAACCCTCCTTAGCCTCATCGCTGGATTAGACGAACCTACAGAAGGAAATATTATAATCAATGATCAGGATATCACGAAATTTAGTGAAGATGAACTAGCTGAGTTAAGGAGTCAACACTTTGGGTTTATTTTCCAGAATTTCAATCTCATCCCAACATTGACTGCACTAGAAAACGTTACACTTTCAGCAGAGCTAAATGGATCCAATGGAACACAAAAAAAATCTACTGAGCTCCTCAGCCTTGTAGGGCTTGCAAACCGTAACCATCATTATCCATCTCAACTTTCCGGAGGAGAACAGCAACGACTTTCTCTTGCAAGGGCATTCATCAACGAGCCCAGCATAGTATTGGCTGATGAACCAACAGGAAACCTCGATTCAGAAAACAGCAAGCGTATTCTTGATCTGATGAGCGATCTCCATCGCAATAAAAAGTCGACTATTGCTCTTGTAACACACGAACCAGACGTCGCCAACAAAGCCGAACGTATCATCGTCATGGACGATGGGAAAATAGTCCAAGACTCATTGCCCCCCTTAGAAAAATGACTAAAAATAAATTTTCATTACTAAAATTATTTTCATTGGCTTTCGCTGAATCGCGTGGCGCATGGCGTAGATTTATATTCTTTATAGTGTGCATAGCCATAGGTGTCGGAGCCGTAATGACCGTCAAGAGTTTTTCTTCTCTAATCAATTCAGCTATTCAAGGAGAGTCAAAAGGTTTATTGGCTGCAGATCTTGAAATTAAAGGACGCTGGGAACAAAACCCTAATGACATAAAGTTCCAAAAAACGGCTTTACCCCCCGAAACTCAGTTTCAGTTTTTAAAGGAATTGCATGCGATGGCTCTCTATACGGAATCCAATGAGAAAAAAGCATCGCTGTTAGTAGAACTCAAGTCGGTCCCCGCGCAAGCCCCGTTTTATCCAATGTATGGAAATGTTGAATCAAGCCCATCTCATACTTTAGAGAATATGCTAGCTGACTCTGGTGCGGTCGTTGACCCTGGGTTCCTGATGCGCACAAACTTAAAAATTGGAAATTCTTTTCAGCTGGGAAAAACAAAGGTCCGTATTAACGGGACTATAACTAAAGAACCGGATCGCATTACTCGAGCATTTAGCATTGGACCGCGAGTGTTCATTTCCCACCCAACACTTAAAAAAGCAGATCTTATTCAGGTAGGAAGCCGCGTTAAGTATCGTACTTTGATCCAATTGCCAAAATCTATTCTTCTAGAAGACGCCCTAGTTATTCTTGAAAAAGGACTTAAAGATAAATCTTTGAGTCTACGTAGCTACAAGGATATGGAATCTTCTATCAACAATACTATAGATCGTATGGGGCAGTACTTGAAAGCGTTGGGGATCATCGCTCTTCTTATGGGAGGCATCGGCGTCGCGATGATTATTAGAACTTTTATGGCTCAAAAACTGGACACCATAGCTATATTAAATTGCCTCGGGGCATCCCCCCGTGTAATCTTAAAGATTTATTTTCTACAGTCGTTACTTCTAGGATTTTTGGGCAGCCTCATCGGTGTGCTGCTGGGTTATGGAGTGCAGTTCTCATTACCTTCAAAACTTTCCGAGCTAACCAATCTCAATCTTGAACCAGAGTTTTATTGGGCCCCTGCCCTACATTCATTTTCTCTAGGAATGATCACTACAATTTTGTTTTGCACATTACCTTTATTTCGCGCCAGCAAAACTAAACCACTGCGTCTATTTCGACGTAATTTCGAAGAAGAAGAGCTCTCCCTTGGAACCTTATGGGAGCGAAGAGCGTTCGGGATTCTTTTTGTTTTTATAATCACTGCAATCGTAATCTGGCAAGCAGGATCGATCAAACACGGTGTTATCTTCATCCTCGCTCTAGGAATTTCTGGCCTACTATTGTCAAGCTTTGCAGTGCTTCTGATAAAAGTACTAAAAAAAATTCCTTCTTCCGTGAAGATGTTACGGCATTATGGGTTGACTAATCTTCACCGCCCAAATAACCAAACACGTTCAATAGTCACCTGTCTGGGCATGGGAATCATGCTGGTACTTACAGTCAGACTTGTACAAATGGACATGATAGCTATGCTAAAAGAAAATAAAGAAATCGACCCCCCAAATTATTTTTTTATAGATATTCAATCGGACCAAACTGAAAGGTTCACCAAAACTCTCGACCTTATTGCTCCTAAAGCCGAGCGCAACCTAACTCCTCTCATACGTTCAAAGTTTTATGGAATCGACGGACAGTTGGCTAAAAATTGGCCCTACAAAAATAAGCGTCGAGAAGAATGGTTTATTACTAGAAATTTTGTAACTACCATTAACGACGGAGAAAGTTTGCCGAAGGATAACGTAGTAACTCAGGGAGTGTGGTGGAAAAAAGAAGACGCAACAATCCCTCAAGTTTCATTAGAAGAGGATGCCGCCAAAAGACTTGGAGCTAAAATTGGATCACAACTCACAATGGATATTCAGGGCATCAAAATAACGGCTCCAGTGACAAATATTCGCAAAGTAAACTGGCGAAATATGAGAACAAATTTTTACATGATCTTTTCATCCGGAGCCCTAGAAGGAGCTCCCATAACTTATGTAGCTACAGTGAATGTTCCTATTCATAAAGAATTGGAACTGCAGCACGCAGTGGTTAACGCGTTACCAAATGTCACTGCCTTATCAACCCGCGATATTGTAGACACAATTGAAGCTATTGTTAACAAATTAAAAACATTGGTTGATTTCATGTCAGCCTTCACGATTATGGCTGGACTAATTATTCTTTCGGGTTCCGTTGCCTCAACTAAGTACAGAAGGTTAAAGGAATCAGCCGTCCTAAAAATTCTAGGCGCCAAACAAAATAAAATTGCGGGGATTCTGGGAGTCGAATACGCAACTGTTGGCGTATTGGCTAGTATTATTGGAGTAGGGATGGCTTCAGGGTTGTCTTGGGGGATAATGAAATATCTTGTTAAAGCACCCTGGCATCCCAGACTCGATGTAATGCTATGGACATTGGGACTTTCAATTGCGCTTACAACGTTTACAGGAATAATTTCTAGTATAGATGTCTTGAAAAACAAACCGTTGAAAACGCTAAGGCAGATTGGTGGATAACCTTATTAATTTTATCGTTTCAAACGTCAAGGTCTTTTCATCAACTTCATTTAAAGTAGATATCAATCATTTTTTAGGGGAGAAATGGTGAAACAATGGGACAACTATACATACTATTAGCCTTGGCTATTGGATTGCTTTTACCAATTCAAGTCGGTATCAACACCGAATTAGCACAACGTATATCTAATCCAGTTATTGCTTCTTTTTTTTCTTTTGCTGTTGGCACAGTTGGCCTTATAATTTGTTTGTTGGCTTCACGAACTCCATGGCCTGACTTTAATACAATAATTACAATCCCAAAATGGTGCTGGTTAGGTGGGTTTATCGGTGCGTTTGCTGTTTTTGGAGGTATCGTTTCCGGCCCAAAGATTGGGCTTCTTTCGTTAGTGGCACTTGTACTGTCGGGACAACTAGCAGCATCGCTAATTCTAGATCACTATGGGTGGCTTGGTTTTCCTATTCGAGAATTAAGTTTAGGGCGTATTTCAGGGTCTGCTCTACTTCTAATAGCAGTAATTTTAATCCACAAGTATTAAGTAAATATTTTTCTTGACTGGAATACATTCTTGCATAGTTTGACAAAAAAAGGCTTGCGCCTTTTTAGGCGCAAGCCTTTTGTAAAATGGCGGGGCCGACGGGACTCGAACCCGCGACCTCCGGCGTGACAGGCCGGCATTCTAACCAACTGAACTACGACCCCGTTTTTTATAATCTAAGATCTTGATAAAATAGTGGTAGGCGGAACAGGGCTCGAACCTGTGACCCCCGGCTTGTAAGGCCGGTGCTCTCCCAGCTGAGCTACCCGCCCCCTTATTGATTCTTTCATTCAAATCAAATCCGATCGCGAAGGGAGGCTGGAGTATATAAATGAGCTATATCCATGTCAAGATTATTAATACTCCCTAATATGGCCATCGGTCGAAAATGT
>Ga0209228_1000836_pt1 | contig 15824 bp, 11 predicted proteins | sample METZYME_3_150m_FD_187547 | JGI IMG/M metagenome (GOLD analysis project Ga0209228, IMG submission 187547) | Marine microbial communities from oxygen minimum zone in mesopelagic equatorial Pacific - METZYME_3_150m (SPAdes) (version 2) | ecosystem: Environmental > Aquatic > Marine > Oceanic...
TCGCCCCGACCAACCGCTACTCGTGGTGCCATCTGGTCAATAACTGGAATATTCACGGAGATTATTTAATGAACGGAACAGAGTTCATCGCCCAAATTCTCAAGCAAGAGGGCGTCAACGAAATGACTTGCTTCCCAAGCAACGCCCTTATTGAAGAAGCAGCAAAAACCGGCATCCGCCCTGTGATGTTCAGACACGAGCGCGGTGCAGTAATGGCGGCCGATGGCTACAGCAGAATGAGTGACGGTAAGAGATTTGGCGTAGTGGCAATGCAACACGCTGGTGGGGCTGAAAACTCAGTCGGAGGTCTATCGCAGGCTTTTGGGGACAACATACCGATATTGGTACTTCCAGGTGGATATCCACTTGAACGCAGGAACGTAAGACCAAACTTTCTTGCAAACGAAAACTGGAAAGGAGTCGTGAAATCCGCTGAGATAATTCATACACCTACTCAAATCAAGGATGTAATGCGTAGAGCTTTCCAGGCGCTCAGGAACGGCAATGGCGGACCCGTAGTCGTGGAAATGACGCTGGACGTCTGTGCTATGGAGATCCCAGACCACGCTCTTGACTATAAATCTCCGGTAGCAACCAAGTCCGCTCCTTCTGAAACTGACGTTAAAGATGCCGTTAAATCATTACTTGAAGCAGACCGCCCGTTGATATGGGCGGGTGCTGGAGTGCTCACCGCAGGGGCCACCGCAGAACTCGCCGAATTCGCAGAACTTACTGATATTCCCGTTTTCACAACAATGGAAGGCAAATCTGCTTATGATGAACGGCTGCCTCTGTCCTTAGGGGCTGGCAGTGGAGCCACCACTGGACAGGCTTATGAATGGATAAACGAAAGTGATGTTGTGATAGGGATCGGTACCAGCCTAACCATCAACAGCTATACGAGAACCCTGCCCTCAGATAAAAAGACAGTCATTCACAACACGATAAATACAGATGATGTCAACAAAGATACTCCATCGGATATAGGTCTGATCGGCGATGCCAAGATCACTCTGGAGATGTTGATCGAAGAGGTTAAAGCCCAGATAGGTGAAAATGGTAGGGATACGGGAGTAGCAACGCACATAGCAGCAGTTCGGGAAAAATGGATGGCGGAATGGCTGCCTTTGCTAAATTCTGATGAAGCGCCTTTAAACCCGTATCGAGTTATAAACGAGATAAACAACAACCTCGATCACGATAACAGCGTAGTGACACATGACGCCGGCGGTCCACGAGACTGCATGGTTCCTTTCTACATCGCTACGACTCCCCACAGTTACATCGGTTGGGGAAAGACTACGCATCTTGGTTTCGGAATCCCATTAATGATCGGAGCAAAACTTGCTGACCCGAGCAAGTTTTGCCTCAACTTTATGGGTGATGGTGCCTGGGGCATGTCCGGTACAGATGTAGCAGCATCTGTGCAATCTAACCTACCAATCACAACTGTTTTACTTAACAACGGTGGAATGGCCACATACCCAGGAGGATTTCCAACTGCCCAGGAACAGTATGGAGTCTCACACATGGTTGGTAATTACGCGCAGATTGCTGAGGGTATGGGTGGGGTCGGTATAGAAGTGAATAAACCGGAAGAAATGGGTCCTGCATTAAACAAAGCCAAGAACTTGAACGACGATGGACGCACAGTTTTGATTGACGTGAAATCCAATTTCGAATCGCGTAAATCACGTTTCACTTAGGACACGATGTAGAACTCACCAGTCCGAGTTTCAAAATTTAATATCGCCAAGACAAAGCAGACGCCGTAACGCTAAGCCTACGTACTAGCTGCAGGAGCCGCCATCACTTCATCTGCATTTCCTGCAATGTCATCAAACGAGGTGTAATTTGTCTGCCAGAGCTGAGAATAGAGGCCACCGTTTGAGACCAGTTTGTCATGCGTACCGACCTCATTAATCTCACCATCTTGAATAACTATGATCTGGTCCGCATTACGTATGGTGGAAAGTCGGTGCGCAATAACAAGGGCTGTCCGTCCTTGCAATAACTTCTTCAACGCATCCTGGACAACACGTTCCGTGTAACTATCTATATTGGCCGTCGCCTCATCCAGAACAAGAATTTTGGGGTCAGATACCAGCGCACGTGCAAAACTCAATAATTGCCTTTGCCCAACCGACAGGTTAGATCCGCGTTGTTCAAGAATCGTGTCGTAACCATCTTCGAGTTCCATAACGAAGTCGTGAGCCCCGATGACCTTGCAGGCTTTCACTACCTCTTCACGCGTTGCATAAGAAGTGTTGTATCGCACATTTTCCAGAACAGACTGTGAGAACAAGAATGGTTCTTGTAACACCATTCCCATCACTTCACCAATCGAATCTTGGGTAACGTCCCTGATATCTTGCCCATCAATGGTGATGGATCCGTCTTGTACTTCGTAGAATCTATGTGCAAGTGCCGTGATAGAAGTTTTACCTGAACCTGTTGGACCAACAAGAGCAATTGTCTGACCTGGATCGGCGGCGAAAGTAATATTTCGAAGAATAGGTCTGTCTGGGTTGTACCCAAATGTCACATCATTGAATTCCACTCGCCCCTCAACTGCACCGATCGGCTTGGCCCCGGGCTTATCCTGTATTTCGAGTGGAATATCCAGCAGCTCAAATATTCTGTGCCCAGATGCGACAGCTCTTTGGAGCATTGCATAGTGCATTGTCAGAGAACGTATCGGTTCAAAAAACCGTTGGACATATAACAGGAAAGCAACCATAGTTCCTACTTCTATAGCACCGCTCAAGACCCGGTTGCCTCCAACTATCAAGACAAGGCCAAGAGCAATACCTGTCATAATTTCGACGGTAGGCAACATCACGCCGCCGAGACGAGCTGCCCGCATAGCAGAACCAAAAAAATCCCGAACCTTTCCTTGCATGACATTATGATTTACTCGGTGCCTGTTTAATGCTTGAATCACACGGATACCAGTTACGTTCTGGTCGAGGTAAACGCCGACTATAGAAGAATTACGTCGCATCCTAAGAAAGGCTCGTCTCGCAATGGGCTGCCACACCAGCCTAATGAAGAGCAACATCGGAAGAATCGCCAGGCTTACCACAGCAAGCTGCACATCGAGAACGAAGAGGATCACTATTATCCCTATGAGGGTCAGAAAATCACCGATTATTTCTATTGACGCCTCAAGCATTTCCTGTAGTGCGCCGACGTCACCAAACATCCTTGCCATGAGAGCGCCAATAGGTGTTTTGTCGGAAAATGACATCGCCAAGCGTTGTAGTTGAAGGAACATGTCAGCCCGGATGTCATAAAGAACTGTCAAAGCCACACGAGTGATAAGAATGTTCTGCAGCATATGAGTCAGCCAATAAAAACCTGCAACCACCGCCAGTGAAATAGCAATCGTTGCAAGAAGATTTGTATCCCCGTTATGGATCGCACCGTCGATGGCAAACTTAATCAAAAGTGGTATTGAAAGGTTTGCCAAGGTAAAACCAATCACTGCCAGAGTCGCAACAAACATCGCTTTCTTGTACGGACTTGCGTAAAAAAAGAATCTCTTAAAGACCGTGCTGTCTAACTGAGCGAAAATCTCTTCGTCGGACTCATGAAGGGTGGAATGTTCTTCTTCTACATTGGCTGGCCTATCACGCTTTTTAGCAGAAGATGTCGATCGGCTCTTAAAAAATCTAAACATCGTTATTCTTCCGCCACTCCCATATCACCTCGCTGAAGTTCCCACAGTTCGCTATAACGCCCACCATGTTCAACCAACTCATCATGTGTGCCCCGTTCTGAAACCTCGCCGTTATCCAGCACAATGATTTCTTCCGCATGTCTGAGTGAGCTAAGCCTGTGAGCAATAATCAGCGTCGTCTGGCCACGTGTTAATTCTTTGAGAGCCAACCGTATACGTGCGTCAGTTCCGGCATCGACCGAAGAGGTTGAGTCATCGAAAATCAATATCGGAGAATCGGTCAGAAGAGTTCTTGCTATGGCAACTCGCTGTCTCTGGCCTCCAGATAAGCCGACTCCACGCTCCCCCAGTTCGGCATCGTATCCTTCGGGGAGCGTTTCTATAAATTCGTGAATTTGAGCAATCGTTGCTGCTGCGATCACTTTTTCATCAGAAGCATTAACATCCCCGTACCTGATGTTGTCACGTATGGAACCATCGAAGAGAAATGGATCTTGTTCTACGGTTCCAACGGCATCTCTGATCGACTCAACTGTGACATCACGCAAGTCAATTCCATCAATAGTTATCCGGCCTTCTTCGGGATCGTAAAACCGCGGAGCGAGGTTCGCCACAGAACTCTTTCCGCTGCCTGGAGCCCCGACGATACCAATCGTGTGATCTTTACGAGCTTCAAAGCTTACGTTTTTAAGCGCCTTAACATCTCCGTATGAAAAGGAAACATTTTCAAACTTCAAGACTCCGTCAGTTACCTTGATAGGCTTAGCTCGGTCCTTGCTACGGATATCGGACGGAATGTCAATTACCTCGAACACTCTGCCTCCTGCGGAGGTTGCTCTAGCCGTTGCGTTTATGATTCCGAGTAGCATCCTGACGGGCATACGCAGCAGGGCAAGGTAGAAGAAGAACTGGGTCAACTCTCCGATCGAAATTTCCCCGGCTATCGCTTTCAACCCACCGAACCATATGACGATCGCCCAGGCGAATATAAATGTGAAAGATATCGCCCCACCGCGCCGAGCTTGGCTTCTCGCGGCATCCATCCTAAGTTCAAGCACTTCACGAGCTGTCACATCGAATTTTTGCTCTTCATACTTCTGAGCAGAAAAGGACCTGACCACCCTCACACCAGCCAGATTTTCCTGCATGGTCGTGGTGAGTTCACCCAGAGTATTCTGAATCTGCAGCCAAATACTACGGAGCTTAAGCCTTAGCCTAGCGCTGTTATATGTCATAAATGGCACGAAAATCAAACTAAGCAACGCCAGTTGCAAATCAATCAACACCATAAAGAAACCAGCACAAATCACCGTAAAAAGAACACGGAAAACTTGAACAAGCCCCTGCTGCACAAACATCCTTACGCCTTCTATGTCAGACAGTCCTCTGGACATAAGCTGGCCAGTGTGCACCCTGTCATGGAAGCTGAAACTAAGGACCTGCAACTTGTCGAAAAACAACATGCGAAGCCTGTTGGCCACTCTCTGACTCAGAGTTTCTCCGAGGAACATGTAGACAAACCCAGTAGAGCCTCGCAAGGCCGCTACAATCAGGACAATGGTCGCAGTCCTGAGTAACATCGACCTGATTTCAGCACTTTGATAGTTACCCTCATTGAAGAGTGTGAATGCCTCATCAACTCCCTGACCGAGAAACTTAGGTATTAGTACGGAGATAGCAGCAGTAATAGAGGCAAATGAACAGGCCGCCAGCAAATGCCACGGATAAGCACGGGCGAGGTCAAAGATTCTTCTAATGACCGTTGCGCCGGTAGGACCAGCTTCTGTAAGACGGGCACGAACGCTTCGGCGTTCTCGGTAGGATTTGGTTGTGTCAGGCTCGGTCGCAGAGGATTGCGTGGTAACTACCTCAAATTTTCCGTCGATCTAAACATTCAAAACGTCTGTTATTTCATTAACTAAGGTTGCCGCCTAAAAAGTAAACGAGCGCACGGCAGTATACGCCTCGTGCTCACAGCGTATTCACAATCAACTTTCATCTTGGGCAACTCTCGGGGAAATTTGCTTTTCATCCAATATCTTTTCACCTGATGCAGTCAAAAGACAACGCTATGGCAAAGCAACATCTATTGGCGCATACTCGCATAGAAGAATAGACTCTCAACTCGTTTTCGATACAAACGAAATTTTGGAGCAGGTAATGAAATTTCTCGGGGTTGACCACATTGACATGATAGTTAAGGATCTTGCCAAGTCGATCGAGTACTACAGAAAATTTGGCATGCATGTTGAAGGAACCGTTGATGCCGGTGAAACAGTGTTCCTATGGAATGGGGATGACGATGATCCCGTTCGTATCGAATTACACAAACAAAAAGAGGGTGAAACTCTCGGGATCGATCATCTATCCTTTCTGGTAGATGATCCGGTGCAGGCCCAAAAAGAAGTCGAATTCCTCGGAGGAGTCGAGTTTTTATTCGAGCCATTTGAAAACAAACAATCTGGACGAACCATTTCCAACAGTTATGACCCAGATGGCGTACAGATCCAGATGGCACGCCAAACCGGGACGGGTACATATAAAAACTGGGAATAAAACTCCGTGCCTGAAGAACTCACGACTCGTACATTTAGCGGTGCTGCAAAGGCGGTTATAACGCCCCCTGTAGGCTACCCGATGGGGAACTGGGGTTTACGACAAGGAAAAGCCAGGGGTGTCCACAGGGAACTACATGTACGTTCGGTCGTGCTGAAACACGAACAAACAGTACTAGCGGTAATCTCCCTGGAACTTGCCGGGCTTCCTTTACAAACAGTCCAGGACATCAAAACAAAAATATTAAGTCTTACCGGAATACGTCCTGACAGCATTCTCCTGAATTTCACTCACAATCACACCTCGCCCGACACGATTTTTTGCCTAACAGAAGCATGGACCATTTGGGCAGCCTGGCTCGCTGACCAGGTCGCCGGCTGTGTCTCGGCCGCGTTGCACAGATCCGTACCCGCCAATATCGGAACAGCTACTGGAACATTTACAGGATGGAGTGTTAATCGCCAGTATCCGGAAAGGCCCGTTGATAACGAAATTAGCGTGATGTGTATCGACGATGACAACGACCATCCTATAGCTCGCCTCATGAATTTTGCGTGTCATGGCGTAGCTGATGGCGGCCAGTACCTAGAGTGGTCAGCAGACTTCGCCGGAGAAGCCTCCACGGAAATCGAACAAGTCTTGGAAAATTCCGTCGCTCTATTTATACAGGGGGCGGCCGGTGACATTCATCCGTTCGACTGGTGGTTCGGTAACAAAGCATCAGAGCATCTACATTCACATGAAGACACCCAAGCGATGGGAAAAGCACTGGCAACAGCAGCTCTGAAATTGGCAAACACTGTAACAACCTCATCAAACGTACCTATCGGTTGCGTATCGGATCGGATCGAACTACCAAGGCACCAGGTCAGTTGGTCAGTATCGGAAGCACTTGAGCACCGTAAATTTCTAATCAGTTCGCTCGGAAATTATTCTGGCGAAACTTGGCTTCCTGGCACAACGACAGCGAATGCTGCCGAAAACCATCCGGAGTTATACGGATGCGGAAATAACGAGGTCAATCTGGCGAAAAACCAAAACCTGCCACCCGTCCCTGTGATCGTCCACGCTTTCCGTATCGGTGAAATCAGCGTTTCCGCTCACGCCGGTGAGCTATTCAATGAACTTGGTTTAAAGATTAAAAACGCATTCCCTGAGAACAGGCCCTGGATAGCCAGTTACTGTGATCATTACATTGGGTACATATCGACACGAAAGCCCTATGATGAAATCGCAAACATCCCGTTAACCGAAATAGTTAATATGGAAAAATACCGACGTTATTACGGAACCACCACGAGTCCTTACAACCGAGAGGCCGGCGATATCCTTGTGGATTCAGCTATCAAAGTGTTGAAAAAACTTTAGTCTCATAATCGAAAAACATATGAATGCACTGTTACTGGCCGAATTCGGCATCCCCTATTACAACGATCTTCGAGCAGAACATCCCCACATTAATCTGATCGAGGCTTTCTCTCATAACGAGATCATGAAAGAAATAGGTTCAGCGGAGATCGCATTCGGTTATCTGACGGCCGCGCAGTTCGCAAAGGCTAAGTGCCTCAAGTGGATCCAAACACTGGACGCAGGAATGGAAGGACTGTTCAACTCGGTCCCGGGAATAATTGAATCCGAGGTCGTAATAACCAACGCACGTGGTGCCGGAGCCCCAATGATTGGTGAGCACGCCATTGCTTTGATGCTTGCCCTTGCGAGGCAATTACCGCGTTTCTGGGATGACAAATCAGCACGGAGGTGGGATCAAGAAGGAGCATTAAACGTAGTCGAATATCTTGGAGATAAAACTTGCGGAATTATCGGTTTTGGTAAGTCAGGGAGAGAGATCGGATGGAGAGCTAAAGCTCTGGGCATGTATGTGCTTGCAGTCGACGAGCAACCTGTAGACGGGGATCCGGTAGTAGAAGAAGTCTGGGGTCTTTCTAGATTGGATGACCTGCTAAAACAGTCAGACTACGTTGTTATCACCGCCCCATATACTCCTCAAAACGAAAATCTGATCAGTAGTGCTCAACTTTCAATTATGAAACCCTCGGCGAGAATTGTCGTCACGTCACGCGGTCGTCTCGTGGAACAGAACGCATTAGCATCAGCATTACGTAAAGGCCTTATAGCGGGAGCTGCGCTTGATACCACTGCAGAAGAGCCATTACCGGCGGATAACGAATTATGGGGACTCCCTAACGTCATCATCACACCTCACATTGCAGGTAATTCAGAAAAGGAGCTTCTGGATAAACGTACGGTTAATATATTTGCTGAAAATTTACGACGATATTTATCCAAACAACCGCTCATCAACATCGTCGATAAGCAGTTGCGTTACTGAACATTTAAAATCGGTCGATTTTCAACAGATCAATGTTGTGTTCTGTCTCACCAGTTATAGCGAGGTCAGCCAGTATTTCACCGATCACGCTGGCAAACTTGAAACCATGTCCCGAGAAACCCGCAGCGACCGCTACCTGAGTATTTCCAGGCAACAAATCAACAATGAAATGTTCGTCGGGAGTATTCGTAAACATACACGTCTTAAGGGTCATAGTTGTGCCATTAGCTTTTGGAAAATATCTTTCGACCGCTGAGCGCAATACAGCCTCATCCTCACCAGTAACCGTTTTTATCTCAGAGTCAGGATCAATTACCTCCTCAAGATGGTGATACCGTCCCACCTTGAATCCTGGTATACCGAAAACAGGAAACCCGTAGTACCTTCCTTCATCAAAATATGCGTTAAAGACTGGAAATACCTCCGGGGTGTATAGAGAGCCATCTAACGGCTGCAGCCAGGCCAGCACCTGTCGCTCTGGAACCGCTAGCTCATCAAGAATCGGGATCATGCCCGAAGTCCATGCTCCGGCTGTGATAACCAGGCGCTCAGCAGTGTACTCACTTCTATCGGTGAAAACCCTTACACCGCCTTGATCAGGCTCCCAACCTAAGACAATCTCTCGTGCATGAATTTCGGCACCCGCTGACATGGCAGCATTTGCATAGGCGACAATTGAACGTTCGGACAGTACAAAACCGCCGTCCTCTTGCAAAAGCCCCATATGACCAGGCGGTAATTGATATCCAGGAAATTGTTCGTTGATTTGAACGTGATTAAGGACACGGTGTGGTATGTCGTGCAGCAGGCATGATTCCAACGACCCTTCGAATACCTCGTGACCCGAAGGGGCTGTGTCGATCGAGCCGGTTTTATAAAGAAGTTGTTCACCCGTGACAGACTCAATCTCTGACCAGAGTTCATAAGCTCTTCGCAATAAAGGAACATAGGACGGATGTTCGTAGTAAGCCAGCCGTATGATCCGGTTCACCCCGTGAGAGGATCCCTCAGCATGAGGAATGTCAAACTGTTCCAACCCAAGAACTCTTCGACCTCGTTTAGCCAGGTTGTACAGTGTGGAACTTCCCATGCCTCCAACCCCGATGACGATGCAGTCGAATTCCTGAGACAACGAATCTTCTCCTTAAGTGATTGAAATCTGCATAACAACAAATCTCCGGCGAAAGTAGCACAGTATTCAATTAAAACGCACGAATAACCCATCTATACAAGAATAAAATTTTGCCGGAATATTTTGCATCCCATAACCAAATCATAAGTTCGCATAAATTTCATAAAGAAACAGTAAAAAATGAACCAGTGCAACTCACAGCAAACAAAACAACCCAACAACGGGTTTGACAATGGTGGGAATTCAATCAAGTGTCGATGAGCAGACAATTTGACGATAAACTCCATTCCGTGTTCAGATTTCACCCTAGGATTCGGTTGGCCTAAAGATGCACTACAAAACGATTTACGAACTGGCTCCACTTATTAAATCAGGCGATCTATCCCCGGTAGAGCTAACACGCTCACAACTTGAACGTATAGAAAAGCTTGACGGAACTCTGAAAGCTTACGCCACGGTTACTGGTGAGCAGGCTATGCAAGAGGCGCTACAAGCAGAACAAGAAATAGTCAAAGGGAATTATCGAGGTCCTTTACACGGTATTCCTATAGCGGTTAAAGATCTCTGCGACACGAGCGGAATCAGAACGATGGGCGGCTCATATGTATTTCGAGACAACATACCCAAAACCGATGCAACCGTCGTTATAAACCTACGAAAAGCAGGAGCTATCTCTCTCGGAAAACTGAACATGACAGAAGGGGCCGTGGGTGGCTACAACCCAAAGTTCGCAATACCGGAAAACCCTTGGCGGAAATCACACTGGTCAGGAGCATCTTCCAGTGGATCCGGTGCCGCAACTGCGGCTGGTCTTGCATATGGGACCCTGGGAAGCGATACCGGAGGATCCATCCGACATCCCGCAGCAGTATGTGGGGTTGTGGGACTGAAACCCACTTGGGGGCTGGTAAGCCGGTATGGCGTCATGGATCTGGCCCCATCGCTAGACCACGTGGGGCCATTAGCCCGATCGTCTGTCGATGCAGGGATAATGCTGCAGGCAATTTCGGGCCAGGATCCAAATGATCCCACCACACTTACCGGGGATGTACCAGATATGCTCGCCGGTATTGGCCAAGGGGTCTCTCAACTCCGTATCGGTTGGGACGAAGACTATTCATCAACTGACATGGAAACTTCTTTCTACGAGGCCGTGACAAACGGTGTGAAGATACTGGAATCACTAGGTGCAACAATCATTCCCGTAAAAATGCCTGAAATAATGCGAGATGCAATGGATGCCTGGCCGGTCATCTGCACCACTGAAGCTGCCCTTGCACATTCATCGACGTACCCAAGCGAGTCCGACCATTACGGTCCGTTCTTTAAGGAATGGCTGGAAATAGGATCCGGTTATTCTGCAAAGGACTACGCTGAGGCCCATCAAACGAGGCTAATGATGAACGGCGAGCTAGAAAATACAATGGCGGGAATAGATGTCCTTGCGTGCCCTTCAACGGCAAGAGCATCTTATCCGGTCACACCCGAGTTGTTATACGGACCCATCCCACCCGACAGAGACCCCTGGAGTGGCAGGTTCACTGTTCCTTACGATTTTGCTGGTTTGCCAACTATCGCTCTACCCTGTGGCCTCAATACTGATGGAATGCCTGTATCACTACAAGTAGCAGGGCATCATCTTTCCGAACCGTTACTCGTACAAATCGGCTATGCATTTGAATCTGCAAGTGATTTCCACAATTTACACCCGGCTATCTAGGAGGAAGCATGCCCAACACAATATCGAACAGATTTGAAGGAAAAGTCGCTCTTATTGCCGGTGGTGCACACGCCATTGAAACTTCTCTTATGGGATTTGCTGGTCTTGCGGCACTAGAAATTGCTCGCGGCGGTGGAAAAATTATGATCGGTGACATCGACGATGCTGCTGGCGAGCAATCCGTAAAAAACATGCGTGAGGCGGGCCTGACAGCAGATTACTCCCACTTGGACGTCACTTCCGAATCGGATTGGATATCAGTGGTTGAGAAAACCTCATCACTGCACGGACACCTAGACATAATGATCATGGCGGCTGGGATTAACAATCGCGGTGAAACTATAGAAACCGTGACCGTGCCAAAATGGCGTCAGGTAATGGACGTTACAAACTTGGGGATGTTCCTAGGTGTCAGATCAGTTGCACCTAAAATGCGTGAAAACGGTGGCGGTTCGATCGTGCTCATCTCCTCGATGATGGCAAAAATTACTCATAATCAGGCCAATGCCTATGCGACTTCTCGTGCAGGTATGACCCATTTTGCTCGCTCAGCCGCCGTCCAATACGGGCCAGATAATATTCGAGTAAATTCAGTATTGCCTGGCTGGGCTGTAACACCATTCACCGCCGAAATGTTTGACGATGAGTGGATGAAACAACATGAAAAGCGCGTTCCCCTTGGACGTATCGCTGACGCGTCCGACATAGCCGGAGCGATTCTGTTTCTGGCATCAGACGAGGCAAAGTATGTAACGGGTTCAGAGTTACTTGTAGACGGTGGAGTAACAGCCTGGTTAGGCCCAGTCGATTAGCACAACAAACTGAATATACGAGGCAACATTTTATGGGCAAAAAACTTAATGTCCTGGTCACTGGTCTTAACGGGGTCGTAGGTCAGGCATTACGTGGCACGCTCGAAAAGCGATATAACCTTAGTGCCCTTTCCCGCAGCGGGGTTAGTGGGCTACCGATAGAACGAAATCATCGTGCTGACATCGCTGATTTTGAAAAGCTAAAACCCGCTTTCGATAATGCGGATGTCGTTCTCAATCTCGCAGCAGACGGCGGTATGAGCAGTGCCAGTGGCATGGATGCAGGATGGGATTCAATGCTCCGAAACAACATCGTCGGGACATATAACGTTCTTCAAGCTGCGAAAGAATCCGGTGTCTCGAGAGTGATCCTCGCCAGTTCAGGGGCAACCGTGAACGGGTACGAACTACAAGAACCATACAAAACGCTGGTATCACCCGAACCAGTCGATCTTCCTTCATCATGGGAAATGGTGAATGAATTTTCTGAACCAAAGCCCATAACGCTCTACGGGGTCACTAAGTTATTTGGCGAAGATCTGGGAAGATACTTTGCACTCACCTCTGAAATGTCAGTCATTAACTTGCGAATCAGCAGTTGCACAGCTGAAGACAACGCAGCGCCTGGTCGAGCACAGGCAAACTGGTCCAGTTACAGAGATCTTCAACAATTAACGGTCAAGTGCATCGAGGCGCCACAGAATTTGAAATTCGATATATTCTGGGCTACATCAGACAATAAAAAATTATTTAGAGACAATTCCCACGCAAAAAACGTGCTCGGGTACGCACCGCAAGACGGCGTACCTTGATTTCCCAGCAGGCGAACATCAATTGACACTAGATGGCGCCGTATAGAATTCCATGTCTTGAAGCCGAAACTAATTTAAACATGAAAGCAATGGACAACATCACGGTCTACTCATCGAACATGTGTGGTGCATGTGAAATGGTCAAGGCATTTCTTGCACTTCGTAAAGTGACGTTTATCGAGAAAAACATTTCAACAGATCTTGAGGGTCGGACAGAGCTCATCAAAATGGGGTATGACACGACACCTGTCACAGTCATAGGAGACAGACATATTTCAGGGTTCGATGCCACACAAATAGACGAAGCATTGAAAGATCTAGACACCAGTAAAAATGAACAGCCCTAGACCCCAAAAATGGTTCGAGGTGCAGCGAGCCCAACTTTCGTAAAGAGCATTGAATAATCTCAACCTAAAAAAAACCTACTCGAATCAGAAACATGGTGCAAGAAAATTATTTGTTTCGTTATTGTTCTTATGTTTAGTGCTAACAGTATTGACCTCCGCATGCAGCGAAACATCCGATACGAACGATGAACAATCTCAACAATTTCCCAAAATAACAGATACGGGAAGAATGTTTACTGCTCAAGATTTCCTATCGATAGGTTTCAAACAATCAAAGGATTACGATGTAGCAGAGCTGCCAGCAGCGACGTCGGCAATCTACGGATTCTGGAAGCCAGGTGGCGGGGAATCAGTCGATTACGAAATTCGTTTCTACACGTCTCACGATGACGCAGTCACAAAAGGCACTTTTTTCGCAGATGAAGTTACTGGGCCAGATGGCGCTGTATCAGATAAAGACGTCACTTGGAAGGAAGGAACACGAGATCGTCGAACATCGGGGTTCACCAGTAACGGAGGTGGAGGAAGCCTGGCAGTGAAATATGCTGATTACATCATTCACTCAAATATCATCATGCTGTGCCAGGGACGAGACAAAGACCAATCATTGGAACGTTGCGAGTCCATAATTAACGCAGTTACCACAGGTACCCCATCGTAAGTCGCTCGAAAACTTGGCAGCAACTAAAAAGGTATTACAAACGTTAATCCTGATGATTTGACCTAGAACCCGTATACTCGGCGGAAATTCAAGCTAGGTGGGACACAATGAGAACAATCGACCTAATCGCCCAGATACTCAAGGCGGAAGGAATTGAATATCTCAGCTGCTTCCCTACTACCCCAGTTATTGAAGCAGCCGCGCAGGTAGGTATACGTCCAATTATTTGCCGTCAGGAACGCGTCGGGGTAGGGATCGCAGACGGATACTCACGTGTTACCAATGGACGTCCACCAGGTGTTTTCGCTATGCAGTATGGTCCAGGAGCTGAAAATGCTTTTCCTGGAGTTTCAACGGCTTATTCGGACTCCACACCAATGCTGCTGTTACCGCTTGGACATACCAGAAAACACGATAGAGTCTTCCCGCTCTTCAGCTCACTTCGCACATATGAATCTGTTACAAAATCTATCGAACAGATCAACACAGAAGATCGAGTGATCGACGTCATGAGGAGAGCATTCGCATCACTGCGTAACGGACGCGGTGGACCGGTAATGGTTGAAATCCCCTCCGATTTGTCCGAAACAACAGTCGACCCAACAAGTATTGAAAATTACCAGGCTGTCCCAAACGCTCTCGCACAGGCAAATCCTGAGGATGTAGACAGAGCTGCGAAAGCACTGTTATCGGCCGAGGATCCAATGATCATTGCGGGAGCTGGAGTTTTATATGCCGAAGCCACTGACCAATTAGTCCAACTCGCAGAATTTCTACAGCTACCAGTTATGACGACAATGGAAGGCAAGAGCGCTATATCTGAACTACACCCTCTTGCACTAGGAAGCGGTTCAGGAGTTATGAGTGAGCCGGTGCTCTCTTTCCTCAAAAAAGCAGATGTTGTCCTGGTTATCGGCTCAAGCATGACACCCCATTCGATGGTAACCCCTATACCTTCTGGCAAAACAGTTATTCATTCGACGAATGATCCGATAGATATCGGCAAGGGTGGATCACCGGACCACGCCCTACTTGGTGATTCAAAATTGGTGCTCAGTCAACTGTACGAAGCAGTTCAGGATCTAGCTGGCGAAAATCCAAGATCCGTCGTTGAAGGTCCAGCGCAGGAAATTGAAGCGATTCGTTCAGCCTGGGAAGCTAATTGGTCTCCCAAACTCATGGCAAACTCCAAACCCATCAATCCTTATCAAGTAATCCATGAACTCATGAACACAATCCCGCCATCCGAAGCGATCGTCACTCATGACGCAGGGAGCCCGCGATTCCAGATCATGCCTTTTTACAAGTCCGATGGACCGAGAACGTACCTTGGGTGGGGTAAGTCACATCAGCTAGGCACAGGACTCGGCCTCGCTATCGGAGCAAAGTTGGCATCACCGGAAAAGATATGCATTAACTTGATGGGCGACGCTGCCTTCGGCATGACCGGACTGGATTTCGAGACCGCAGTCAGATCTGATCTGCCCATAATCACGATAGTCCTCAACAACAGCACCATGGCAGTAGAAACCTCGGCGATGGAACTTTCACACGAACTCCATCAAACCAGAGATCTCGGTGGTAATTACGCTGAGATAGCCCGATCATTAGGCGGGTGGTCAGAACGAGTAACCGAGCCCGACCAAATATCTAATGCAATAAACCGAGCCCGCCGCGCGAACGAAGATGGTTCAGCCGCCCTGTTGGAATTTATAACCAGCGAAGAGACGGAATATTCAAACCGCCGTCCAT
>Ga0209228_1000838_pt1 | contig 15788 bp, 10 predicted proteins | sample METZYME_3_150m_FD_187547 | JGI IMG/M metagenome (GOLD analysis project Ga0209228, IMG submission 187547) | Marine microbial communities from oxygen minimum zone in mesopelagic equatorial Pacific - METZYME_3_150m (SPAdes) (version 2) | ecosystem: Environmental > Aquatic > Marine > Oceanic...
AAACTGCGTTTCCACGAGCATGGAGAAAATGAACTGGCCCATTATGCCAAAGAAGCCTGGGATATTGAATATGAGTTCCCCTTTGGCTGGTCAGAGATTGAAGGCGTCCATAACCGAACTGATTTTGACCTAGCCCGCCACGAAGAATACTCCGGCAAAAACCTCTCCTACTTTGATCAGCCCAACAATGAACGTTTTCTGCCTTATATTATTGAAACATCAGCAGGACTGAATCGAATGCTGCTGACCGTTCTTACAGACGCCTACTGGGAAGATGAAGAAAACAAGCGTGTGGTGATGAAACTTCACCCCCGACTTGCACCCGTTAAAGCGGTTGTATGTCCACTCATTAAAAAAGATGGTTTGCCTGAAAAAGCCCGGGAAATCATGGACATGCTTAAACCGCATTTTAAAGTTATTTATGATCAGCAGGGATCTATAGGGAAACGATATTACCGCCAGGATGAAGCGGGAACTCCCTTTGGCATTACGGTGGATCATCAATCTAAAGAAGATAATACCATTACCCTGCGCCATCGTGACACACAACAGCAGGATCGAGTTGCTGCAGATCAGTTACTGGCAGCTATACAAGATAATATGTGATTTTTTTATCAATTCTTTTAAGGCTGATAAACCGGTATTTAAAAAAGTTTATTTAATTAATATTTTCAAAGTTATTGGATTTTTTACTTAATTGCTTTTAGATTTACTTGATTGATATTAAAAGTCAATCAAATTCCACAACAAACCAAAGGAGCAAACTATGAAGAAATCCTTCTGGATTTTTCTAATCCTCAATCTCTCTTTCGCCATAGGGCAAACCATATCTGGAACTGTTACCGATGAAAATGGTAATGGTCTAGCAGGTGCAAATGTCAGTGTTGAAGGTACAAACATGGGGGCTGCAGCAAACTCGTCAGGGAGTTACACAATCTCCGGTGTTGGTTCGGGATCCTATACATTAACCGCATCATTCATCGGTTATAGTTCATCCAGTAAATCAGTTAATGTGGGAGAAGGTGGTGCAACTGCAAACTTCTCACTTACTGCTACAGCGTTAGCAGGTGCTGGCGTTTTTGTTACTGGTACCCGTGCTGCAGGAAGAACAGCCATGAAATCGCCCACACCTATTGATGGCTTCGATGACCAGACATTGCGTCGCCAAGGGAATGGTGATATGACTGAGACTCTTAAAAATCAGGTCCCATCTTTCAATGCCACACCACTTACTGGTGATGGTGCTGCTTTTGTAAGACCTACATCTATGCGTGGTCTCCCACCAGATAATATTTTAGTACTTACTAACTCAAAAAGAAGACATCGTTCAGCCCTTATATCTCATTTTGGTGCAGCAATGAATGTAGGTGCACAAGCTGTTGATGTTGCTATGATTCCAAGTATTGCTGTAAAACGCCTTGAAGTTCTCCGTGATGGTGCTTCAGCACAGTATGGTTCTGATGCCATCGCAGGTGTCATGAATTTTATTCTGAAGGATAATAATGAAGGTGTACAATTTCAAGTGACAAGTGGCCAATGGATGACAGCTGAAAATGGCCGTGGCGGTGAACGAGATGTTACCGCTGCTGCTAATATTGGATTGCCTCTCTCTGATGATGGTTTCCTGAATATCAGCGCTGAGTATGCTGTTCGGCCTGAATTGTCCCGAGGATTCCAGCATGCATCTGCTGCCGATGGTTATAAAGGCTGGGTACAGGCTGCTGATGGAACCAATGCTGACGGTCACTACACTGGAACACAAAATGTAGATGATTGGCAAACTGCAATGAACTGGGGACGTCCAGAAAATAATGGTTTCCGATCCGTTTGGAATGCAGGAATGGAAGTCGGTGATGGAATTGAAGCGTATTCTTTTGGAAATTATGCCGATACCTATGGTGAGTATAGTTTCTTTCTTCGTGCACCTGGAAAATCTGGAGCATTAACTGCAATTCCTCTGGACCCTACCGATCCATCAAAAGGAAACTACTCCTGGGGTGATACATATCCCCTTGGTTTTACACCACGATTAGAAGGTCATGGAACTGATTTCAGTGCCGTTGTAGGTGTTAAAGGTGAAGATTTAGCTGGAATTGGGTTAAACTATGATTTTAGTACCAGCTATGGATCCAATTATATCCATTATAATCTACGTAATACCTTAAATCTCTCCTGGGGACCTAATTCACCTCATGATTTTGAAATTGGAGATCTTCAGCAGTCAGAGACAAATTTAAATGCAGATTTTACCTACCCCATGGGCAACATGAATGTTGCATTTGGTGCAGAATCGCGTGAAGAAAAATACACCATGTACCGAGGCCAAAAGGAAGCCTGGATGGCAGGACCTTGGGGAATGTCCCATCTTCTGGTGGATCCTGTTGCAAGTGCGGCAGCAGATAGTAACGTTAACTATACTGCTCCAGGGCTTGCTTCTAATGGTATGCCTGGAACCAGTCCCGATGCAGCAGGTGTATTTGCTCGCCAAAATACTGCTTACTATGGTGATATTGAATACGACATGGACGCTCTTCTTGTTCAAGCAGCTGTGCGATTCGAAGATTTTTCAGATTTTGGGACTACAACCAATTTCAAAGTTGCAGGAAGATATTCTTTAGGAAACCTGGCAACTTTTCGTGGTGGGTATTCCACAGGATTTCGTGCTCCTACTCCTGGTCAATCCAATTACACAGGTGTTGTTACATCCTTTGATGGATTAAGTGGGCAACAGATACAGGAAGGAACCTTAAGACCAGATGACCCGTTATCTGTTCTTATGGGTGGTGCACCATTGGTCCCTGAAGATGCTGTTAATTTAAGTGCTGGATTTACAACGAGTATGCTTAGTGGTTTAAATCTATCTATCGATTACTACCAAATTGATGTAACCAATAAAATCATTAAGTCACGATCACTGACAGTACCGGAAGGAAGCAGTCCGACATTTACAGATATTGCAATTTATACAAATGCCTTAGATACTAAAACATCTGGGATTGATGTTGTTGCCGATTATACTCTTGGTAATACCAATATTGGGCTTGCTGTGAATAATAATTCAACTGAAGTTGTAACTCAACGACAAGTAAATGGAGTAGACCCAGTTAGTGAAGGTGGTGTGCACAATATCGAAAATAATCTACCAAAAATGCGGATTTCATCAACAGTAACGCAAAGTTTTGGAGATGCTCTTTCACTCATGGTACGTGTGAATTATTATAGTGAGACTAAAGATGAACGGAGCCAACAAGAAGTTGTTGATCCTACACAGCTTGTCGATGTAGAATTAAACTATCGCGTTAGTGATAATTTGTCTGTTGTTTTTGGTGCGAACAATGCACTGAATACATTCCCGAATCAAATTGCCACACGGAGGAGTCAAGGAATGCCTTACCCTCGTCGTACACCCATTGGGTATCACGGTGGCATGATGTTTACAAGACTATCATATAACTTCTAAACTTCCTTTTTTCAAAAGGCTAAAAAAGGCGGCGATTTTATCGTCGCCTTTTTTTTATCAAAATGTGAAAATATATTCTAAAAACTGATTGGGATAATGGGCGGAATGGGTCTATGTAAAGGAGAGAAACTTGTTCAAATATTCAATAGTAAAGAAAAACCAAATTAATTCAAGAGAGGATAAGATTGTGAGTTACTGGAGCCGCTCTCAAATTTTCGTTTTAATAGATTATGTTGGTAAGGATACCATTTTAAAGAACACTTTACCCAAACCAATATCAACATAGTGACCCACGGATTGGGTATGTCCATTCTTCATCGCGGGGCTATTAAAAATCCTTGCCCAGCGAGTTTGAAAACTTTTTACTGAAGAATATGGCTGTAAATCCATCACAAGTGCAGTTGATAGCAGTTCTAAACATATCGGGTAAACCGCCTGATAATGCAATCCAAGTTGTTATGAATACCGTTGTTTGTGTTTCATCCAAGTCTAATAAAGATGCAAAAAGAGTTGAACTCCATAAAGCTGTACCCATTCCCGCTGGTAACCCTGGCGCAGCTATTGTAAATAATACTATCGCAGGCCAAGCAACAAAAAGGGCTGTCAAAGTAATCGGTGCATCAAAAACAACTGTCATGATGAAAGGAGCATAGGCAACATATGCCAAAGCGCTGCAATCCAAGTTTATTACAGCACCAATGGGGATCACAAACCCTGCAATAGATGGGCTCACTCCATATTTCTTTACATTATCTAAGTTTACTGGAAGAGTTGCCAAAGATGAGCAAGTACCAGCAGCAAATACAGCCGTAGGGAAAAAATATTCGAGCATAACTTTTCTAATAGATTGCTTTGCGAAAAGCTTGATTACAACTAATTGATAGACGATTAACCAGAGAGTACAAAGACCAAATGTATAAAATGTCATCAGCAGATAGTATGAGATGCTATCTGTTGCACCGGTATTTATGCCTAAAGTAATTCCTAAGAAAAAGACAATTACAGGCATTATTCTACTAAGTACTGGGGTAGAATTGGTTACCCAGTAGTCAAACCTGTTTAATATTTTTTGTAGGGCAGGGATCTTTGTTGCAATTAATCCAGCGATGACCGAAAACAAAATAGCAAATAATGGCCACGATGCACCTGAATCACCGTTTAATGTCGCAAACATTGTATAAGCTTCATCAATCATGTTGCCGTTTCCGGAGGATATTTCTATATTAAAAAGTAATGAAGAAAAGACAATACCAATCAAACCTGCACAGGTTGAAGTAAGTAAATACCACCCAATAACACTGGCTGCAAGTTTTCCGCCGCCCCCTTGAGACTTCAATTTGCTTATGGCTGGGCACAAAGCTATGAAAATTAATATTGGTACAATTTTGATGAAGCCAGTTAATGCGGAATGTGTTCCTGAAGAAACAAAGCTGAGATGGTCTCCAAACCAGGCACCGATAATTAATCCTGATATCAGGCTAATTAAAGACCATAAATATCTTGGTATTCGTTTAACAGAATTCATCATGTTTCCAATCGTGATTCACTGCTTTCATTATTTCTTCTTAGGCTGTATTTTTCTTTATGGGGTTCGTTTTTGGGTTTTCCTTTTATTCTCATCTGATTTTGAAACCCTGAAACCTTATTACAAAAAGTATTCTACACTACCGATTTTTAAAATCAAAGATAAGGTGATTTAAATAGAAGTGTATATATTATTGGCATAAGAAACTTTATGACATCTAAGGCTACAACTAACATAATTAAGTTCACTTGTCCTATTGAAAAAATAGGAGATGAACAAGGGCACCATTTTTTTGGCTATTACAATAAAAGTGTTTGGGACCGTAGCAATAGATATGTTCTAGCTAATAAAGTTGATGTGATGGTGAAAGATACTCAAGTTGATGATGCTTTAGAGATTGGTTTCTACGATTTAAAGGATGAAACTAATAATTTTAATAAAATTGGTTTCACAACAACTTGGAATTGGCAAATGGGCAACCAATCACAATGGTTAGATGGCCTTGATGGAAGACAAGTTATCTTTAACATTAGAGGGAATAATCAAGCAAACCCATATCCAGATTTTTCTTCGCGAATAGTGGATGTTGAAACCGGTGAAAGCCGTGATTTACCTTTGCCTGTTTATGTTACTGCTCAAAATGGTAAGTATGCTCTGTCTGTAGATTATAAGAGACTATTTATTACTCACGAAACAATTGGTTATCAAGCAGAAAATCAATATGAAAATATGGCACTGGCACCTGGTGATGATGGTATTTTTTACATGGACATTTCTCTTGGTGAGTACTCTTTAATCTGTAGCTATCAACGCCTAAAAGAGTTTTTTTATGTTAATTCAATGGAAAAGGCAACTCATTGGGTATCCCATATTGAAATTTCACCAAACTCAGAACGTGTCCTGTTTTTACATCGCTGGAGTGAAAGAATCGAAGACGAGATGTGTTTCTTACACCGTTTAATTACTATGAATCCAGACGGAAGTGATATGTTCTTACTTGAATGTTCTGATCATCCGCTACCACAACTTGATAAAAGTTTTGATGCTAACACAGTGGGTACTTTTGATTATGAAAAATCAGAATATCAAATTTCACATCCTACTTGGCGAAATAATACACAAATAATGGTTTGGGGGCCGCATAACGGCGAGGTTCATTATCACTTATACGATGACAAAACTAAAGATGTAGAAATAATTGGGGCTGATATACTAACTGAAAATGGTCATATGACTTATTCACCTGATGGTAATTGGTTATTAAGTGATACTTACCCTGATGACAAAACCAACGAAAGGATTTTATTCTTGTATCATATGGGCTCAGGCTTGCGTTACGACATTGGTAGCTTTTATGCAGATCCAGATCTTGGGAAAATTAATCGGTGTGACCTTCACCCTCGGTGGGACAACAATGGCACCAAAGTTTGCATAGATTCTGTACACGAAAATGAGCGCCAAATGTATATTATTGACGTTTCACAAATTGTGAATAGACACTAATAATCAATGGAGTAACAATCAATAGCTTAATTTTAGCTATCAATCATCTAAATATTTGCAAAGTAACTTATCATGACTCTTTTGGAGAGTCAGAAAAGAATTATCACCTCGAGTCGGAATGATTGATGTATTAATGCGGTGGACTATATATAATCACTTATATAAAAAATGACTAGACTGAAACCTATAGCTTCTATGCCCTTTTTTATCTCCTGCAAATGAATCCAAAAGAAAAAACAATGATTGGTGTTGTTGGCGGTATGGGTCCTTATGCCGGGCTCGATCTTGTTCAAAAAATTTTCAATGAAACTAACGCCAAAACTGATCAAGACCATATCCCTGTTTCTATGATTTCAATACCTCATTCAATCGAGGATCGAACAAAATTCCTTTTGGATAACTCATTGAAAAATCCCGCAATAGCCATCACTGAAATCATTCATAAACTAAGGGGACAAGGAGCCACTGTAATTGGCATGCCCTGTAACACGGCCCATGCCGGTCCAATCTTTGATGAAATTCAAAATCGTATTCCATCTGATATTTTCTTCGTTCATATGATTCAAGAGGTGGTTCGCCATATAAAGAATCAATACTCATCCATACAGAATGTCGGCATTTTAGCGACAACAGGAACCATAAAAGCCAAAGTATATCACGATGAAATGATAGATAATAAGCTTAATCCCATAACAATTTCACAAGATGAACAGGACTCCATTGTTGAACCGGCAATTTATGATAAAGGATTTGGGATCAAAGCTTATTCAAATCCGGTTAAGCTTGAAGCACGGGGCAAACTTGAAACCGCAGTAAAATTATTGTTCAATGAAGGAGCTGAAGTTGTAATTCTCGGATGTACAGAAATTCCATTGGCCTTACCAGAATCGAATTATAACGGTATTCCATTGATTGATTCCACCGCCATTCTTGCCAGGGCTCTAATTTTAAACTCTAACCCAGATTTACTAAAAAATAATTGAATGGAATCAACCGGTACAGCTTTCATCCATTTGGAATGTTCTAAATGCAGGACAGAATATCCCAGAAATAAGATCTATAATTTGAGTCCATGTTGCTCTCTTCCCCTTTTCCCAATATATGATTTAGATAAAGCGCACAGCTCTTTCAATAAAAATGATTTATTAGGCCGGCAAGCAAATATGTGGCGCTATAAAGAAATGATGCCTGTGGACTATGAAGAGAATATTACTACACTGGGAGAAGGGTTTACACCGCTTGAACTGGCAGATTCGTTGGGAAAAATATTAGGGTTCAAAAACTTATATTTAAAAAATGAATCTATTAATCCAACCGGTTCTTTTAAAGACCGAGGCATGAGCGCAGCTATTTCAAAAGCAAAGGAATTTGGATTAAAGAAAATTTCTATTCCAACAGCAGGAAATGCTGGTGGGGCAACGGCCGCTTATACCTCTAAAGCAGGGCAGGAATCATTTATTTTCATGCCATCAGATACCCCTAAACCATTCCAGGTGGAATGTGAACAATATGGTGCCCATATTGAGATGGTAAATGGGTTCATCAATGATTGCGGAAAAATTGTGGCGGAACGAAAAGAGAAAGAAGGCTGGTTTGATATTTCTACATTAAAAGAGCCCTACCGTGTTGAAGGTAAAAAAACCATGGGCTATGAATTAGCAGAGCAATTGGATTGGGAATTACCGGATGGTATTATTTATCCTACTGGAGGCGGAACAGGTATTATCGGCATGTGGAAAGCCTTTGATGAAATGGAAAAACTCGGTTGGATTGGATCTTATCGACCCAAAATGATCTCGGTTCAATCCGATGGGTGTGCGCCAATAATCCGCGCGTTTGAACAGGGGAAAAAATCAGCTGATCTTTTTAAGAATCCTGAAACATCTGCATTAGGTCTCCGTGTACCAGTGGCTGTGGGCGATTTTCTTATCCTCCAAGCCATCCGGAAAAGTAATGGGTATGCATTAACGGTTTCAGATGAGGAACTCATGGATGGTGTAAAAATGATTGGAAAACATGAAGGGATCTTTTCTGCACCGGAAGGTGGCGCAACCGTTGCTGCCTTACCCAAACTATTGGAGTTGGGAATGATTCACCAAAATGATCGAATCGTTTGCTTTATTACTGGTAGCGGTTTGAAATATGTAGACCTGTATTAGTTTATATATTTCTTTGCCAAGCGTTTATAACAGGCCATTTGTTCAAACGCTAATTCTTTTGCTTCCCAGGCCTGAAAGGATCTACACTCAAACCCTAGCGTCTCTTTCATAATCTCAAAGGCACGGTCTGTAAAAATAACTGTGCCATCATCTTTTATATCTTCGATTGAATCTAACTTTCCTGACTCTTCATTCATTCTGATTGCTTCTTCTAACGATATATCATCTGGGAGTACAATATCAGCTCCGTCTTTATTTAACAGAACAGGATAACCTCCAGGCAGTCCATTGGGCCCTGGAGAGTGGGTACGTAGATTTTCATTGAACAGCATAGCCTTAAGGTTCTTTAAGGCTGATGAAGCCGACACAGTTGTAAACCCGATACCAGGGGCATAAAGTTTAACTGACTCATACATGACTTCATCGGTGTCAAAGTCCCGAGTTACTTCTTTCCCATCGATAAGAATTTTTAAATAATAAGGAGCCCCGGGCTGGTAACCCGCTTCTCTGGGAAATACCCAGTGCTGATGATGACAGACCTGGAATGTTTCAATGCGGGAACGGTCAATGCCTTTTTGTTGTGCGATATAGGTTAATACTGCTGGTGCTATAAGATCGACATTCCCAATCCCAATGGTGGGCGCCAGACCAACCTTTCCCATAACAGGATTTGTTAAACAGGAAAGGGACGTATTAATAAAATAGGGAGATAACCCTGAATCATGTATAGACTTTGATAAGCTGAGACCTAAAGCCAATTGACATGGAAGCCAGGCTCCCAATCCAGCAGAACTGATCTTGGCATACAGTTCTTCTGGAAGCTTACGAATCAGGTGCCAGGTATGGAGTACAGTACAATTGATCACAGCATCCGGTTTTTCTTTTCGAAGCAATTTTACAGTTGCATCTTCGTCAAAAAGATCGATTTGAACGGCACGAAATAAGGGATTTAAACCATGATGTGCAGCGCCGATCTCCGCATTATTGCAGGCCCATTGAGCTTTTTCTTTATCAACATCACCTACAACCCATTCAATATTTGATTCATCTCTTGCAGCAAATTCTAAAAGATGCGTCCCAACGTCACCTGCACCAATTAGTAATACCTTCTTCAATACCTATTCCTTACGGTTCTTAGCTGTTCGTTATTTAATATTAAAATAATAATTTCAGTACGTAGCTTATCTCAATTCGATAAAATATCCCATAACAACAATCTAATAATGACCAATTTAATTGTATCCCCAACCCTGCGTATTAACGAGCAGGTAAAATCAATGTGGGAGGATGGAAAAGATGTTCTCCATTTAGGTTTTGGCGAATCCCGTTTCCCTGTCCATCCAGAAATGAAAAACGCACTGATGAACGGGATGTTAAACCGTAGTTACTTACCATCACCAGGGACAAAAAAACTTCGGGAGAAAATTGCCGGGTATTATTCAAAAAATTTAGGGTTGAACTTTTCACCTGAACAGGTAATTGTTGGTATTGGCAGTAAATCCCTTCTGTTTGCAATGATTTATCTCACTGATGGTGACATCCTTTTGCCAAAACCATCATGGGTTTCTTATTCCGCTATTGCAAAATTATCAGGGAAAGCGATTACACGGTTTGATCTTGATCGTAGTTGTGAGTTTAGGCTCAATATAGAAACCTTAAATACCGCTTACGATTCAGCAAAAAGAAAGGGACAGAATCCAACAATGATCGTTTTAAACACGCCCAATAACCCCATTGGAAATTCATTATCCCAGGCTGACATTGAAGCGGTAACCATTTGGGCTGAAAAAAATAATATTTTAATTCTAAGCGATGAGATCTACAGCCTTGTAACTTTTAAAGAAACAACTCATACGACTCCTGTGTCGTATTTCCCCGATAAAACAATCATCTTTGGAGGGATTAGTAAACATTTATCCCTTGGTGGCTGGCGGCTGGGAATTTCGATCCTGCCAAATAATGAAATTGGTGATCAATTAAAATCAGGGTTTGATTCTGTTGCGGGTAGCATATGGTCCTGTGTGCCAGCTCCTTTTCAGGTTGCGGGTGAAACTGCTTTCAGCCATAATCAAGATATTGAAGCGTATATTAAATTGTGTACTAAGATTCACAGTGTTCGAACCCGGTATGTATATGATCGCCTTAATAAGAAAGGGTTAGAGTGTCCAAAACCAACCGGGGCGTTTTATATTTACCCATCATTTAAAAAATGGTCTGAACAATTGAGTGCATTGGGCATTTTGTCCTGCTCTTCTCTTGCTGATCATTTATTGAATGAGTATCAAATTGCTACGCTGCCAGGCATTGCTTTCGGCGATGATCCTGAAAATCTGTGTATCAGAATTTCTACCAGTTATTTGGATATGGAAACGGATGAAAAAGCGCAGCACATTTTGGATACATTTAATTCTGATATTGATCCCAAAACCTTTTTGAAAGATCATCATCCACGGATTAACCATTTTTTATCAAGGATGAATGATTTCCTTTCTACCTTAAATTAATCCCCATGAAGGAAGTCGTAATTGTAGACGCCATACGGTCTCCCATCGGTAAAGTGGGTGGTGCACTTTCAGTGATTCGTCCTGATGATCTTTTAGCAGATGTGTTAAAAGGATTGATAACTAGAACTGGAATCGACCCTGTATTAATCGAAGATGTATATGCAGGATGTGGAAACCAGGCCGGGGAAGACAACCGTGATGTGGCTCGGATGGCTGTTTTGCTTGCAGGTTTTCCCACATCTGTAGGTGGTGTAACCGTAAATAGGAATTGTTCATCTGGCCTAGAAGCAGTGAACCAGGCAGCTAAAGCCATAATCGCAGGGGAAGGTCATATGTTTATTGGGTGCGGTGTAGAGTCAATGAGCCGTGCTCCCTTGGTCATTCCAAGACCATCTACTCTCCCCAGGCTTGGACATCGATCGGTTGTTGATTCTACTGTTGGATGGAGATTTGAAAATCCAAAAATGAATGAAATGTATCCAATTGTCAGCTTAGGAGAAACAGCTGAAAAAGTTGCTGATAAACATAATATTTCCCGTGAAGATCAGGATATATTTGCATTGGAAAGTCAACGACGTGCTATTGAAGCAATAAACTCGGGAAGGTTTAATGATGAAATTTTTCCAATCACTGTACCACAGAAAAAAGGTGACCCTTTAATCTTCGATACAGATGAATATCCACGATATATAGTTCAAGATGGACAATATCAACTTGATACTTCTCTAGAGATATTATCTTCACTTCGACCGGCATTTCGTGAAGGAGGAACTGTGACAGCAGGGAATTCCAGTGGAATTAATGATGGTGCTGCTGCGTTGCTCATTATGAGCAAAGATAAAGCTGATACGTTGGGTTTGAAACCGGTGGCAAAATGGCTTGGCTCTGCTATTTCCGGAGTTGATCCCGGCATAATGGGAATTGGTCCCGTGCCTTCTACAAATAAGCTATTAGACCGCCTTGGGATAACACTGAAAGATATTGGCTTAATTGAGCTCAATGAAGCCTTTGCAGCACAGGCATTAGGAGTTATAAAAGAACTTGAATTAAATCCTGAAATCATTAATGTGAATGGAGGTGCTATTGCATTGGGTCATCCACTAGGCTGTTCGGGTGCAAGAATTTTAACTACACTTATCCACGAAATGAAAAAACAGGAAACACAATATGGACTCGCAACACTTTGTGTTGGCGTGGGACAGGGTGTTTCAACTCTAGTTGAATTAGTATAAATGGACCGTCCCCTAACAGGCATACGTATTATTGCCCTAGAACAATATATGGCTGGGCCTTATTGCACCATGCTTTTGGCAGACGCAGGTGCAGAAGTGATAAAAATTGAAAGGCCGGGGTCAGGGGATCCCAGGCGTTCTATCCCCCCTTTTGCTGAAAAAGATGGAACGAGGAAAGCCGGTGGTTTCATGGCATACAACCGGAATAAAAAAAGTTTTTGCCTGAATGTTCAAAGCGATGAAGGAAAAACCATTTATCTGGATTTGATAAAATCAGCAGATGTTGTGGTAGAAAATCTTAGGCCAGGATCTACGGATAAATTGGGGATTGGTTATAAAGATCTCAAAGTAATTAACCCAAAATTAATTTATGCGGCAATCTCTGGTTTTGGAAGGCTTGAAGGTTACAAAGGGCCTGACTCAGATCGCCCCGCATTTGATATTGTTGCTGAAGCCATGAGCGGCATAATGCATCTAGTTGGTTTTGAAGATAAACCACCATCTTGGACAATTTATGGAATGGCAGATGTATATACGGGTCTTTGCACATCCTACGCCATTACACAGGCTCTTTTCCAACGTGAAAAGACAGGTAAAGGTCAATTTGTCGATAGTGCAATGTTGGATGCCATGATCTCCCTAAATGAAAGAATGGTTATGCTATACACCATGACAGGAGAAGAACCACACCGGGGGCGGCTAAAACATTTATATCCCCGGGGTGCGTTCAAGTGCAAAAATGGTTATCTTGCCATGAATGTCCCAGATGATTTGGTTTGGTCACGGCTTTGTAAATCCATGGAACGAGAGGATCTGATTGATGATGTTAAAAGTAAAACAGGGACTGCTCGAGCTGCTAATGGTGATTTTCTCGGCCCAATAATCGAAGAATGGCTTTCAAAAAAAACCCGAGATGAAGCAGAAAAAATATTGAATGAAAATGGAGTTCCTGTTGGCTCAGTTTATACAGCAAAGGATATATTTGAATCTGAACAGGTGAAAGCAAGAAAATCATTGATTGATATTGAAGACCCGGATGTGGGGAGATATCAATTTGCCCGGGGTCCTGTAATGCTATCTGGTGCTCCAGAAATAGAAACCAATCCAGCCCCCGATTTAGGACAACATACCCATGAAATTTTATCATCCATACTTGGATACAGTGATGAACAGATTAACGAACTAAATAATTCAAATACCATAGGAATCAAACCTTGATTATGAATAAACAAATTACACTTATCGTTTTATACAATATTTTTTCAACATTAGCACCTGCAGCCAGTTCCGAACCTGTATTCAGCGAAAAAGGTATGGTGGTTTCAACCAGCAGGCAGGCATCTGAGGCTGGGATTGAAATTTTAAAAAAAGGAGGGAATGCTGTAGATGCAGCGGTTGCTATTGGATTTGCTCTTGCAGTAACATCATCAGGAAACGGAAATATTGGTGGGGGCGGTTTCATGGTTGCGGCCATGGCAAATGGTGATAGATTTACAATCGATCATAGAGAAAAAGCACCTGCAGAAGCTCATAGAGATTTATTCCTCAACGATAGTGGAGATGTGGTGCCTGGTATGTCCCTTTCTTCTAGAGCTGGAAGTGGTGTTCCCGGTACTGTTGATGGATTAATTCTTGCACTGGAAGACTATGGATCAGGAAAAATTTCTTTAAGGGAAGCCTTAACACCAGCCATTCGCCTTGCTGAAAAAGGGTTTAACCTTTCACATTATGAAGCAAGGCGGTTTAACACCTATGAAGGCTTCTTTGGGTGGAACGAAGCTGCAGCAGAAATTTTCAATCGTAAAGATGGTAAGCCCTGGAAAAAAGGTGACCAATTTGTCCAAAAAGATTTGGCAAAAACATTAAAACGAATTGCTAAATATGGACGAGATGGATTTTACACTGGTCCTGTCGCTGATCTTATCGTAGAAGAAATGAAACGTGGAAATGGTATTATTTCACTTGATGATTTAAAAAACTATTCATCTATTTACCGTGAACCAGTAACCGGCCAATACAAAGGTTATAATATATTATCGATGGGACCACCCAGTTCTGGTGGTACCCTTTTGGTTAATATGATGAATATGCTCGAAAATTATCCTATAGACTCCTTAGGTTGGAACTCATCTGATTATATCCATGTAATAGCTGAGGTTGAACGGCGAGCTTACGCAGATAGGGCAGAGCATTTGGGCGATCCTGACTATTGGGATGTACCAGTGGCTATGCTTACATCTAAAGATTATGCGAGACACCGTACCAAAGATATATCGCTTAATAAAGCAACACCTAGTTCCGAAGTTTCTGCCAGTGGGGCACCTGGGTATGAAAGTAGAGAAACAACTCATTATTCTGTCGTAGATAAATGGGGAAATGCAGTAGGTGTAACAACCACGATTAATTTAAGTTACGGTGGTGGTCACCTGGTTAAGGGAGCAGGATTTTTCTTAAATAACGAAATGGATGATTTTTCATCAAAACCTGGTGTCTCAAATGCCTTTGGACTGGTGGGTAACAAAGCCAACGCCATTGAACCAGGAAAACGACCTCTATCTTCTATGACACCCACAATTGTTTTAAAGGATGGGAAACCTTTTATAATAATTGGATCACCGGGAGGATCTACAATTATAACGACCACCATGCAGGTTATTCTAAATATAATACACCACAATATGGATATAAAGGAGGCAGTATCTTCACCAAGATTTCATTCTCAATGGCTTCCGGATGTAATTATGACAGAGCCGCGGGGTTTATCCCGGGATGTGATAAAAAATTTGGAATTAAGAGGACATACATTGGTCCCTTATAAATGGGGATATATCGGTGAAGCGAATGGTATTCTCATTACCGAAGATGGGTTTTACGGTGGTGGTGATAGTCGCGGGGAAACCGCTGCGGTAGGGTATTAATTCCCTAATATATTATCGACTAAGTTCAAATATATGGAGGGACCCACCAATAATGCCTGCTCGTCCATGGTAAAATGAGAACAATGGTGGGGTGTTTCAAATAATTTTTCTTTGTTCGGGGCAGATCCCACAAAAAAGAAACACCCGGGAATTTTCTGTAAGTAATAGGCGAAATCTTCTCCACCCATAGACAAGTATGGCATTCCAGCTTTTCCACCTACAACTTTTTCAGCAGCTCTCAATACCCTTGCAGCAGGTTCAGAGTGATTGATCGTTGGAGGATATCCGTCTTCATAATCGAATAAAATTTCAGCATTATAGGTTTTAGCTATACCATCAATAATATCTGCCATCCGCGTTTTAATCAATGTACGATTCTCTTCCGTGTAGGCACGGGCAGTTCCCGAAAGAGTTACTTCTTCCGCAATAATATTAAAATTATGCCCTCCATTGATCTTTCCAATAGTAACTACGGTACTTTCCAATG